>Ga0114931_10001424_pt1 | contig 30533 bp, 22 predicted proteins | sample 2SBtaG_FD_89579 | JGI IMG/M metagenome (GOLD analysis project Ga0114931, IMG submission 89579) | Deep subsurface microbial communities from Kolumbo volcano to uncover new lineages of life (NeLLi) - 2SBTROV14_V59a metaG | ecosystem: Environmental > Aquatic > Marine > Volcanic | place: Kolumbo... | reverse complement strand
TAAATATAATTAATAAATTAATTTTATTATGAAAATAACAATTATTGGTACAGGCTATGTTGGTTTAGTAAGTGGGGCCGTTTTTGCTGATTGGGGTCATGATGTAGTGTGTTTAGATGTTGATCAAGAAAAAATTGACATGATTAAAAAAGGTGTAATGCCTATTTATGAAGAGGGTTTAGAAGAGCTTGTTAAAAAGGTTATTGATGAAGGTAGGTTTAAAGCCACAACAGACTACAAAATGGCAGTTGAGCATGGGGAGTTGATTTTTATTTGTGTGGGGACCCCTAGTAATCAGGCTGGGGCAGCTAATTTAAACTATGTTTTTAATGCATCTAAAAGTATTGGCAAATTTATGAAATCTGGAGAGTACACGGTTGTTATAACAAAAAGTACTGTACCTGTTGGCACGCACCAAAAAGTTAAAAAGAATATTTTAGAAGGTGCAGGTAAGAAAAAAGTAGATTTTGATGTTGCAAGTAACCCAGAGTTTTTAAGAGAAGGCACTAGTATTTATGATGCCAATAATACTGATAGAGTAGTCGTAGGTAGTGATAGCGACAAAGCTTTAAATATGCTTGAAAGCTTGTATAAACATCTAAATGCACCTATTGTAAAAACAGATTTAGCAAGTGCTGAGTTAATTAAATATTCGGCAAACGCATTTTTAGCAACAAAAATTAGCTTTATAAACGAAATATCTCAAATATGTGAAAGAACTGGTGCTGATGTGGTAAACGTTGCAAAAGGTATGGGCCTTGATAGTAGAATTGGCCCTAAGTTTTTAAACGCTGGTATTGGCTATGGTGGCAGCTGTTTTCCAAAAGATGTTGAAGCACTGTACAGGACAAGCAGTGAAAACTTTTACGACTTTCGACTTTTAAGAGGCGTTATGGACGCTAATGAAAGACAAAAAGAATACTTTTTGGAGAAAGTTTGGAATAAATATGGGAAAAACCTCTCTAATATAAAGTTTGGTATATTAGGAAGTGCCTTTAAAAATGGTACAGATGATACAAGAAAATCAGTTGCTGTTAGTATTATTAAATCTTTAAGAGGTGCTGGTGCAAACTTACTTATTACAGACCCAGCCGCTCTATCAAATACTAAAAATGAGCTTGGAGATAAACACATTAATTATTCCAAAAAGATAGAGGGTGTGTTTAAAGATGTAGATGCTGTTTTTATATTAACGGAGTGGCCAGAATTTGACTCAATTGATTATGAAAAATTTGGAAAAATAATGAAGAAAAAAGTAATTTTTGATGGAAGAAATTTATTAGACCCAGAAACTATGACAAAACTTGGTTTTGAATATTTTGGGGTAGGAAGAAAGGTATAAAATGAAAGTACTTGTAACTGGTGGGGCTGGATTTGTAGGTTTTCATACTTCTAAACTTCTACTTAAAAGTGGTTATAAGGTTACAATTTTGGATAATTTTAATTCATATTACCCTGTTGAATTAAAGGAATTAAACGCTAAATCGTTAAAAAAACTGGGGGCGAGGGTTATTAAAAAAGATCTTGCAGAAGATGATTTGGCAGGTGTTACTTCTGGATTTGATTATGTAATCCATTTTGCTGCGCAACCTGGAATTTCTAATAGCGTAAGTTTTTTGGATTATGAAAAAAATAATATCGTGGCAACAGAAAAGCTTCTTAAGTCTTTAGATGGGGATGCAACATTAAAACTGTTTATTAATGTTGCTACAAGTTCCATTTACGGTTATTTTGCAGACTCCTTGGAGAGTGTGGCAGCAAGGCCGGCTTCTTACTACGGTGTTACAAAACTTGCTGCCGAACAGCTTGTTATGTACAGGCATAGGGCGTTTGATTTTCCTGCTACTTCATTTAGGTTGTTTTCGGTAACTGGTAGTAGAGACAGACCACATGATAAGTTATTTACTAAATTGATTAGAGCGACCCTTGAAAACACAGACCCAGTTAAGATTTTTGCAGGAAGTAGGGAACATAAAAGAAGCTACACCCCTGCAAAAGATATTGCCAACGCTTTTTTGTTAGGTATAAGAAATAAGGATAAATGTGTTGGTGAGGTCTTTAATATAGGAACTGATGAGGTAGTAACTACTGAAAAGGCATTAGAGTATTTACAAGAAATAATAGGAAAACCTCTAAATATGATTGATGTTGAATCCACTAGGGTAGGTGACCAAAAAATAACTGCTGCCAACAGTAAAAAAGCAAAAGGAGTTTTAGGGTGGGAATCAAAAACTCCATTAAAAGAAGCCTTGTTGGAAGCAGTAGATTGGTATAAAAGTGATATATTAGGTAAAATTAAACTTGATTTATGAAAGAAAAATTAGTATCTATTGCTATTCCTTGTTACAACGAGGAGGGTAATATAAAAAGATTTGAAAAAGAATTAATAAGTTATTTAAACGGTAAATTAGATTATGAGATTATTGCTGTGGATGATGGAAGTTGTGACAAAACTTGGGAAAAACTTGTTAAGCTTTCAAGTAAGCATAAAAACTTTACGGCAATTAAGCATTCAAGAAATTACGGTATGGGAGCTGCTTACCAAACTGCTTTTGAGGCAAGTAAGGGTGAGTATGTTTTAACCTTTTCATCTGACCTTGAAACTGACCCAAAATATATTATTGAGGTCGTTAAAAAAATGGACGGGGGTTTTGATATGGTAAATACCTATAGAAAAGGTCGTTGGACAGAGGCGGGAGGGCTTAAGTCTGCACTTAGAACTTACCCCTCACACATGGCTAATAACTTAATTGAAAAAATTAGTGGTATTAGGGTTAAAGATACAGGAAGTGGACTTAAAGGATTTAGAAGGTTTATTATTGATAACCTTAAGATCTATGGTGACATGCACAGGTTTTTACCTGCATACTCATCACTTTATACCAAAAAGTTTGCAGAAATTCCTGTTGAATACCAAGAGCGTACATATGGCAAAAGTTCTTATGGTTCTATAAAGCGAACTTTTACGGTCTTTTTAGATTTGTTAAGTTTAAAGTTTATGCTAAGTTTTGCTACTAAACCTTTTTCTATGATGCCAGGTAGAATATTTGGTACTGTGGGTCTTATGACATTTGGTCTTGGTTCATTAATTGCTATTGTTCTAATATTTGAAAAAATATTTATGAACGAAAACTTATCTGATAGGCCTTTGTTTGTTGTAAGTTTAATTTTTGTTGTAATTGGTATTCAACTTATAATGACCGGTCTTTTAGGTGAACTTTTAATGAGAATATATTTTGAGTCTAGTGGTAGAAAAGCATACATAGTTTCAGAAACCAAATAATATGAAAATACCTTCATATGCAAGTAATATATTAAGGGTGGTTATCAGTGTTTCTTTAATAGGAATACTTTTATATACCCAAAATATTGAAGAGCTAAAATCTTCGCTATCTAGCTTTAACTTAGTTTATCTTCCTTTATCTTTAATGTTTATTATTATTGGAACTTATGCTTCATCACTAAGGTGGCAAGCTATTTTAAAAGCAAGTGATGTTGAAATACCTTCTAAAAATCTATTTAGTTATTACTTAAAAGGGTATTTTTACAATAATTTTTTACCAACCCAAATGGGCGGAGACGTATATAAAGCCGCTGCAGTAGGTTCACAGTTAAAAGATCAGTCAGTAGGCTTTTTTAGTGTATTTATGGATAGGTTTTCTGGTCTTTTAATACTATTAACTTTAGCTTTATTTGGGATATCTTACTATTTTGGTGTAAAGGCTGTTTTAATAATTTTACCTTTTTTTATACTTGGTTTATTTCTTTATTTTCCCATATTAAAAATTGTTTCAAAAAAGATAAAGTTTTTTAAGAAATTTTATGAGGCAAGTCTTGTTCTTGTAAAAGATAAGAAAATTGGTTTAACGGTTTTAGGACTTTCCATGCTAGTTCAAGTTTTTTCTTATCTTATGACATACATGGTATTTTTGGGATTTGGCATTCATTTGACTATTAAAGATGTTTTGTTAACAATGCCTGTTTCTTCTTTATCTCTTTTAATACCTTCTATAAATGGCCTTGGAGCACAAGATTTTGCGTATGCAAATATTTTTAAACTAGCTGCGGTATCTCCTACTGTTTCTTTTTCTGCTTCTATTGTTGTTCATATAATTAGGTTAATTTTATCCTTAATTGGTGGCTCTTTCATCTTATTTAATTTTGGTGTAGGTACAAACAAATGAACATTTTAAGAATTGTTTATGACTGGCCCGATAAAAATAATATAACAACAGGTTTAGCCCCTGCTCCTTATGAGCTTTCGATTGCACAATCTAAGCTTGGGCATAAAATTTTTGTTTTGTGCGGTAATTTAAATAAAAAGAATATCGTTAGTCGTAAATTTAAATACGAACTTGAAGATGGAAAAATAGTTGTATATAATCTGCCTCGGGGGCTTAAAGGGTTTGGTCCTTTTTTAACTTCCTCTATATTTGTTCTTCCATTTTATTTCTACTTAAGACTTTTTAAAAAAATAGATATTGTTCACAATCAAGGCCATATGGGTGTTTGGTTACTTTTATATAAATATATTTTTAGATTTTTGGATACAATAAAAATTGTAGGTCACTTTCACAATACTGCAAAAGGTCGAGAAAATGCAATTGTAAAATCCGGGGATAAAATTGATTTTATGTCTAAATACTTTGAATACCCTATTCACAAGATGTCGGACAAGTTGTCTACCAAAGTATGTAAAGCTCTCATTACTGTTTCTAAAGGGAACTGTGAGGAGCTTGTGGATTTGTATGGAGCTGACAAAAATAAAGTTTACGTAGTTGAAAGTGGCGTTAATACTGATAGGTATAAAAAAGAGGGAGAAAAGGTTGATATTGGGTTTAGTAATAAAGATACTATACTTGGAAATTTGGGTCTATTAAGTAGGCGAAAAAGAATACATTTAATTTTACAAGCTTTAACAATTCTTCCTGAGAATTACAAATTGTGTCTATGGGGAAAGTGGGATACAGAATATCAAAAAGAGCTTAGTGAAATTATTAAAAAGTCAAATCTTAAAGATAGAATTCAATACTTTGGCGAAATCCCTTATTTTGAAAGTGATAAGGCTTATAGATCTATTGATATCTTTTTATTACCTTCAAGCTATGAGGGGCTTCCTAAAGTTGTGCTCGAGGCTCTTGCATGCGGAGACAAAGTGGTTGCAAGTGGTTTTACAACAGAGAAATCTATGGATAATCTACTACTTCAGGATATTTCTGGATCAAACGAACTTAGCAAAATAATAGTTACTGCCAAAAAAAGTAAAGATGGTTATAAACAAACTCGCCAAGTAATTGAAAGATATTATAGTTGGGATTCTAAAGCCCAAGAGATTGATTTAATATATAATAAGATTATATGAATATCCTAATTTTTTCTTCAAAATATCCCCCAGAGATAGGTGGGGTAGAAGAGGTAGTAAAAAATCTTTCAATAGAGTTTAGTAAAAATAATAATGTGCAGGTGATTACAACTTTTTTATTTTCAAACAAGCCCGTAAGTTTACTTAAAAGGTTTTTTGTGGGGTTTAAAGTAGTTGGTGGTAGTGATAACAAGGGTAATGTAGTGATAAAAACTATTTTTATGTCTCTTCCAAGAAGTTTATTTGGGTATCTATCGTTTTTTTATCGCTTTCCAGCATCAGTAATTGCAATTAGAAAAAGTATTAAAATGTTTAATCCCGATGTTATAAATGCTCATTTTCTAGATGATTCCCTTTATTTTTTTTATTTTGCAACATTGTTTTTAAAAAAGCCTATTGTACTTGATATACACGGAAACGAAATACACTTATTTTCAAAATCTCCAACCTATAGGTTTTTGTTTAATAAAGTAATAAAAAAATCTAAAAGAATTATTGTTCATACCCAATTTATGAAAAATGAGCTTTTAAAAATTTATCAAACAAATTCTGCAAAAATAAAAGTTGTTCCAAACGGTGTTGATACAAAAAGGTTCAGTGTTTCTAAAAAATACGAGATACCAAAGTATTTTCTTTATGTAGGCAGATTTGATACTAAAAAAGGGATAGAAATCTTACTAAAAGCCTTTACCTCTGTTCAAAATAAACTAAATTCAAAACTTATAATAGTTGGTGACGGAAAGGGGGAGAGCAAGCATGGTAAACTCTCATTAACATCATTAAAGAAAAAATATAAATCTAAAAAAATTAAATTTATTGGAATGATTGACAATGCAGTAGTTGTTGAGTACTACAAAGCAGCTTACTTTACTGTTTTCCCATCACTTTATGAGCCCTTTGGTATTGTAGCTATAGAGTCACTTTCTTGTGGTACACCCTTTATTGCATCAAGTGGGGGGTTTGAAGAAATAGCTGCAAAAACTAAAGCCGGAATAACTTTTAAACCTAATGATCAAAAACAACTAGAAAAAATATTGGTTATGGTTGATAAAGACACCAAAATCAGAGATTTACTAAGTAAAAATGCAATTAAAACCAAAAACTATTATACCTGGAAAAATGTTAGTAATAAGTATTTAAAAATAATTTCATTATGAAAAAGCTATTAATTGTAAGTAGAAGTACCGTATTTCAAAATAAATCAGGGGGGCTTGAAACACAACTTGAGGGGCTTATTAACTACTTAAAAAAAAGCTTTGACATTACCGTTTTAACAACTGCGCTACCTTTTAAAAATACCCCTGCAAAAATTGATCAGGTAAGAGTAGAAAATAGCGTTAAATATATATATTTAAAAGACACAATTCCAGGTGGGTATGGTTACAGCTTATTTGAAAGTTTACTTTGGCAACTCCCTGTAAAAAGAAACAAAAATGCACTAAACACTAACTTTAAAAAGAGGTCAGCCGATTATTTTTTTAAAAAATTAAAAGGAAGGTTTAATTTAATAATTAGTCAATCTTCAAGTGCACAGAATTTTAATATTACAGATGAAGATCTTATTGCTATTAACCATGGAACTACCCTAAACGAAATCAAAAGCCGTTATAAAAGTATTAACTCATTTAAGGATTTTTTAAGATTTATTGGTCTTAACATACCGACTCTTTTGTATGAATACTTTATTAATAATCCCAGATTTTTTAAAAAATGTAGCAAAATAGTTTTAATTAGTAACTCAGTTAAAAAAGATTTTTGCTTTCAGCACAAAAGATTTTGTAGTAAGACATGCGTAATAGATAACGGAATTAATACCTTAAATTTTTGTCCTAACAAATCTAAATATATAGCAAAGGTATTTAAAGTATTTTATGTAGGTAGGATTGATTTTGAAAAAGGGCTAAAGGATTTTGTCTTAGTAGCTGAGCATTTAAAGAATACTAAAGATATTAAATTTAATATCTATGGAAACGGTCCTGATTCTAAATATTTGAGGGATTTAATAGATACCAAAGATTTACCAAATATTAAATACCACGGTGCTGTTTCAAACGATAAAATATCAAAAATTATGAATACTTCTCATGTGTTTTTGTTTTTAACAAAAAGAAAAGAGGGTCTTCCTATGTCCGTGATAGAATCAATGAGTTCGGGTTGTGTAGTTATTAGTGGTTGGAATAACCAATATAAGAACTTTTATGAAGGATTTAACAGTGTAGATTCCGCAGCAAAAGAGATCTTAAGATTATATAATGATAGAAAGTCTTACAAACTACTTTCAAATAAGTTTAGACAAAAAGCAGAAGAAAATTATTCAATAGAGATATCTGGTAACAAATATTTAAAATTAATCTCAGCCCTTGAAAATAAAGAAATTAAGTAAAAGAACAGTTACATATATATTTATACTAACTATTTTTTTAACTTTCTTTTTGCCTAGATTATTTTACTTAGGTTTTGACGAATGGGTGGATGACAGTAGCCTTTGGGATAGCAGAAGTGAGGCGTTTTACGAAGCCCTTAGCGAAAAAGATTTTAAAAGTACTTACCAGTCATATCACCCAGGGGTTACGGTAATGTGGCTTGCAACTCTTGGAAAAACCACATATTACAAAGCTTTTCAGCTGAAAAATGGTTTTAGCGTGGTAAAAGATACAAGAAAAGTTTACCCAGAAAATTTTTACCAAAAAGCATTTTTTGTAAAACTACCATTAGTTTTTTTAATATCGGTTTTACTAACAGTTTCTGTTTACTTGCTATCAATTCATTTAAAATCTAGATCTCTCATGCTTGTCTTTAGTTTATTATTATCTTTGGAACCCTTCTTTTTGGGTGTTACAAGACATTTGCATTTAACTGGCTTGTTGTCTTCTGTATTTTTTTTAGTTATTTCAATCCAAGTTTGTTATTTTACACCTAAAAAACGGTACCCACCGTTTATTATAGGTGTTGTTAGTGCCTTTGCAGTTTTAATCAAAATATCATTTATAATAATTTTTCCATTTTTGGTCGGACTATATTTTTATAAATACAGAAAATTTGATAAGTATTTTATTTATGTTTTATTAAAAGCTTTTATAGGTTTTTTAGTTACAATACTTTTACTATGGCCAGCTTTATGGGTTGAGCCGTTATATGTAGTAAATAAACTTTTTACCACAGGAGTTGTTGAAAATGTTGTAGAGGGAAGTTCTTCTGCCCATTTATTTACTAATAAGTTATTTTATATAGAAGAGTTTTTTGTAAGACAAACAATATTAGTTTCATCTCTGTTTTTATCTTCTTTTTATTTTTATAAGAAAGAAAAGAAAAAGAGTATTAAAGAAGTGTTACGCATTTTTTATTTTTTTATTGCTTATTACGTAATAATAATGTCTATACCAACAAAGTTAAACGACAGGTATTTTGTTGTAATAATGCCTTTTATTATTTTTTGCTCAACCTACGCACTATTAAAGTTTTACATGTTATTAAAATCTAGGGCTGTTAAATTTTTTGTAATTGCTTTTGTCGTTTTGTATTTGCTACTAAATTTCTACAGTTATTTTCCTTGTTATTCCTCGTATACAAGTGACTTACTTTTAGGGATGCGTGGTTATTCTAAGCTAATTAAAGTTAGAAACACCGGTGAGTATTATATTGATGCTATAAGGTATTTAAGAATGAAAGAGGGTCAAGAACTTTATAACAGGTATTTGCTTATAGAAAATACAAGAAAGGTTCGTTCAGCACAAGGGTATTATGGTAAGATAGTTTATACTGGTCATGAGTACGATAAATCTAAGTTGGATTATTTTTTGGTAGACTATACTCGCTTACAAAAAGCCCCGCAAAATTGTACAATTGAAAAGTCTTTTGGGCCAAGAGGCCCATTTAAATTTGATTATCTTTATTTATATAAATGCAATTAAAAAAGTTACTGGTCAACTCCTTTAGAAGATTTGAATATTTTATATATTTTTTCTTAATATTTTTTATCCCAAGATTTATAGGTTTGGGTAAAGATGTTTATGGTGTGGATGCTTACCTTTGGGATATGAGAAGTGATAAGTTTGTAGAAGCGGTACTTACAGGAAATTTTATTGAAACTAATCAAAAATACCATCCAGGAGTTACATTAATGTGGTTATCTGGTTTTGCAAAAAAACTCTACCGAATACTTTTTGAAATGAAACGTGGTTATAGTCCTATGATTGTAAAAGGAGTTGTTTACCCCGAGCAGTTTTTCCAAAACTTGTTTGTGGCTAGTCTTCCTTTAGTTATAGTAATATCTGTTGTGCTTGCAGTGTCTGTTGTGTTGCTTATTAAAACAGGGGTTAATAAAAAACTCTTACTATTTTTTTCTGTGTTACTTTCACTTGAACCATTCTTTTTAGGAATTTCTCGTTTTTTTCACTTAACAGGTCTTGAGGCCACTTTTGGGTTTGCAATTATTATTACAGGATATTACTACACAAAAAACAGCAGGTTTTGGGTCATATTGCTAATGAGTTTATATTTTTCACTTGGGTTTTTAACAAAAACATCGATGATGGTTTTTATGCCTTTTTACGGGTTGGTTATGTTTACAGGTTTTTTTGTTCAAAAAAAGGATTTTATAAATTCTTTCATTAAGTCTGTAACAGCTTTTTTAGCAACTCTTGCAATTGGAATTATTTTAGTTTTTGCATTTTGGCCAGCCTTATGGGTAGCTCCTTTTCACGTGATTGAGGATGTTTATCACAGTGGAATCAGGGATAGGGCTTTTGGTGATAATCCCTCCCCCTCATTAACAAATAACAAATATCTTTATTATTATGAAATGTTCTTTTTGCGATCAACAGCTTTAGTTTTTATAGGGTATATAGGGTCTGTACTACTATTAGTTTTAAATAAGGTTAAAACAGATAAATTTTTATTATGGGTTTCCGTTTTATTTGTCCCTTACTACGCATTTGTAATGGCCATACCTTCAAAACAGATAGATCGATATGCAGCTGTACTTTTCCCCTTTGCTGTACTGGCTGCAAGTTATTTTTATTACTATACCTACACAAAACTAAAAAAGAGATCCCATAAAATAATATATATTTCAGCACTGATTCTTTATCTATTTACAATTCAATGGATTTATTATCCAAATTATTCAAGCCCCATTAGCGAGTTATTTGCAGGCCCTTGGGGTTATTCACATTTTGATAAGATGAAGAACAGAGGTGAGTTTTACTTACAAGTTACCGAGTACCTAAATAAAAAAGATGGTCACGATTCCTATAATAAAGCACTAGTTGTTCCCCATGGTGGTAAAGATTTATCCGCAAAAGGTTATTTAGGTAGTGTTTATACAGACGATGGGTTGATACCTGGAGGAAAACAGAAAGCAGATTATTATGCGCCGGATTACTTGGATTTAAAGGAGATACCTACTAATAGGGATTGTAACAGAATAAAATCATTTGGTTATAGGTGGCCAATGAAATTTGATTACGTATTTATTTATGAGTGTAAATAGTGTTAACATTTAGTATATGAACTTTATTAAGAAACACTGGTTGTACATATTAGTTGGTTTATTAATTATTTATGGTATTTTTATCCGATTTCAAGGCCTTGGGTACAGCGAGTTTCAGGGTGATGAAACAAACCCACTTAGGTTTATGGGGGATTACTATGGCAAGAGAGCAGGTATTACAGAATTTTATTCATTTTTACTAGAGCAAAAGAGAGGGCCTGGTCAGTATATAATTAATTATATAAATGTCTTTATATTTGGCTTTCACGGTGAATTCTTTATTAGACTGCCATTTTTTATTTTTAGTGTTTTAGCATTTTTTAGCATGTATAAACTTGCAGCAAAAATGTTTGATAAACAAGTTGCATTGTTTTCAGTTCTTTTTCTTGCTTTAAATGGCTTATACATAGCTTTTGCAAGAATTACTCAATATCAAACTTTCATGTATTTTGTAACTCCTCTTGCTATCTTTTTATATTTACAGGCTTTTGAGAATAAAAATTTTAAAAAGACAGCATTATCAGGTTTTTTACTCTCACTTTGTCTTTTAGGGCACTATGATACATTAACAGTTGGTTCTTTTTTTGCATTTTTTTTACTTGCTTACATAATAAGAAAACCCAAAGATTTTAAATATGTATTAAAGTCTTCTGGGGTGTTTTTATTATTCTTTTTAGTACCTGCAGTACTTTTTTACATACCATTTTTTAGGGATAGTTACTATACAGAAACAACTTCAAGCTACTTAACCGGAAGGTTGTTTGGTAGTGGTTTTATGCCACGAACTCCTTGGAGTGAGCTTGGAAAGCTTTTAACTTTGTATATGCCTATTGAAGCCTGGGTTTTGTTTTTTGCTACAATAATTGGAGGAATTTTATCTTTTATATTTCAACTTGGAGATATAAAGATTTTAAAAATTAAATTTAAAAAAAGTTTTGTATGGATCTCTTATTTTTTGGCAAACATATTTTTATTTTTAGTAGTTATATATAGCTATTTTTCCGATAAGCCTGTAAGTTTTCCTATGAAACCTAGGTTATCTACTTTACTCGTTTACTTGATTAGTTTTGGTATTATTGGAACCTTACTTCTATCTAAAAAAGTTAAAGCAAAGCATGTAGGTTTAGTAAGCTGGTTCTTGTTAAGTTTTAGTATCTACTTTTTCTTTATTAAAGATCCAAGGACCCATGTTTACATTACTTTTATGCCTGCCTTTATCTTAAGTGGGTTTACGTTTGCAAATATATTAAAAATAAAATACCCCGTAATTAAGTGGGGTTTAGCTTTGGCAATAATTTTATATTATTTTTATTTGTCAGCATTCTATTGGATAGTTTTTGTAAATAAAAATCCTGAGTATCCTTGGTGGGATAAAACTTTATTTTCAAGACAACTTTATAATCTCCAAAGGGTAAGGCACAAAAAAGTAGATGGTGTTTTTGGATTTAATAATAAACGTCACTGGCAGGAGATTAGAGATCTTTACGACAAGGGCTGTTTAACAGGAAGTTACAATAGCAATGAAAAAAACTCAGTAACAACATTTTACTTAGGGTTTGATCAGACTTTTCCTAAAAAGCCAGACTTAGTTTTAGGTGCGGATACTATTTTTGTTGATGCAGGCCCTCATAGCTGGTATTACTGGGATGTTAAAAAAGTTATTGCTGAATCTGATTATAATCTAATATACACCTTTAAGAATAAGGATTATCCAGTAAATTATGTTTTAGGCAAGTCTTCAGTTTATCCTGACAAATCGTTTTTAAAGGATGCCTGCTATTAATATATGGGTAAGAAATTTTCGTTTTCAAATTTATATGTTTTACTTGTTTTTGTAGCTATTATCGTACTTGCTACAACTGCAATTATTTTCTCATTAAATAGGTATAACGAATTTGTATATGGAAAGTTTGATTTAGGAAACATGAATCAAATGTTATACAACAGTTCCAGAGGGCATTTTATGGTTATTACTGACTATTTTGGAAACAATGTTCCCAGATGGGCAATGAGCCACGTCGATCCTTCTTTACTAATTTTTGTACCTATAAACTGGTTTTATAGTGATGCAAACTTTTTGCTTGTCGCGCAGATTACCGCATTTTTATTTTCAGCATTTTTGTTATATCTAATAGCGAAAAAACAAGCTTTATCAAATATAGTTTCAGCTAATGTTGCCCTTTTAGTATTTTTACTTCCCGTTAGTGGTTTTATTTTGGTTTGGACAACTTTTCATTCATTAATACTAGCTATGCCGTTTCTACTTTTGGCATATTTTTTAATACTTTGTATTCAAAAGGGTACTAGTAAAAACAAATATAGACTTTATATTTTTCTAATCTACTTTAGCTTTTTTGTAGTGGTTGCTAGCAAGGAGGAGCTAGGATTAATTGTTTTTTTATTTGGAATTTACTTATTTTATAAATTTAAAAATATAAGAAAACATATATTGGTTATTTCTGTATTATCTTTGGTTTGGACATTACTGTGTTTTTTGGTAATTATTCCTAAATATTCTGAAACAAGAAATACGGGGATTGAAGAGTTTATAGAGTATGTTGGTGGTGTGGATGATGATAGCTTTTTAAATTATAGCGGAGAGAACTATTTTTTATATAGATATAGTGAGTTTGGAGATAGTTATGGTGAGGTTGCTAAAAATTTAATCCTTAAGCCAAATCTTACCTTTAAATTAATATTTTCAAAAGAAAATATTGAAACTATAAACAAGTTATTTTTACCGGTAGGGTATATTCCACTTGTAACCCCTCTTCTCTTACTATCTGCAGCCCCGGAGATTGTTATCCAAATGCTGACTGGTGATCCAACTGTATTTAGTATAGAAAACCACAGGCTTTTAATTACTATTCCTATATTTCTTCTAGCTTTAATCGGAATTTTTAAATTTTTAGATAAGAAAAATAAGAATATATCATTAATTATTTCTTTTATACTTATCTTTTTAAATCTTGTACTAGCTTACTTTTATCGAAACCCTCTTATTTACCCTTACTACAACAAAACCCTTAAAAAAGTTTTTGCAAACACCGAGCATGTAGAGTTTTTTAATGACATAAGGCCAAATTGTGCACAATTTATTGTAAATGATAGTCAAAGTTATCAAAAAGTTTCAGTTCCACAACCTATTGGAGCAAAGACCAGTAATAAAAGCTACAATGCTCTTTTTCCGGCAGGATTAAAACATGCAAACTACATTGTAGCTGATATTTACGCTAGAAAACTTGTTGATTTTATGGATATTTCAACAAAATACAATAAAATTGCTGTGCAAAAATTACTTGATAGTGAAGATGTAACTCTTGAGTATTCTTGTGACAGGTTTTTTGTTTTAACCAAATCCACTGAGAATAAAGATTTAGGGTCTATACAAGAGGACGAGAATGCAAATCCTATATTAAAACAAGATCTATTAGAAAAGTCTTTTATATACGACTTTAAATTTACTAAGCTCTCTTCCAGAAAGTATCAATTTGTTTATAGGTATAAGATAGGTGATGAGGAAGGTAGAAAAAGTATGTTTGCATATACCATTTTAATACCAAAAGATGGTGGTAGTGAACCTTTAACTTTTGTGCACTTTCCAAGTTTTTATATTACCCCATTAAACGATTTTCCTGTAGATTCATTTGTTAAAGAAACTGTAATTTACAATGTTCCAAATATATATAAGGTTTTGGGTAAAAAATATGACGTATATTTTGGGATAGGGAATAGAGAAAAAAACGAAGAAAATGTTCTAGTTGGAGAAATTACGCTATAATACTAGATATTATAAATATTTAATCAACAGTGTCTTACTTACTTAAATGGCAATCAATAAGTTTTTTGTCCCGCTTAGTCGCAATGATTATAGGGATAATTCAAAGTATTTATATAGTAAACTTTCTTTCTCAATCTGACTACGGAAGTGTTCAGGTAGTTTTGGGTATAGCTAGTATTGTTGGTGCCTCTCAAGCATTTGGCCTTACAAGTGGTTCTACAAGAGAAATAAGTGGCGCAAAAGATAGAAGAGGCTAAAAAGATATTTACAACTGCTTTTGTAATACGTTTATTAATATCTGTACCGTTTGCATTATTTTTACTAGTTTTTGCACAAAAACTATCGGCAGAAAGTACTAACCCAAAAATGTTTAGCTTGGCAATACAAATAATGGGGGTAGCTCTTTTAATTGAGTCTGTTCAAAGTGTATTTACCTCACTTTTATCTGCTTACCAAAAATTTTCTACCCTTTTTACTTTTCAAGTTTTTATAGCTTTAATCTCTCTTCCAATTTATATCTTTTTTATCACATACTATGGTTTTATTGGTTATTTTTATGCTTATCTTACTCATAATGTTATTTGGTCTATAATCATAGCTATATTATCCTTAAAGGTGTTTGATTACAAAGTACTAATTCCTAATAAACAAGAGGCAATTACAATATTTAACAGAATTTTTAGTATTAGCCTTTCAATTTATGTTGTTAAATTATTTTTTACTGTTTGGAAAGATAGCCCCAAACTTTATATGAACTATATTTTAGATACAAATGCTGTTGTTATTTCGGTATACGCTTTTGCATTTTTGTATGCAAGCAAGCTTTTAATATTTTCTGATTCAATTACTGATGTAACTTTACCAGTAATGTCAAAAGAATTTTTTAAGAGAAAGAATAAATTTATTGAGGTGTACCAAGCTAATTTTAATAAGACAATGTTAATAATTATCTTTGCCGCATCAGTAGCATCATTTTGGAATAGGGATATTATAATGCTTGTTATAAAACCAGAATACTTACCTTCTACTTCAATAATTCCTTTAATAATGTTCGGTGTTTTAAGTTATAGTGCTATAAACCTTTTAAAATCTTCAGTTTTTGTCCCTGCTAAAAAACTAAAACTCTTAATATCAAGCTACGCCTCAATGATAATTTTTGTGTATATTTCTATAGTTATTTTGACGAAATTTGGTTTTGGCTCGCTAAATTCTGTTTCTATTGGTTTTGGTTTAGGTACTTTTTTGGCACTAGTTTATACCTTAGTATTAGTAAAACATTTTTTCAAAATTAGTTTTGTAAGTTTTTTAACTATTATGTTCTTTGTTATCAGCTCCGTTTACAGTCTTATGTTTTACATATACACTGATACCACTGTCAAGTTTGAAATTACTGCTATTTACTTTCTAATATTTTTGGCTTTTGCCGTAAAATATGGGATTACAGATATAATAACTAGCAGGTTTAAAAAATGAGAAAATATTTAAATTTAACAATCAACTTTATCAAGCAAGAGAAAATTCTTGTTACAATATTTTTTTTAGCTTTGGTAGTTAGACTTTGGGGATCAAGGTATGGGCTACCAATAATTTTTAATATTGATGAGCCTAGCTTTGTTAGAAGTGTAAATGGTCTAAGGTTTAGTTTAAACCCAAACCGTTTCGATTGGCCTCATACACATTTTTATATTCATTTTGTTTTTTATATGGCATTTTACTATATAAGAGCTGCACTTCAGATTGTTGGGTTAAGACCATTTTTTGAACATTTATTTCCCTTGCTTTGGCAGGATCCTCCAGTATTCTACTTTTTATCCAGGGTAATTAATGCTTTTTTGGGGGCATTAACCATTTTTCCGCTATATTTTGCATCAATAAATCTATTAAAAGATAAAAAATTAGCTTTAATGACAGTTTTACTTTTTAGTTTTATACCCTTTGGTGTAGAGGATGCTCACAGAGCTTTGCTTGATACCGGAATGACCTTTTGGATATCTTTGGCATTTTTGTATATAACAAAAATTTTAGACAAGCCAACAAGTAAGAATTTTTTATTAACTGGTGTTTTTTTAGGCTTAGCTTTTGGTACAAAATATAACGCAGTGTTTTACTTTTTAGTTTTAGCTATTGCAGTGTTAATTACTTTTGCAAAGAGTAATATTAAAGACTCTTTTTTAAACTACATAAGAGTATCTAATATTAAAAAATATTTATTAACCCTGTTTGGGTTTTTTTCTGCTTGGCTTATTACTAACCCTACAGTAATTACTGATTTTGATTTGTTTTGGTCAAAACAATATGGAAGAGGTTTTTTGTTTCAATTTGAAAATGTGGGAAGCAAGACTTGGTTAGAATACCCAACATCCCTTTATGAAAACCTTGTTACTCAAAGTATAGGTGATTATGGGATTACTTTGTATGTTGTAATTACATTACTAGTTATCTGCTTCTTATTTTTTAATTATAGAAACAAGGTAAATGTTTTAACACTTATTGTTCCTATTTTAATGTATTTATATATTAGTAAAAAAGATAGAAACCCAAGCCACTATTTTATATTTTTGTACCCACTAATTGCAGTTTCGGTGATTAAATTTTTAAGTGATATATCAGTAGGCTTTCCCAAGTTTTTAACCGATCAAAAACTAGTTAAAAAAGTTAATACAAAGTTTGCAAGTTATCTTTTATATGGTTTATTTGTATTTACAATGATTTCACCAATCTTGGGTTCAATTAACCATGCTTATTTATTCTCAAAACCAGATACAAGAAATATAGCTTATGATTATTTGCAGGATAATTTGACTAAAGATGATTTGGTATATTATTACCGAGGAGAATTAGAGCAACTATATTCAAAACCTTACGATTATAAAAAACTTTATAGATTTGAACGTTCTAATGTAGATACATCAAGACTCCCATTTTATTTAGTAATTGGTGTAGACGATGTAAGTTATGATGACCTAATGGTGGGGGATAGGGATACCGATCTTATTGATGGTAATGTTTCTAGATTTATTAACAATTCTAAACTGCTTTTATTTGTAGATAATAAACACAGGTTAGGTCCTCCAGTATTTATTTTTAAGATAAATGATGTTGAAGTATCTAGGTAAGATATTTAATCGTTTTAAATTCTATATACTTGTTTTTATTACTTTTATTATAGTGCGACTGCCACTTCTTGGTGCTGACATTATAAATACTGACGCTCCCGTATGGAAAACCAGAACTTTTCAATTTAGCAATGCAGTATTTAGTGGTGATTTTGCATCTACAAATGTAACTTACCACCCCGGTGTTACATTAATGTGGCTTAGTGCTTGGGGTGTAAAGTTTTTTAACATATTCTCTGATATTTTTTTAGGCGGTGTTGGTCCCGATACTGTAACAGGGTATATAGGTATGCACTTTACTCAAAAACTAATGATTATCATTTTTTTATCTTTTTGTATAACTGTATCTACGTATATACTGTCAAAAATATATTCAAACTCCTTTGCTGTTTTGTTTTTTGCTATGTTTACATTTGAGCCTTATGTTCTAGGTTTAACAAGGGTATTGCATACAGATGGCTTAATAACGTTTACATCTTTTTCCTCTGTTTTATCTCTTTATTATTTTTACTTTCAAAATAAAGTAAATGAGAAATGGATTTATATAAGTGCTGTTTTTGGTGGTCTTGCTATGCTTACAAAATCTAACGGATTGTTCTTGTTAGGGATTTCAGGAATGACCATTTTTGTTTTTGAACTACTTTATGAAAATAGTTTTTTATGTTTCATACTTAATACTACAAAAGAGTACCTTAAATGGTTATTTACTACTATTGTTACTTTTATTTTATTTTGGCCTGCTATGTGGGTTAGCCCTATAGAGGCTGTAAAAAATTACTACTATGGAATAGTTGGAATTGGTCTTGAGGTACATTACCAAGCTTGGCTTGGGGTTGAGGTAGCAAATCCAGGTCCTTATTTTTACCCATCTGTACTTTTTATTAGATTAACCCCTTGGTTTATATTACTTGCGGGAAGTGGAATACTATTAGTTTTTCTTAACTTTTTTAAGTACAAAAAACTTGATAAATACCTGTTACTTAACTTATGCTTTATCGTTATCTATCTGGCATTTTTAACCATTTCTGACAAAAAGCTTGGTAGATATGCTCTCCCTGTAGTCCCTTTTTTAGCAATGTATGCAGTTTTCACACTTGTTTCAATATTTAAAGCATTAAAAATTGATAGTTACAAGCTAAGAATTTTTAAAAATACTTCTTTAAGTATAACTTTTATAAGTGTGGTAGTAATTTTATATTTAAATATAATTTCTGCTATACAAATATTTCCTGACTATCTAGCCTATTATTCTCCTTTAATTGGGGGATTTAATGCAGGTAGAAACATAGAAGAGCCCAAGTGGCCCATAGGTTACTATAAATTATCAAAGTATTTAAATAACTTACCGGGGGCCAAAGATAGATATATATTGGTACGCTTTGGATATTTATACAACCCTTTTAATATTAGTGGCAAAACTGGTACGCTATCTCAAAAAACTGAGAAGGATCCAGGAGCATACTTTGTTTTAGAAAAATACAGTGACTATAGATATACAAGAGGTAAGGGTATAGTATTAAAAAAGGTAATACAAATTGATGGCGTAGACTATTTTTGGATATATGAAATAATCGGTGACTACCCAAATACTGCTAGATATAAATTTACATTTCCACCAGGAATGCAGATAGCTAGGGACTACTAAAAATGAAAAAAAAGCTTTATATTATTCTTTCAAACCAACCATATGATATTGCAAATAAAACAAATAAACATTACGTAGCAGAAGAGTTAGTTAGACGCGGTAATTACGTTATATTTGTTGATCCACCAACTAGGTTTAAATTTTTAAAGTCCTTAATTAAAAAAAGAAAATTGGAGTTATTTTCAAAAAAAAGAGATAACTTTTATGTTTACTACCCAGTTAATACATTTAACTTTTACCCATTCTCCAGTATTTTTAACCTACTTCACTTTTTAGCTATCAAAAGAATAATTCCCAACTTCCAATTTTCCAATTCTAAATTTCCAGTTATTCTTTGGGTTTACCATTTTGACTTTCCTAAAATATTTCAGTTAAAAGGGCTTATAAAGCCAGATATATTTTTATATGACTGTGTTGATAGCTATAAAGACTTTCCAGAATATAGCTGGGAAGATATTACAAATAAGGGGTTGGTAAAAATAATTCAAAAAATAGATAGGTTTTTTAAGGTTAAAATTGATCAAAAAGGACTTAGTGGTAAGGAGTGGGTTGAGTATAGAGAAAAAAAACTTGCAAAAGAGTCTGATGTACTTTTTGTAAGTCACCCAGCGCTTTACAGTAGGTTTATTAAACTCAACAAAAATACTTATTACACACCAAATGCAGGAAGATTTGATGTTTTTAGTAAAAAACCTAAGAAAGTTCCAGAAGTTTTAAATAAAATTAACCACCCAAGAGTTTTATACGCTGGTGCCTTAGATAATTACAAATTTGATGTAGATACATTTGTATATCTTGCTAAAAACACACCAAAAATTAACTACGCACTTGTTGGGCCTTTAAAATTAAGCGATAGTAGTAAGAAAGTTGAAGAATTAAAGACTCTAAAAAATGTTGTTTTGGCTGGAATGATTGAGCAAGCTGATATTTATTCTCATGTCTTTGATGCTTATATTATTCCTTATAGAACTAGCGAATATGTTTTAAACGGGTGTTTTCCTATAAAACTTTTTAATGCTCTTTCTAGCGGGTGTCCTACTGTTGTAAGTGATTTACCTTGTTATAAAGATTATAAACAAGTTTTATATATAGCTAAAGATAAAAATAGGTGGGTAAGTTTAGTTAAAAAAGCAGTAAATGAAAAAGACCCCAAAAAGCGTAAAGAAAGAATAAAAATGGCAAGTGAAAATACTTGGCAAAATAAAGTGGATATTCAAACAAACGCAATTAAAAAAGCCTTAAATTCTAAAAATTAATTATCTATTGACAATAGATAATATATATTTTATCTATTGACAATAAATAATATATATTATATATTTTACTAATGAAAAAAAGAAAAAGCCCTAGGTCTGACTACATGGTAGAGCGTAATAAAGAGATATATGAAAAATTTATTTCAGGTAAGTCTTTAAATACTTTAGGAGATGAGTATGGTTTATCTCCACAAAGAATAAGTAATATAGTCAATCACTTTAAAAAAACTAACTTGTCTAAAAGACTGAAAGCATCTGATACAAAGGAAAAAAGAGAAGATTATTGTAACAAGGCAATTACTATAAGGGAGCAGGGTAGTTTAAAAGTTTCTATTTTAATGTTTAATGATGTAATTGGCTGGGATAAGGAAAATAATAATACCGTTGGGTTAATTCATGCCTTGGGAAATAAGAAGATTGCTGTACAGAAATTAGCAGAATTTTCATCTAGCAAACAAGAGAGAAAAAAACTTTTGCAAGAAGCGTCCAGTATTTCAAAAAAGAGTCTTGAGGAGTCTGCAAAAATACATGATAAAGGTCTTGTTGCTATTTCAAGTATTCACTACGCCTCCTCTCTTTTAGCAGTTTCTATGTCAAAGAAAACAAGAAACGAGGGTGAGCTTAAAGAAGCATTAAAAGTTTTGAATCCTGTTTTAAAAGATTTTCCTGGAAGTAAAGCACATAAAGCTTGGCCATTAAAACTTAAAGCAGAAATACTGATAGAACTTGAAAAGCCAATGGAGGCTTTTTTAATTTTAAATAAAGCAGAGGTTTATATATTAAATGGAAATAAAGCAGAGCTTAAAGAAAGTAGGGGGGATTTAAAGCTAAAAGTTTGGTTAACAGGTATTTGGCTTGCAAAGGCAAGAGTTTGTAAAAAGCTTAAATATAATCTGCTTGCAAAATATTATGCCGAAAGTGTTTTAGGCTTAAAAGACAAAAATAACACTTTAGGGATAAGAAAAAAAGAAGCTAAAGATCTCTTAAAGTTAGTAGAGTAGTCTATGAAAAAAGAAGATAAATATAAATCAATTAAAGAGGCACAAAAGAGGTTAGTAGAATCAAAGAGGGACTTATTACATGGTGTGGACCACGCATCTATGGTAGTTGAAAATGCATTCAATATAATTCGTAGCGAAAAATTAGATGTGGATTCTGATGTAGTTGAGCTTGTGTGCTGGTGGCACGATATAGAGTTTAAAGAACCCAAAAAAAATCGTAATAGGCCTTGTGTTTATACTGCAAAGTACTTAGCAAAAAAATTTGGAAGTAAAGAATCTATAATTATTGATTCAATATCTAATCACGAGTTTGGTAATATGCCTAAAAGTATGGAAGGTAAAGTTTTGTACGATGCTGATAAGATAGAATATGTAAACTTAAATAGATTACAAAAGGTTTACGATTATTTTGACATGGGTTTACTTACTAAAGATTATGTTCTAAGCGTTATTAACCAGGTGTTAAAAGTTTTTTACCCTGAAGTGGCGAAAAATTTAAATTTTGACTACTCTAAAAAGATATTTAATAAAAAAAGGCCAAAAGCCGAAAAGCTTTTATACGAAATAAGATCCTATGTTTAACTGCTTTTGCAGGGTCCGACCCTGCAAAAGCAGTACCTAAAGCAATAATGACTGTTGCAAGTTTAGTTATTTAGAAAGAGTTGATATAGGGTATATACTTAAATACATTACAACATTCTTTACTTTTATCTTACTTAAGATGTTTTTTTTAATTTTGCAATTAGGATTAGTAAGTGTACAGAATGTAGTGGGCTGGGACATGTTATTTATTACTGCTAGTAGTTCCTGTAAAATAGCTTAGTGAAACAATTTTCTAATTTTTTAAATTCTAAATATGTAATCTATATTACCCCACTATTGTATTTGGGGGTTGCCATTTTTAGTTTAAATAAGATAGGTATTGGGTGGGATACTCCAGTTAATTTAAACAAAGGCGAGCAGGTTTTTAATTTTTTAACTACCTTTAATAAAAATTATTTGTTAGATTCAACTTATATAGGTCATTCCTTTAGATATTTTAGTGAGATTCCTTCAACAGAAAATGGACACCCACCAGCTTTTTCATTTATTTCTTACACTTTAGGGCATTTTCTTTCAAGTGTATTTGGCTTTAGGTACTATTTTTTTCACTTAGCAAATGTATTTCTTACAGCTATTGGATTAATTTACATTGCTAAAATAATTATTAAATGGGGCAGTCCTGCAAAACTATATTTAGTACCCATTGTTCAGTTAATTTTAATTTCTATTCCTGCATTTTTTGTTTTTTCAATAGTAAGCACTAAAGATACTCCAGTGGTGTTTTTAACACTGATTTCTATTTATTTTCTTTCAACTATTACTGCAAAAAATTATGTAAAAAATATTTTAATTTCTTTTATACTTTTTATTATTGCACTTTTTTCAAAACTTACAGCAATATTTATTACCCCATTTGTTTTATACCTAATATTTAAAAATCGGAAATTTGTATTTACCAAAAAAATGTTAAGTTTACTTTTTGTTACTTTTTTAGTATGCGTATTAGTTTTTTGGCCAAATATTTTACTTAATACACAGTACGAGTTTAGCCGATTATCCTTTGTTTATTTGCACCTTCCTAAAGTTTCTGTAAATGAATATGCTTTTACCCATTTTTATTTAAGAAAGCTTCCTGTAGTATATTCTGCAATTTTTGCAAGTTCCGTTTTATTTTTACCTTTTATAAAAAAAAGGACTTATTTTAGTTTTTGGATTTTTCCTACTGTTTTATACTTAATTGTTGTAAATAGGTATTATCAGGTATTAAGGCAGTTTTTATTCATATTTCCTATCCTTGTTATACTTTTTTACTTTGTAGTAGACTTTTTGCAAGACAGATATGTTTTTTTAAAAAAGTACTCAGGTTTATATTTAATCCCATTAATTTTGTTTGCTCTTTACCTAATTTTGTTACCAGTTCCCAAAAAGGTGTTTTATACATCTTACTTTGCCAAAGACAGTAGCAAGGATGTTTGGGGGGTAGGTCTTCCTGTTGCCTTAAATTATGTATATAAAAATTATCAGCCCACCAAAATTTATTATTCCCCACTTGCTTTTTTAATGGAGTATGAGGGAGTTTACAATAAGGGTTTTGAAATTGTTTATACACCGACAGATAGTGTGGTTTGGATTGCTACAACTGATGTTGCAGCTTATGGCGAAGAGAAAAAGGTTAGAGAACAATACTATACAAAAGATGATAACTTTTTAAAAGGCGCGGGATCAATTGAAGTTTGGGTTAGAAAACCCAAATAGGTTATAATACCCTTATGGTTTCAGGAAAAAACATACTTATAGTGTCTAGTAAATCTGCCGATTTTGGTGGTGTAGAGTTTCATGTTTTGGATCTTATAAGAGTTTTTTCAAGAGCAAATAATGTTTACGTGTTATGTCCAAGAGGATCTTTAGTACCTAGATATGAAAAAGCTGGAGCAAAAGTTATTATTAAGACCCCTAGCTCCCCCTACGACTTTAGTTTTGCAATTTTTGTAAAAGACTTTTGTAATAAAAATTATATACATATAGTTCATGCCCATGAACTAATAAGTGCTCAAGGTTTGTTTGGTGCTTTTTTAGCAAGGGTAAAAAAGCGAGTTTGGCATGTTCATACACCTTTTTTACAGTGGAAACATAGTTCATTTTTAAAGTCTTTAATTAAACACCCTGTAAATTGGCTGGTTAATTTTGTAGTTGCCAACTTTTTTGCAACAGATGTTATTGCCTTAACTAAAGAAATAAGAAAAGAAAGAATTACAAAAGAACTTGTTTTTTATAAAAAAGTTTGGACAATTCCAAATGCAATAGATGTTAAAAAGTTTAAAAAGCAACCACCCTTAAGTGAAATTTCTAAAGTTTACAAAAAATATTCAATACCTAAGAATAAGTTTGTAATAGGAAATTTATCTAGGACTAGTGCTGAAAAGGGGCAAGATACTCTTATTAAAGCTTTTAATAACCTATATAAACAAAATGACCACGACTACCATTTGTTAGTTGCTGGTGGTGGGGTTTTACAAAAAGAATACAAAGAATACTGTAATAAAAATTTTAAAGATAGTTTTACTATTACAGGAAGGTTTGATGAGGAGGATAAAAATGCTTTATATCATGTTATGGATTTGTTTGTATTTCCATCTTTAGCAGAAGGTTTTGGTTATGTTTTAGTAGAAGCAATGGCTAGCTCACTTAATGTTATATCCAGTAACTTACCAGTTCTTAAAAACGTTGGGGACGAAGGTGTTATGTATTTTAAAGCAGGAAGCGTTGATGATTTAACAGAAAAAATTAATCAATTTCTTAAAATGCCTGAGAGTATAAAGAAAGAAAATATTGCTGAAAACTTAAAAAAAGTAGAAGACTACTCACTAGATGCTTTTTCAAGAAATTATTCTGCAGTTTATGAAAAATAAGCTAATTAAAGTTTATAGCAAGCATTAATAATTAACATACTATTACAAGTTTTAAATGAGTAAAGAAAAAAACAACAAGTTAACGAATAAGAGGGCTCATATACTTTTTCAATCACGGTTAGATCTTTTTGATAGGCCTGGTGGTGATACTGTTCAAATGGTAGAAACTAAAAATGCACTTGAAAAATTAGGTGTAGATGTTGAAATTAAAAATACTTTAAGTGAGAATTTAGAAGGTATTGATATAGTTCATGTGTTTAACCTTGATTGGGTAAGTGAGCCCTATTGGCAAGTAGAGAATGCTCTAAAGCAAAAGGTTCCTGTAGTTTTATCACCTATACACCATTCTTTAGATGAGTATAAACTTTATGAAAAAAAGAACCGCTACGGTCTTGCAAAAATAGGAAATTTTATTATTCCCTATCAACCACTACGAGATTCTGCAAGAAACATATTAAAAGGTTTAACATACACTAAAAAACTTAGACCAGCTATAAAGCAAGTTTTTATGGGTATACGGAACCAGCAGAGATATTGTGTTAATAACTCAGATATTATACTTGTTCAAACTGTTAGGGAGGCGGAAGATTTAAAAGAAGAGTATAAAACAAATGATTTTAAGTGGAAAAAGGTAATTAATGGAGTAAATGTAAAAAAGTTTACAAATACAAACAGTAAGGGGGCTAAAAAATATCTACCAAAAAATCCTTATATACTTTGTGTTGGAAGAGTAGAGCCTAGAAAAAATCAGTTAATGCTTATACAAGCCCTAAAGCAACTAAGAGAATATAACCCTAACTTTAGAAATATGGAGCTATTTTTTGCTGGTTCATTTAATAACCACCACCCAACTTATTTAAATAAGTTTAAGCAAGAGGTAAAAAAGAATTCTTTTATACATTACCCGGGATTTTTGGATCAAGACATTCTTGCAAATATTTTTTCTAAAGCTACTATATTTGCTGTTCCAAGTTGGTTTGAGACTACTGGTTTAGTTTATTTAGAGGCAATAGTTGCGGGTTGTACTAATATAGTGGCTTCTGGCGAAAGAGCACAGGAGTACTTGGGGAAAAACGCAGTTTATTGCGATCCAACAAACATTAATAGTATCGAAAATGCTTTAAAAGAAGCTTTTAAACCTACAGTAAGTAAGGGATTTAGAAAAGAGATTATAGACAGATATAATTGGGAAAATACTGCAAAGCAGACCTTTTCTGTATATAAGGACTTACTAAATGGTAAAATTGCTTAATTAAACTTATAATTGTTCCTATGACACTAGAAATTTTTTTAGCAGTCGCAATATTTATACTACTTGTCCTTGTTAGTATTGAGGATGCATTAACAGGTTTTTTACTTTTGTTAATGCTTATTCCCTTGCAACACAAAGAGTTTTTTTCGTTAGTTTATTGGGATGTTCTTCCCATTAGAATAGCCTTTATGGGGCTAATACTAACAACAGGTTACAGGTTTTACCTTTGGAGTAGGAGAAACAAAGACACTAAGGCAATTCTGGATTTTTTAAAAGATCCTATTTTAATATTTCTGCTTAGTTTATATATAGTAAGGTTGGTGTCCTTAATATTTGCAGATAATTTATTTGCCGGTGCAAAATTACTTGTTTTTTATACTGTTATTGTTTATTTTTATATGCTTATTAAGCACTTGTATTTAAAGCACGGTCAAACATTTATAAATAAATCTATATTTGTATATTTAATTACAGGGTTAGTAACTGGTGTTATTGGGGTGATTCAGTTTTTTTCCTTTAAGCTTTATGACATTAAGTTTGGTGCAATATGGGAAATTCCTGGTCACAACCCAAGAATAGGAAGCACTTTTTGGGACGTAAATCACTATGGTGCCTTTGTTGCTTCTATAATCCCTTTTTCCCTTTTATATATAGTGTTAAGGCCAAAATCTAGGAAACTAATTTGGGTTGTATCAACTCTGTTTTTAGGTTTTGTACTTTACTTAACACAAAGTAGAAGTGCTTGGATGGGTATGACCTTTGCATCTTTAATTTTAGTTCTAGCCCTTTTTTTAAAAGGTTTAAAATCTTATGCAAAATATCTAGTTATGTTGGGAGCAACTGTTATTATTGTTTTTGTTATTTACGCACAGGCAACCAAGGGGGGAGTTGTTAATTACTATAAACAATTTATGCACACAAGGCTAGATAGTTTTGACACTCATTTTATTTTAGTTAGAGGTGCTTTTGAGTCTTATAGTAACCACCCCTTAATAGGTTCAGGCTATGGAAACTTTAACGAAACATTTAGAAAAACAAGTTATGCTAAGGGGTATTTTTTTAGGGAAAAAAACATAGTTAATGAGAGGGTACCAAGTCACAGTATTTGGGGTGAGGTAATAAGCGAGACTGGTTTTTTAGGTTTATCGTTTTATATTCTATTGTTTTTTACAGTACTTTCTTTACTGTTTCGTGGCTTTTTAAAAGCAGACAAAACAACGTCTTTAATATCTTTGGGGGTATTTACTTCGATACTAAGTTTATTAATATCGGGTATTTTTTATACCTATAACTTAGAGTTTTACTGGTTTATAGTTTTTTTAGGTGCAATGGTTGGGTTTGAATCTAATAAGGACTTAAATATAAATAAATACTTTGACTGGTTATTTAGCTTAAAGTATCTCCCAATAAGTTTTCTAAGTATTTATTCTTTTTCTTTGATCTTTTGGGATATTTCTAAAAATAAACTTATTGACTGGGACGAAGCAATTTATGCAGAGGTTAGCAAAAACATTATTAAAACGGGGGATTATATTACTTTACATTGGGATATTGGGTCAAATTGGTTTGAAAAACCACCTTTGTATTTTTGGCTTTCAAGTACTTTTATGAGGGTTTTTGGTATAAATGAGTTTTCTGCACGGCTTCCATCTGCTATTGCAGCTTTTTTATCAGTAATTGTGGTTTATTTTTTTGCAAAATATCTTTTTAAATCTAGGTTAGTAGGGTTTTTATCTGGCCTAATGCTTGTAACAACAGCACATGTTTGGTACTACGGAAGGCTTGGTATGCTTGATGTAACCGTTGGGTTTTTTATTTTGGCTAGTTTATTTTTTGCATATAAGTTTTTAGAAACATACAAGTATAAATTTGCTGTATATTCAGGATTATTAACTGGTTTTGCAATAATGACAAAAGCAATTGTTGGTTTACTTCCTGTAGGGATTATTTTTATATACTTGATTTACTTAATAATTTCAAACCAAATAGTTTTAAAAAAGGTGTTACTTGGGACACTTTATTACCTTGTTAGCTTAGTTGTTATAGCCGTACCTTGGCACTTAATTTCTTATATAGAACATGGTCAACGGTTTATAGATGTTTATATAAAAGAACATATTTTAGGTAGGGGTCTAACAAATGCCCAAGGAAAAACAAGGCCGTTTTTTTGGTATATTGATGTATTAAGAGTTAGCATGCGTGGTTGGTTTTTAATATTAATACCCTCCTTTGTATATGCCGTAATTAAGGCATTTAAACGTGATAATAAATACGTATATTTGCTTATTTATTCTTTGGTTACATTCTTGTTTTTTTCAATATCTACATCTAAGTTAATTTGGTATTTAATTCCAATTTACCCACCTCTTGTTATATTAAATGCGGCTTTTTTATTTTTTGTTTTAAAGAAAACTTATGCATTTTTATCTAGTAGAAATTTTGGTTCTTTTTCACAATATATTAACTATAAAAATTTAGTTGGTGTGTTTTCTATTATGTTTACGCTTGGTTTGTTTATTTATATTTTAGATGTTTACCCCAAAGTATTTTACCCAGATTTTAACAAAGATAGAGTTGCAGTAATTAAAGCCTACAATGAAAAGTATGTAGATAACCCCAGCAGTGTTAATAGATTGTATTACCTTAGAATGGACAGTCCTGTAGTTAAGTTTTATGTTAAAGGACCTGCAGTTTCAAGCGATATTGCACCTTTTAAAGAAGCCGTAGAAAATGCTGGTTTTAGTGAGTCTTTAGCCTATATTTCAAGACAAGGTGAGGTTGATTACTTTGTAAACCTTTATGGGAATGATAGGGTAGTACCTAGTTACAAGGCAGGTGCTTATAGTTTAATGTATGTACGTAGTTTAGAAGAGTTTTACAATCTAAAGGTTCAAGAGCTATCTTCTGAGATACTTAAAAAATCCTTAACTTGTGATGTAGATTTAGATAGGGCTGATTGTGTTAGTGATATACAAGGGTTACAAGATCAATTGTTTAAGTACCAGCAAATACTATATGATAACTTACCAAACAAGTACCAAGAGCCTTCTAAGATTTACTATAGATAGGTGAGTATTGGTTTACTAGGTATAAGGCAAATATAAACACTTTAATTACTTAATCTAATTACTTTAGTTTCACCTGGAAAAAACGGTGATTTGTATATTTTAATTATTTTTCCAGATACTTTTTTTGTTGATACATTTGAGAGGTTATCTTTGTAACCCATTTCTTCGGTTGTTATATAAAGTGTCACATTATTTTCTGTAGCTTCGTTAATAAATGTTTGCGGTTCGATTGACCCTTTATAAAAATACCTTTGGTCAAAATCTTTAAGATACCATGTTTCAAGCCCGCTTCCACTAGAATAATATATATTAGATCCCAAAAATTTTGGTTGTGTGGCAAACAATATAGCTTGTTTAATAGTGTAGTATTTGTACCTTGTTATTCTAAATTTATCTATAAATATAAACATATTAATCAAAATTACCGAAGCTGTAAAAACTGTTATTAGCGACTTTTTTGATATTTTTTTAATACTATATAAATAAAAGTACATTATTACAGGAAGGGAAAAAACCACTGCAGTGGCTTTTCCTATTTTTCTATATCCAAAATCTGTTTGATTCAAAAATTGTACTATGTATAAATAAAATAATGTGGAAACTCCAATTAAAATTAATACTACAAAAACGTCAAACCACTTAATACTTAACTTTTTGACACTAGTTAGTAAATAATAGGTTAAGGTCAAGATTAAAAAAGTAGGAATGGTATATAGTCTAGGGTAGGGTCCCCAGATGAAAAGTATAAGAGAGTATGCTAAAAATACTAAGATTTCGGGTAAAAACTTAAATTTATTTAACCTACCAACACAAACCTTAAACCCTAAGCTTGAGATTTTAAACACTTTATTATGCCAAATTTTATGTTCTGCACCCCAACTTTTAAAAAGTATGTATAAAGTTGGTAAAAGCCAGACACCTCCAACAGCATATAAAAAGTTAGAAATTCTAAGCATAAGTGTTACCTTATCAAATAAAAATCCAGCTTCATCTTTAAAATAACCTGAATAAAATATAGACCCATAGTAATAATAATTTCTTAAAAAATAGGGTGCTATTAAAACTAATCCAACAAATCCAAAAACCGTAGTATTTAAAAATATTTTTTT
>Ga0114931_10001423_pt1 | contig 30539 bp, 33 predicted proteins | sample 2SBtaG_FD_89579 | JGI IMG/M metagenome (GOLD analysis project Ga0114931, IMG submission 89579) | Deep subsurface microbial communities from Kolumbo volcano to uncover new lineages of life (NeLLi) - 2SBTROV14_V59a metaG | ecosystem: Environmental > Aquatic > Marine > Volcanic | place: Kolumbo... | reverse complement strand
ACTTTCGTCAACGCCGCCGTCAACGTCGTCTTCCCATGGTCTACATGACCTATCGTTCCCACATTGACATGCGGCTTCTTTCGTTCAAACTTTTCCTTGGACATGGAAAAATCTCCTCAACACTTTGCGTAATACCTTTTATATATGACAAAAGTTTGGAGCCCATAACCGGACTCGAACCGGTGACCTCTTCCTTACCAAGGAAGTGCTCTACCGCCTGAGCTATATGGGCGAAGCTCGAAAAACTAGACACTGCAAACTCCTGCGCCCAAAGGGACCTGAATTTGCACTGTCTAGTAATCCTTGGCTTTAATGGAGCGGGTGGTGGGAATCGAACCCACACCATCAGCTTGGAAGGCTGAGGTTCTACCATTGAACTACACCCGCAAGCCTAAAACCCGTTTCAGCGGTCATGCCGCACGCCCAAGGCGTCCAAACGCTTGTCAAACCGTCAAATGGAGGGGGGAGGATTCGAACCTCCGAAGGCGGAGCCAGCAGATTTACAGTCTGCCCCCTTTGGCCACTCGGGAACCCCTCCAAAAATGTAAGCCGTGTATTTTTGTTGAAGTCCCGGGCAATGTCAATAACTTATTGACCGATCACACGATAATTCGTGTCGGTTTCGGCGCGAAAACTGGCTATTAGGCCGGTAAGGCAAATATGGAGCTGGCGACAGGATTCGAACCCGCGACCCCCGACTTACAAGGACGGTGCTCTACCAACTGAGCTACGCCAGCACGGCCGACTTCACAAAGGCTGGCCGCCTATTGTAGAAAAAAGCCACCGGAAACACAATCTTAATGAAGACGGAAAAATGCATGGTCCACGGTGCAGCCTGAAAATCTCATCGCTATGGCGAGCTCAAACAGGCAACACAGCATCCTTGTCCTGAAATGCGATTGCAAAACACCGGGCGCATGATACATTTGTGCGCAAACAACAGTTTCCTCGCCGACGCCGTGGGACCTTCACCATCCTGACGGCGCCTCCCGGGGCTTAATAGCTGGCCATAAACCGGGCTTGCCGTTTTGTAAAATGAACGCACAGCACTAGCACAACACCCGGCAAATGCTCGATAAATAAGAAAGGCCTGTTCTCGTTGTCGTTTCATAACTCCCCCCATTGCGGTTGCCGTACTTGTCCAGCACACGTATGCCAAATGGAGGCGTAGTGTCCAGCAATTTATTGATTATTTGCCGGGTGTTGTACTAGCACTCTTTGTGCTGAAATTGAATTTTATGATTTCCGCCCAGGGTAGTGTGTACCGCTTTGCGAAGGATTTCTAACGCTTCACTCTCGGCTAGTTGCTTGGTGACAACACTCAACCAGTACCGGATTCTACGTTGCGGACGGACATCCAAAACCGGTTCGTATCCTCTTTCCACCAACACGGCGTAGCGTGCTTCCGCCTTGCTTTTGCTGGTATACAAACCAAGCGAAATAGCGTTTTTATTGGCGCCGGTGGAAATCACAAAATTATCACCAATACCCTTGGCGGCCAATTCACGTGACGCACGGATGGCCTCAGCCTTACTGCTGTACGGCGGCAGATAAACCCAGTAGTTGTCACTGTTCTTTTGCTCACTTCGCCGCCGCCGACTTTTGATACCAACCCGGCCCAACTCGCCCTTGATCCGATCGGCCTCTCGACTCTGATCAAAAGGACCGATTCGAAAACACAATTGACTCACGGTCGGCTCCAATTCGGTATCGACAATTTCGATTGCAGCCGGTTTTTGTTCAGTATGGACGGTGGCTCGGGCCACTTTTTCAGGAGGAGCGGCGGTGCTTGGCGGGCTTGGCTCAGCCGTATCGGCATTGGAACCGATAACGGCATCGGTCGATTTACCGGTGGAAAAAACAAAAATCAGCAATGCTACGTTCAGCAACAATAGAATGAAAAACATCAACTTCATTGCCGAGTTCTCGCAATTATCGCCATACCTTGCAATACTAAATCGTCACAGACCGAGCCGTGCAGGCGCAACCGGGTTTGAATACGGTCAGCATCGCCGCCGGTAAGCAAACAACGGACATTCATATCCAAACCCGCGATATAGCGCATTCCGTACTCTATGGCTCCGGCGATGGCTGTCTCACAACCGATATTGACCCCGTCCAAGGTATTATCGCCAAGCGAATGCTCTACGCGTTTATCATCGACTTTCACCGCATGATTTTTCATCGCCAGCGCCGAGCGCATTAACGACAAGCCGGGAAAAATCATACCGCCATGATGCTTACCTTCGGCGTCCAGCAAATCCAAGGTCACGGCGCTACCGCAGTCCGCGATCACGGCACTGCTATGCTCCAACTCCCAAGCGGCGTGCATTGCCAGCCAGCGATCGACACCAAACGACTCGACGTGTTGATAGGCCAACCGAATATCGCCGAAATGAGGGTCGACACGAATAAACTGCAACGGCGGCCATCCCGAAGGAGCGTGGGAAGTCAGTCGGCGGCCGACGCTTTCTCCAGCCACATTGGCGACGTAAAATTGTTCCGGCCTGGGACCCTGAAACAAGGTTGCCAGGGGCATGGAACGGGTCGCCACAAACCCCTGCGCGGCAAGTTTCCCAATGGGTTGGTGGGAGTCCCAATAAACCCATTTGGTTCGTGTATTTCCAATGTCCATTAAAAAAATCAATGTTTTTGCAACCTCACGGATGCATCGCTAAGGTGAAACCGCTGTAAACCGTCAGTGGTTTTTACTATTAGCGCGCCAAATTCATCGATACCCTGGGCGAGTCCACCGACATAACTTCCGGCCGACTCGATCCGGACCTGACGCCCGTCAAACATGTCAAAGTTTTTCCAACGCGGAAGAAAGGGCTGCAACCCGCACCAAGCGAACTCTTCCAAACCTTTGACAAGGTGATTGAGTAAGCCTGCAATCAATTTGTTACGGGAATGCCGCCGGCCGGTGACAGCCTGTAAATGGGTCCAAGCCTGATCGATAGGCCATGGCTTGTCACCAACTTTGGCCGGCATTGCAACATTAACACCCACGCCAATAATGACCCGGCACTCACCACCGGCTTCGCCGCTGGCTTCAATTAAAATACCGGCAAGCTTGTCTCCACGACAAACGACGTCATTGGGCCATTTAAGCTGAAAGTCCGCCGCACACTCCTGCTGCAGGGATTCCAGCAGCATAACAGCGACAGCGGCACCCAGCCCTATGACGCCGTCCAAGCCGCGATTAAAGCACCAACTCAGGGAAAAATATATATTGCACCCAAACGGTGATACCCAATGCCGGCCCCGCCTGCCTCGTCCTTGAGTTTGCATTTCCGCCAGGCATATTTGCGCATGTTGATCGTCACCTTTTTGCCTGCGCTGCCTTAAAAAGCTATTGGTCGAGTCGATGGACGGAAAAATAAACCACTGCTTTAACCTCGCCTTGGCCGCATCGTCAACATCCGCCATGATACGTTCATATGACAACAACTCCAATGGGTCATGCAAACGATAGCCCTTGCCAGGTACCGCATCAACTGCGACACCGAGCCGACCTAAATACTGCACCGCCTGCCAAACCGCGGTTCGGCTGACCCGCAGGCGACCACCCAAGGATTGACCGGAGTGAATTTGACCATCGGCCAATTCATTTAAAACCGAATAAACACTTTCTGATAATGACATCTCGCGCCGGAAGCCTCCATTGGCAACAATGCAAACATAGCTCTCGCAGAACATACCCGTGGACTATTTCATACATTTCGGCAAGGACCAGCACTGATATATTTCACAAATAATCGGCCTGCCTATTCGGAGCTTGTCTACCAACCCGTACTCCCCCGCGGGCTCATCACCATACTGTTCAGTATGTCTTCGTCACGCTACGGTCAGCACGAACTGCCGGCCAGGCTCGGCATGGCCGTCGCCATGAAGAATCACGAAATATCCGGGCCAGCGCAATTCGCCCCGCGCCAGGCTCTGGATATCTTTGCAGAATTACGCCGGAATATAGTCTCAAACCAAGCCTGCTAAAATACGGTTTGCCGCAGCAAGCTTTGGCCGTGAATCCGCGTCGGGCACATCGCATGCGGATTTTGCAGTTTTACGCGCACACAAGCAAGTCGCCACCCAATGCCAAGCTCACCATACCGGCGCTGAGGATACCGATTCGTATGCGACATGCCTTGACCGGCAAGCTGCGCCATACCTCGAAAGACTTGTGAATGTCATAAATTTCCATTACGTACGCGACAGCGCACTAACAGTAATCTGCTCATCCGATAACCGGCAAAGCTGAAGGTTGTTGATATTTCAAGTTTGGAGCCTGAATACAAAAATACTATATCATATAGGCCATGGCTTTACATTCGATGCGGGGTATTAACTGAATTTATGCGTTTACACAAAATGATTAAATGGCTGATCCTACTATTGGCCACCTTTATGCTCCTGGCCAACTGCGGAACTCTCGGTTATTACGCACACAATATTCATGGCCACTTCAGTATGCTCGCGCAACAACAGCCAATCGACGAAATTATTGGTAACCCCAACACTGATGCCTTACTCAAAAAACGTCTGCAACTAAGTGTGCGATACCTGAATTTTGCACAGAATCAGCTTTTGCTGACCAATCACGGCAGTTACCACAACTATGTCGCGCTGAACAAACCCTATATTAAATGGAATGTGATTGCCGCCCCCGAACTATCAATTCATCCCAAATTATGGTGCTTTATGGTGATCGGGTGTGTCAGTTATCGCGGCTACTACGATGAAAAAATGGCCCTGCAATTTGCCGAAGGTCTACAGCAAAAAGGCTTGGAAACACATATTTCGGGGGCAATCGCCTACTCCACCCTGGGGTGGTTCGACGACCCCCTGTTAAGCTCTATGATGCGCTGGAGTGATTTGCGTATGGCTGAGTTTATTTTCCATGAATTGGCGCACCAAAAACTGTTTATTTCCGGTGATCAAGATTTCAATGAAGCCTTTGCCACCATGGTAGCGGAGTACGGTATTAAGCGCTGGAGCCAAATGACCGAACAAAGCTCAGCAATGCAGACTTTTCACAATCGCAAACGTAAGGAACAGGCATTTATCAAGCTTGCGCTGCAAACACGGGAAAAACTTGCCGACGTTTATGCGTCAGATCAGGAAGATTCGGTCAAACGTGCGCAAAAACACCTCATTCTTGACCAACTCAGGACAACTTATAAGAAAATGCTGTCACGCGGGGAAATATTTCGATATGACGACTGGTTTGAACATGTGAATAACGCTAAACTTGCGGCACTCGCCAGTTACCGGCGTTTGGTGCCAGCTTTTTTCGCCATTTTGGAACATCATGGGCATGATTTGCGTGTATTCTATCAATACGTCCATGATTTGGGCCAGAAATCCAAACGGGAACGCCGCAATGAACTTGAGCGTTGGCTCAAAAACGCGACTCACACCGCACTTAAGCACTGATCCTTAGGCAAAGGGTTGACATTATCGCCAATAGATTGTGCAATGAGAGCGGTTCTAACCTTGAAGCTAATAACCACACGGAAGGAGAATCCATGAGAAAGACGTTAATCGGTGCCTGTGCCGTAATCAGTTTTGCCTTGTTGAGCGGCTGCGCAAGTGAAGGTAGTTCGGAACAAGGCAATGCTGCAGCTGACGAGGCAAAAGCCATTGCTGAACGTGCATTACGCACAGCTGAAGAGGCAAAAGCCGATGCAGCTGCGGCAAAAGGCATGTCTCAAGATGCAATGTCCGCTGCTCAAGAAGCTAAAGACGAAGCGCGCGCTGCCAGCGAAAAAGCCGATCGTATGTTTAAAAACGCAATGAGGAAATAGGTCAATTAAGTTGGGGCGAGCAGTGGGGAATATCCTGAGCCTGCATTTTTGGCAAAAGAAGACCTTGAATGCCCGTTCTTGATTGGATCTTCCTCAATTGTCCCTCGGCTTTTGACTTGAGCGTATAAGGACCGGCCAGCACCCGACAATAACCGTTGTTGGGTGCGGCACCCAGCAATGTAGCAACCTTCAATCCGCTAAAAAATGTTGCCATCCGCTTGGCTCCCTGAGTCGAATGAAACTCCCCTAACTGAACAAACCATGCCGGACGTGTCGCAACATTTTCAGGTAATTTACCCAGAACTTCTGGCAAACCACTGTTTTCTTTAATAATTTTATTTGATCTAGCCCACAACTCTTCGCTGACAGGCGCTCCCGTCATCGACACCAGCCCTTTTACAATTGACGATAAGTCATTGACTGGTTTAGATAAATCTTTTTCTATGGGTAGATGAACCTCAAGAAACATCTGCTGTTTGTCGTAACCGACTTTATAGGGCTCATCAATGATGGCCACCTGCGTACCTTTATCGGTCAACTCAAACACATGAGCTATGTCTTCAGGATACATCCGTATACAGCCATGACTAACGCGCATACCGACGCCAGAGGGCTTATTCGTACCATGAATCAAATAGCCCGGAATCCCCAAGCGCATGGCATGAGCACCCAAGGGATTATCCGGTCCAGGCGGAAAAACCTTGGGTATCGGGTCACCTGACGCTTTGTGTTCCGCCAAGATGGATTCGGGAACTGTCCACGAAGGGTTCTCCGTTTTTTGCACGATTTTGGTCAACCCGGTCGGTGTATTCCAACCTTCTCGGCCGATCCCTATCGGATAGGTAAAAACCACTTTTTCACCAGTCGCCTCGTTTGGGAAATAGTACAAACGCATCTCCGCCAAATTGACGATTACGCCCTCGCGGGGGTAGTCAGGCAGGACATAACGGGTAGGCAATACAATTTTCTGCCCTTTTTTAGGGACCCATAAGTCCACATCCGGATTTGCCGCCTTCAGTTCGTCGTAACCAAGCCCGAACCGGCGCGCCATATCCACCAACGTTTCCCTGGGATCCGCCTCAATAACCTGAACCTCGCCGATGACACTACTATCTTCAGCAATTACATAGCGAGCAGCCAAGCCATTACCGGACAAGCCGGTGAAAAGGAGAATTAGCAGGAAAATGTTGAGTCTGATCGATTGAATTCGAACGCTCATCCACCTACTTCTAGAATTACTAACGAAGGGTTCTATTATACACCATTGCTTACCAATTCCGAACCCACCACCAACCCTATTCGAATTTGAGTGACTCGGCAGGCTTTGTATTAGCGGCTTTCCAGGATGGGTAAACGGTGGCCAGCAAACAGATTAGAAACGCGGTCAAAGCCACATTGCCAATATCATTCCAATGCTTTTCCCCGCTGAGATGGGAAATATAGTAAACTTCGCCGGGTAACAGCTTCATTTGCAGCAACATTTCCAGTCCGGATACGATATAGCCTATGTTGTCCGACAACAAAATACCCGCCACCAGGCCTATCAACGTCCCGACCACCCCGATGATAAAACCCTGAATGATAAAGATTTGCATGATCAGGCCGGGCCGCGCACCAATAGTTCGTAAAATGGCAATCTCCGATGACTTGTCTTTTACAACCATAATAAGGCTGGTTACGATACTAAAAGCCGCCACCGCAACAATCAGCGACAATATGATAAACATAATGCCTTTTTGCTGCTTGACTGCTCGAAATAAATTGTAATATCGGTGGGTCCAGTCGGAAACCAGGAAATCTGCTTCATAGCGGGGCCTGATTTGGGCCGCCAATGCCCTGGCGTAAAACGGATCTTTGGTTTTTACCTGCAGAATTTCCACTCCCGCACCACCGTATAAGAGATCTTGCGCATCGTTGTAGTGGATAAACACTACCCGTTCATCGTATTCGTACACACCCACGGCGAAAATTCCCACCACGGTAAAACGACGGATTCTTGGCACCTGATTGGGATTGAGTACGCTGCCACGGGAAATCATCAATGAAACATTATCGCCCACGCCCAAACCCAACTGCTGGGCAAGTTCCTTTCCAATGACGACTGTTCCCTTTTTAAGATCCAGAAAATCGCCCGCCACCATACGGTCATTGATACGAATAATATCCACTTGCCGACGCGGATAGACACCATGCAGTTCCAGAAACATGCCCTTGCCCTGCCCAATCATAGCGGGACCGTTGATATAAGGCGCCACACTTTCCACCCCGGGCGTTTCACGGAGGGACTGTTCGATAAATTTCATATTTGTTTGCAAATGGGGGGGCGGAAACGCTGTTAAGGTAATATGCGATGTAATGGACAAAATGCCGTGACGAAGCTCCCGCTCAAAGCCGTTCATCACCGATAGTACTGTCACCAATACCGCCACACCCAGCGCAATGGCCATAAACGATATAAAAGTGATAAACGATACTAAACGGTTGCGGCGTTTAGCCCTGGTATAGCGCTGAGCGATAAACCACGCCAGTGAAAGGCTCACGACCTTCCTCCCAGCCTAACGCCCAGTCTAACTAGATGGCCTTTACCGAATCTTTTTAAATTTTGTCGTAACAGTTGCGCGTCGCCCACGGCCCATCAACAGCATCAAAACAGCGCACCATTCTAACAAAGCCATGCTGCCACCGCCACTGGGCTTGCCGGACGATTTCTTGACTGCCGGCGCGGGTTCATTGCCTTGACCGGTAGGGATATTGGTCGCGACTGAAAAGACAGGGGTGCCGACCTGCACCAGCAGGAAACCATGGTACTCCCACGCGTCTATACTACCGACTCTGGCTATACCGACAATTTGACCGGCATTGTTGATATCACGGGCGTCATCAAGCACCACATCCGGGAAAAGATTCGTGTCTATTTCCGTGGTGAGATCAAAAATATTGTATTCACCAGTCAGGGGGTTAATGCGCCATATGACGGCGGAAGGCGTTTGAAATTGATCGGATCGACTCGCCGAACCGACGATATCCGCTGAATCATTGATCGCAGCCGCCCAGGCAGTACCGACCTCAATGCCTTGCTGTCCCGCCCGGATACCCAGTAAACGGGGGAGCTCAGTGAATGTAGCCGGTGTCAATTGGGGATCCCAAACAAAAGCCACGTTGGTTAGCCAAGCGGCAAAATTATTAATTCGGGGAAATAAAGTTGAACTCGCGCCACCCACCACCTGGCCCAGGGAATTGATACCGGACGCTATATTTTCTATATAGACGGTTTTAGTGTTACCTTGACCATCAACCACATCCATGGACTGCGCGGGTACTTCCCCACACACCACCCCCGCACCCAACGGTCTGGCACAATTTCCGAACGCCGTCACCACGGTTGGTATCGAATAATCCAGCAGGAAACCGAAACTGTAATTATTCGCGGATTGCTGAGCCGGACTAAGACCGTTGTTATAACCCAAATAGCCGGTCACTTGGCCACCGGCGTTAATCGCCATCGCGCGACTGGGAACAGCCGGGTTGAGGTCACCAGCGGGTCGAGGGGTACCGTTAACCCAAACCGTTGCCATTTCCTTGCCTACATTGGAATTGATATAACCGCCAATGACTACTTCGCCATTACCGTTGACCGTGACGTCAAAGGCATCGGACGTATAGCCGGACTGTCCAAACGGTAAATTGGTTATGGTTGGAGGGGTACCGAGAACAATGTGTATGGCTCCCCGTACCATACCCGCGCTGCCACCGCTGTCATACAAAACAGACCCCACCACATTTTCAGCATCATCAATAGCGTGGATATTCAAACCGTTTTGCGAGGGCGAGGTAATGGTTCGGGCGATATTCAGGTCCCACACCAGCAGACGATTAACGCCACTGAGATCTTTATGGACACCGACAATAACACCGTTGTTGTTGATGGACTGCGGACCGAAAATCTGCTCCGGCTGATTGTTGCCAGCGGGGAGACTCGGCAAGGGTCCAAGATCATAATAATCATAGACAGCGGCAAACGTAGGAATCGTCGCGCCCCAAAGCAATCCAATACAACCCAATTGACAGACATATCGCATCAACGCCCCCTCCTTCCCCTGTGGACGCATCCCGGATTAGTAGAATGATTCCCCGAAAACCCAAACACCGCTATTATTGTAAATCAATGTCTAACATTTGTAAAAATAACAAATACACCTGTCAAACAAATTTTAATATATTTTACTATATTTTAATATATTGTTTTCTTTACCTATTTACTTTTCATCCAACGACCGGGGTAACCTCTTCGCCAATCGGCAAAACCCACCCCTGATTCCTTGATGGCGCGTTACTTGCTTATTCCGGTGAAAATGAACACCCATCCCGGTTTAATGTGAACAGAGATTCCGGTGTGGGATTGCGATGCCCAACGAATGCATGCCGATAGGCTGTTGATCATTCAGTCACACAAAGGAAAGTGTATGAAACACGTCTTCGTATTGAATGGCTTAGGAATTGTTTATCAAGCGCATGGGCCATTGATGCCGTCCCTTTACCTGACTCCATTCAACCACGCCGTGTGGTTGGCGCACCGGACCCCGCCTGCACCCCAAACGCAGCATGCCCGTATGACTAAACTGCTGACTTTACCGGCACATGGAACGTGGCCAACACCCGAAAGAGCGGCATCCACGTAAAAAAACCGCCCGTAACCAACAATTGCCGCGGCAACGTATGCCACATCGCGCGACGCAAACCCAACGTCAAACGTGATCCACGGTGTGGGGATTTCGCTGCTGGGTGATGACTTTGTTGCGACCGGCCCGCTTGGCACTCAATAAAGCCAAGTCTGCTTCGTGGACCAGCGCCTGTTCACTACCGCCCAGATATCTGGCTACGCCTATGGATAGAGTGACATGCAGTATTTGACCGCTGGGTAACACGATTGGCCTGGCGGCGACGGCTTGACGAATACGCTCGGCAATTTCAAACCCCTTGGCCAGCCCGGTATCCAACAATAACGCGGCAAACTCCTCGCCACCGTAACGAACCAGGATATCGCTGAGCCGCATATGACTACTGATCAGTGCAGCCACATCACGCAGTACTAAATCGCCATTTTGATGACCATGGGTATCATTGACGGATTTGAAATGATCGATATCAAAAAATAGGCACGAAAGCATTTTTCCGCTGCGGTTTACCCTGCTCACTTCTTCCTTTAAGCGATGCTCGAAAAACCGACGGTTATACACTCCAGTCAACGGATCGGTTAGTCCGATCTTTTTCAGACGTTCATGGTTGATGGTGTTTTCAAAGCACAGCGATGCGATTGCCGCCATACGCTCAAGAAAGTCCGCACCTAAATGGCTGACAAAGCGGTCCCGTCGCAAACTACCTAAGTTCAAGCTACCCAGAATTCGGCCGTGGCCGATCAAGGGAAGGATCGCCACGCTATTGGGTCGCGGCAGGGATCTGGGAAACAGCCAACCGTGTTTTCGCTGATTAAACCTGCCTAAACGGGGAAACAAAGAAATCGATTACATAGCCTGTAAATGATCTTCATCATCCAAATAAACTATACTGTATTGGCTGCAGGTACTGACCGTATTGGATTCAAGCACACGACGAATTTCATGTTCGGGATCCATCAACGCGAGGGTGACGACATCCAATTCAAACACTGCCTTATAGTCATCAATAACGGCATTAATCAAATCGGGCAGTCCACGGGCACCGATCAATTTCAACTCCAGGCTTTGGAAACGACGGGCCTTGTTGGCATTTTCCGCAACCTGGTCCATAAACGCTTTTAGCTGCCGCCGCAGCCGCTGAATTTCCGACGTGGGTTCGTTTGTGGCGATTTTCCGGCACCTCCCTTAGATCTTTATCATATTGTGCATTTTTAGTGCCGATTTTCTTACCGCATACTCTTAAGCAACAACGAATAAGTTATTAAATGTTATTATTTTTCACGGTCACGCCAACGCTGGTAAACTTGGCATGCCCGTGTGTTTATTCGTTAAACCCATACGCGATTGTCATTGGGATGTATTCTGGAGGGATCTATGCTTATTTACGGCTCCACGATAAAGCTAAATGTCAATGAAAAACAAATGCTTGCGATGTTAACCGGGGAATATTCCGAATTGATCCATAGCCTCGAAGTTCTCGAGTCTGTTGTAAAAAAGAGTCTGGCAAGCTACTCAAGGGGACCGGCCGGGAGCGTGCCTGGCACGAAAAAATATTATGCAGTTTTCTCAGGCAAGCTTAACGAATAAGTTGTAAATCATTGAATATAATAGAAATATATCTAATTACCGAGACTTAACCTTATGTGATAACCATGAGCTGATGATCTGAACAGCAAGCAGTACCCGGTTTCCTTCAGAAACCGGGTCCGCTAATCATTATGATTTATAAATATTTATAAAACAGTTGACGTGCCGTGCTCAATAAAAGGCCAAATCGTGAAAAAGAAAATGACCAAAGAGCAAACGATGACAATAATTGCATCATCACCACTGGAAGTTGACGGATCACCCACAGTACCCCTCCTCTTGATTTATGGACCAATAATAATGTCATGCAACGTTAGCACAGGGCAAAAGCCATGTCCACAATCCGGTGATGGCATTTTGACGCCAATCCTTCGCTGCTGAAGGGGAACACGAACACCAACATCAACACGATCATCAACACAACGGTGCTTCCGACGCCGGACACCATATTCATCATACCCACACCACGGGCAGCTGGATGTTTGAGTACAAGTTTATGTCCATGGGCATGGACGGCCTCAAAGATGGATCCAAAAGCGTCACTCATGCCGAACTGGTTACTCCCGCCGCGGCCGGTGGTAGTTACAACTACGCCGCGTCACCGACCGATATGAGCATGAATATGAACATGGTTATGGCGATGTACGGTCTAACCCCCCAAGCTTACCGGTATGCTCATGCTGCACTCCATCGAAAACGAAATGGGCATGCGCACCCGTAACAACCGGGTATCCACCATGTCCACCAGCGGTATCGGCGACACCCAGGTAGGCATCATGTATGCCGCAACCGGCAAGCTCACTGCGAGTTTGGCCGTTAGCCTACCCACAGGTAGCATCGATGAAGAAACATCCATGGTGATGATGACCGGGATCAAGCAAACCATGAGGGCCCCGTATGGCATGCAATTAGGCACCGGTACGCTCGACCTTCTGCCGTCAGTCACCTATAAGAAACAACTTTCCAAATCGTTATGGACAACGCAGGCAAGCTACCGCCTGCATACCGGCGAAAACGACGAAGGATACACCTGGGTGATAAAATAAGTCTGACATCGTTCGCCGATTTCAATTTGACCCCGAAACTTACCTCTCTGCTGCGCGGCACCTACCAATGGCAGGATAAAATCAGTGGTGTGGACGATGCCATCATGCAAACCATGCCCAATGGTATGCCCAACAGCCCCACCACAAATCCGGCATTCTATGGAGGCACGATATTTAACATCAGCACCGGCCTGAACTGGGCATTCAGCAAATCCGGAACCTTTGGCGTGGAAGTGGGCACCGATTTGTATGAAGACCTGGAAGGCCCGCAGATGCAATCGGACTTTTTCGCCAACATCTCCCTGATGGCCCTGTTTTGACAATCCAATGACCAACGTCTACTGGCGGCGCTTCGGCGCCGCTTTTTAAGTGCATTGAAATACAATCCGCTTTTGCATAGAATCCAAGCTAAGCATCCAAAGCGTGTCTGCCATGAAAGCAAATCAACTTAAAAAAGGTTCGGCCTTTGAACTCGACGGCAACAAGTACCTCGTAACGTCCGTCCAAACCCAGTCGCCATCGGCCCGTGGTGGCAATACGTTGTACAAGGTCACGGCACGTGATGTAGTCAGCAAACAAAAATTTGATAAGACATTCAAAGGTGATGAGACTGTTCAGGAAATGGAGTTAGTCCGTCGGGCGGTACAACTGCTGTACGCCGAAGCCGACAGTACAACGTTCATGGATAATGAATCCTATGAACAATACACCGCCGACAACCATCTCATTGAATCCGATAGGACCTACCTTTGTGAAGGCATAGACATCATGGCTTTGTTATCTGACGGTAGTTTATTGGGTGTCGAATTACCCGGAACCGTTGTGATGACCATCACAGAATGCGCGCCCAGTATCAAAGGCGCATCGGCTTCAGCACGCACTAAACCCGCCACTTTAACCACCGGCCTTGTTGTTCAAGTACCCGAATACCTGTCGCCAGGCGAATCCATCAAGATAAGTACCGCCACCGGTGAATTCGTATCTCGAGCCTAACCGGCTGATTGTAATATTTTTTTAACTTACCCATTACCCATTCTGAATCAAAAAATCGTTATTTCATTTTCCGGCCAAGCCTGCACGAAACCTGGAACACGGAAGGCTCAACCAAACAGCCTCCAAATGCACCATTTACATCGCAACATGGCGGGGAACCGCCAACGACCAGTGGTCGTGTAATTTTACAAAGCGAGTGTCCATACCCACTAATTCACCCATCAATTGGCTTCGTATCTGGAGGTCCTATGCCATTACTAAAAATATCCACCCTACTATTTTTCCTGTTGCTGGTGGTTGCCTGCAATAAAACTGAAATGCCTGCACCGCAACAGTCTTCGAACGTCGGCACCGAGATCCAGTCACGGCCCGCCGATTCCATGGACGCAAAGAAAGCGGCGACACCTGCCGCACCCGCCACGCAGGCAGCAGAACCCACCCGTACTGATCTTGAAGCAACAACTGACATGAAGTCCGAAACAGATATGTCCGCCAGTATTGAGGAAAACGGCACCATGTCATCGGCAACCGATGACAACGTAAGTTTGGAAAACGGCATGGCAAAAGACGACGTAAACAAATATGTCAAAGAAGCCGCTGTTGAAAAAGCTGCCGAAGCCCCTGCCCAGGCTAGCAACCAAACACAGGCATTAACACAGTAATGCGTAAGGAGAAGGTTCAAAAACCTTCTCCTTCCTCTGCGCCCGGGCTACCCACCCTATTTGCGCGGGCACGATAAACTAACTGACGATATTGTGCCGATATTAATTCGCCTTTAACCAATCTTATTGCAAGCAAGGGAGCATTTAGGCTGACCGATCGTAGCCACCCTTTCCAAGTCAAAAACCACCAACCACTTTAATATTCGATTATTTTTTGCGATACTGCGCGAAAACCTGACAAACGGGGAAATTCGTGAAATTATCGCAAAAGTTTTATGTATCGGACTCCAGCATCCACGGCAAGGGATTATTTGCAAAAATCCAATTTAAAAAAGGCAGCTTTCTAGGTACCTTCAAGGGGCCGGAAGTCAGCTCAAATGGCAGCCATGTCCTGTGGGTCCAACGCGGTAAAACGTGGACAGGACGGCGCGGACATAATGTTTTACGCTATATCAATCATAGCAAACGGCCGCGGGCGGCATTCGATGGCTTCGAACTTTATGTCGTCGCCGATATTCGCGCCCATGATGAGATCACCATTGACTACGGTGAAGAATTTTGACCAGGTACGGCTAACCAACCAACGCCTGGGTCGTTGGTTTTTAGCAAGACCTTATGGATATATATTTTTTTAGCCGATCCACAATCCACCGCGGATCATCCAACGGTAAATCATGGCCGGCGTGCTCATGAAGTTCTAAGGGTGCATCCAATTGTTGAGCCATATTTTCAGAACAGCTGAAATGAGCCAGGCCATCCTTCTTTGATGCCAAAACCAATGCCGGGGTTCGCATCGACCCCACAGGTACACGAAAGCGACCGGCCGCGAATAATTGGCGAACAATATTAATACGGTGTACCGGGTGCTGGCGGTAAATTGCCAACCAATGTTGCGCAATGGCTGCTTGATCATGATGAAGGGCCGTCGTAAGTTGATAGACGGCAGATTCGCGCCGCTCAACGGAATAAAATGCCATTCGGCTAAGTGCGATGACCGCCCGCCATCGCAATCGTTGCCATAACGGACAACAGCCACGCGCGGTGGCGTTAACCAATACAGCGAAAGTAAAGTCATGGGGATAACGGCTACACCAATCCAACGCCACCATGGCCCCCAGCGATAGCGCAATAACCACCCATGGCCCCTTGTTCGACGGTAGGCGTGCGCGAACATCATCGGTAATGCCTGCGATTGACAACGGCGAACGCCGACGCCACTGGGTACCGGCGCCGGGCAGGTCCAAGCTCACGACATCACCGCATCCGGGCAGGGTATGCAACCATTGCGGGAACTCGCCCCAATGTTGCTGCTCTCTGGCCAATCCCCGCAGCAATAGCCAGTTTAGTTTTTCTTCATCCATCCTTGGAAGTTATAAACGATACGCAGCATAAATTCCAATAAACTGCGATGCCGGCGCAAAGTTCTTTTATAGCGATGGGGTACAATGGGATTAAATAAACCCTTAAAGGAAAAAATCTGTAATGGGTTTTTTTTAAGCCAGTTCCAGGAGCCCATTTCCAGTGTCCATGGCACAAAAATATTACCATGCTGACCGAATTTTTCGAAGTGCTTGTCAAACAGATAGTCCCAAACATCACCATGAATCATATAACTATCCGACTGGGCTTCGACGTGATAAACATGGTATGGCAGGTTGTCATCCATCAGATGCTTAACTTTGTCGACGATGTGTTTGCGGGGAAACTTCGCCTGGGTCCGTCCATACGGATACCATAATCTGTCCACATGACCGAATCCGGAATGCAGATCCATGGCCATGCTGAACCGGGCCGGATACATTTCACGCTCAACAAAGTGCACCAGTGCTTGAGATTCCACTTCCATCCCTCCACCCTTAACACCGCGATACCAGGGTAACCATGGTCCAATCCGGTGGCCGGACAAAAGCCCAGTGCTGCTTTCCGCCTCCACCGGTGCATTTCGCATCAAATCGACACCATTGGGATTGGAACGGGAATCGACGGCCATACCACCGGGATTGATCAGCGGAATACTGACAATCCGGCAACTGGCCAGGATGTCTTGCAGGATCTTGTCCCACTGTAGTTGCTTGTAAAGTACATCAAGAAACTTAATGGCGAGGTGTGTACCAACCCTTTCAATGCCGTGAATACCGCCGAAAATACCCAAGGTCGGTTTGCTGCGATCCTTTGGACCAAGAATCAGTCCGTAAATGGGATATTCACCGGACTTGCAGGATACCGTTGCTAATTGTTCAACACTACCTGAAAAGGCAAACTTTTTTAACACCCCTTCCAGTTGTGCAAGCTCTTTCATTGCCGGGTATCCGCTTCTTTCCGCTATCCTTTAGACTTCTGTTGGCGGCATTCCCACCGGCATCTTTAAAAGTGGCACAGAAATCACCCGTGCCGGCGCAAATATGCACAGAAAATAAGCAGCTTTTGTGTCTACGCGTTTTTTTAACCGTGGTGAATTGGTCAGCCATAGGATTCCTGGCGACTTTTGATAATCTTAGCCAGCATGGTTGCCACCTCGTGGCTTACCCGTTTATTGCAATGTTCCCGCAGTGCCCGTCGAATGGTATCCCGGCTCAGGCCGCGAATAATTTTTTGCTCGTATAAATCCCAAACCATGGTGGCTAGAAGCTGTAACTCGGTTTCCGTTATACCGGCGGTATGCTTAAGCTGTTTGCCGCGGATCTTCGGTGACGCCCAATGGCTGGGCAATTCCTCCTCCACGGCTGTTTCCGGTTCATGCTCCGTGGACCCATCGTCGTCAGGCGGCATTACCGTAGCGTTTTCCACGACCCGTAAATGCTGCTGGTGGGGCTCTGATTTCTGTGGATTGACTTCACGTTTGGACTCCTGCCGCGTCAGCACAAGATCCGCATCCACCACCGGTTCGTCAACCGCTTGAGTGGTTTGCAGTTTTTCCTGTTTTTGAATTAGCCTGTTATAGGCACGTAAATTGGCGCTAAACGATAGCAGTACAATGCCGCAAAGCTCCAGCAACAGTGATCGAATTACCAGGAAATAAAACTCCGCCTGCGCCGATGGCACACCTAACACTTGTTCGATACGATTAAAAAAGTCCACCGAGGTTTGCCTTCGCTTCTCATTTAGGGCAAACAAGGTATTGCTAAGCGCCATTTTACGCTCTTCCAGTTCCGTGGCACGATTTAAGGAATCCTGACCCAGCGCCCGACTATCTTTGTAAATGGATCGGCTCTGTTTTTCCGCATTGAGGCGATAACTGGCGATAACCTTATCCAGGCTTTGCAACTGTAAACGAAGCTGATCACGTTTTTCATCAATGGCCTGGGCCTGAGCTTCCCCGGCTTGTAAAGCCGTTTTTTGCGCCAGTGTCATCACAGCAATAGAGAAGAGGAATAACACGCTGCCCAGGGTAAATAGCAGGTAACGCCAGCTTCGTGAATGAGCAGTCAAAGCCGCGGCGGACATAAAACAAATGGACTCGGTCACTTGAAAAAGTATACCGCCGACAATTAACATGCGCTTGGCGCCCGCGCCGCCGGAAAATTCCGACAATCCCTCGATCAGAAAATATCCTGATACAGCCATACAGGCAATGCCGACCAGGAAAATCGCGAGGTAAGTAATTAGCAGCGTCGGTGATTCGGTCCTGGCTGGACTATCGGTGTCAATTTGTGGTTGTAACAGTCGTTGCGCTGCATCCGCCATGAGTCATCTATTTCCAAAATCCAGCCGCACGATAAGAATATCCGCCATCATATCGCAATTACCCCCATGTCTCTAGCCCGGATATTTTATAAATTTTCGACGCGAGGTTTTCGCCGAGCTTGTATGGCAGTGCGAGCGGACCGTAGAGTGCGATTGCGGCGTTCCAGACCTTGGAAAAGGTGACCACCATTCCCGGCGGTCTGCGCCTTGCACTCGCACCTTGAGTGGCTTTACTAAATGCACGTTTTATAGGAGACGTTACACTAGATCTAGTTGCTGATAGCGTAACCGTGGCGGTGAAAAATAGATGAAAATAATTTGAATATCAAAAACTTATAGTTAATATTTTAGTTCAATTCTCATAGCTTGGCCTGCGTTCCGTCATTGATGTCCTGGAACGAATGGCCACTGCATCGATTTGAGCGACTCCGTCGGGCCGGCGACCGGCTGATTCAGGGTTTACCTGCAACAGCAAACCCTGAATCGGATTTAATGATTTTAACCCTGCCCTCGCTGACACGGCGCGGAGTAGGAAATCACATACCCTTCCTCAAGTGATTGGGTATCAGGCGCATATACCGACGCTTTGTAGGTATCGGATTTGCTCTTAAAACGCGTAATTTGCAAAATCCAATCATAAATATCGGCCATGGATTCCGAATCCACCAAAACAAAATCGTAATGCGTGTGTTCGTGATTGCTAAAATGGGCGACTTCCAGTCCCTTGTTACGAAAATACGGAATTTGATCTTCTTTTCCCAGTAACATAATTTTTTTCATGCTGCTTTCCTTGTACTTGTTGAGTAAACTGCGTCATAAAATTGGTCGTTGATGTCGACCCAAAATGCAACGCTCCGTACTTTGCCCACCATGGTCGATTTCCCATCCCCAAATCGTCTCAACGGTAAGCCCAGCCGCTTGAGTAAGCGCTCCAGGGCGACCGACGAGACAGCCACATAGTGGGTAATGCCATTGGAAACGGCAAAATGGTATACTTGTCGGATCAGCTCAAAAGTAATGCTATGGACCGAACCCCAAGATTCTTTCTCGGAAGGTTCAACCGCAAACCGGCTGATCTCCCATATATTGCTAGTTTCCGGCGCTTCCTCCCCCGCCAGAAGTTGGGGAAATATGTCTTTTAGCATATACGCACCATCCGTTGGCAGTAATCTCCAAACCCCCTCCGCTGACTCAGTGCTCTTGTTAACAGCCGTGATATAGGTAGGATCCATGCTATCAAATTCATCGTATTCCAGTCCATGCGTGGAACACACATCCCAATTTAGTCGTTCTGAAAAAATTCTATGCCGAAGCGCGAAAATACTGTTGAGGATTGATTGATCCAACTGTGAACCACGATCTGTCGATAATACAATATTTCGATTTACCATTTTTTTCTCCCTGTCTGTACTGCCAGTTGCAAAATTTAAAAACACCTGGGAGAGAATAGAGACATCATGGGAGCTATGAACCTGACCGATCGGTCAGGTCAATGGCTTATAACAGCACATAATATATTGATATTATTTAAGATGAGGCGTTAATTTTAGTTTTGTCAAATCAGGAGCGATAAGACCTGACGCCAGGGCTTTACTGACGGCATGCTGGCGATTATACACACCCAATTTTGTAAAAATATTTCGCAAATGGAATTTTACCGTTCGCTCGGAAATAACCATAATATTGCTAATATCCCAATCGCTCTTTCCCTCCGACAACCACAATAATGCCTCTCTTTCACGTTCAGTCAAAGTTGTCATACTTGAGTTAAGCGTTGAGGGAAGAATGAGGGTATTCTTGATATGCTCATGGAGATAGGTTAAAAAGAACATCCCTAGCGGAAGAGCAATTGTCATTTCCTTGTCAGCCATATTGGTGCTGGATGTTGCAAATGACATGACGGAAAAATCGCCTGCACTGGAGTTCATGGAGGTACTGAATCCGTCATTCAAGCCGAAATCGGTGGCTTCCTTTAATACATGGCTATGTTCTAATCCCCTCCATTTGATAGGGGTTTCATGGGTGGCGCAGTGCCCAATAACGGGATCAATCTGGATATATCCTTTCTTATCGTACCTTTCCGTCCACTCCACCGGATAACTGGAAAGAAAAACGAAATAGGGTTTGACCATGGAAACCGGAATTCTTGCGCCATAGATAAAGTTATCAAAGCCGTATTGATCCGCGAAACGACTACATACATTATGAAAATCCTCGGGGTTTTCGGCAGTGTCCAGTTCAGTCACGATATCTGAGAAATCGACCATGTATATCCCCCTGCGGAATGTGCGCCAATCTAGTCCAGTGCCACCAAAAGATTATAGCCAATTATACGAGTTGTAAACATAGTACGATTGCTTATATAACTAAAAAATTATATAGCAACGCTAGATATTATTTTGACAGCCTTACCAACCAAGGGTAGCTTGTCGTATATAAACGCACGACGCACGCAGGAGAAGGCAATGAAGGAAGTGATAGTCCATACGGCACATAAACCAATGACGGTTCTCTACAGTGATGAATTAAAAACCAACGGTTACGTCATTCTCAAAAACCTCATTCCCGCCGACACGTTTCAAAAGGTAGCTCAAGACATTGACAATATTTTCACCGACACACCCTATTGCAAAGGGCTCTTTTACGGGGAGAAAACGAAACGCTTTGGCGCTCTATTTTCGCGCACCACGTTGAGTCATCAACTTGCCGTGCACCCTATTATTCTGGCAATTATGGATAAAATACTGAAACCCTTTTGCCAGCATTACCAAATTAGTCTCACTCAAGGCATCAAAATTTTTCCCGGAGAAACAGGCCAACCCCCCCACCGGGACGATGAAATGTTCCCGTGGCCCCACCCTGGAACGGACTGGATGGTCAACTGCATGTGGGCGCTATCGGATTTCACGGAGGAGAACGGTGCCACGATGCTTTGGCCCCGCTCCAATCTTGATCCCTTGACACGATTTCCCAACCCTGAACACAAAATAGTCGCCAAAATGGAAAAAGGTGACTGTTTATTGTATTTAGGCAGCACATTTCATGGCGGCGGCCCAAACACCACAACCGATCAGACTCGAACCGGCCTGGTAATTTCATACAACCTGGGCTGGTTGCGCCAAACCGAATGTCAATACCTTGTATATCCGCCGGAAGTGGTCAAAACTTTTCCCACCGAACTTATTCGGTTGCTCGGTTATCGAACGCACCGTCCCAATTTAGGGTGGACACACGGGATTGAGCCGATTGAATGGTTGGAGAATATTCACCAAAACAATGTCGCCACAAAAGACCTTTTAACCAATGAATTAAACGAAGAGATCAAAGCATATTACGGAGTGGAAAACCATTCAAACGGGTAATTTACCCACGTAAAAAAACGAATGACACGGCTGCCATTCCTTGTGATGGGAATGACAGTTTGTGGTCATGCAACCATCGCCAACATTTGCATCACGACGACCCAACATGTGTAGCCATTACCGTTAACCGCATTAAATCACATGCCTTTTACAAGGCCCACCTGCATCCTGCTTAATTCTGAGTTATTCAGTAGTATCTGTTCCGAAGGGAATTCACGTTCACTACAATGGAATTCCTGTCACAACCATGCACATGGTATTTATACCAAATTTGACTCCAGCATCGGTGTGACCAGACTCTGAAACATGGTGTTGATCCGCGCGGGCGGCAATGGTTTTTGCTGATCGAGCCACCATGTCATAACCGACCAAAACACCGATCCCATGGCATATAGAAACAGCCCAAACGGCATAATGGACGGTCGTCGGCTTTTAAACAGCGGTTTGGCCTCTTTCTCAATGATCCTGGCAAACATTTCTTCCATATGTCCTCTGACCACCACCCAGGCCTGTCCACTAATCAGGTTTTTATAGACATCGCGATGATCATAGGCATGTTCAAACATCGCCAAACTAAACCCCATCACTGCGTCAGCAAGTGTTTCTGATTGCCTATATTGAGCCTGCGCCGCCTGCAAATATTCCCGCAAGTGCTGCAAGCCCTCGAGTAACAGCTCGTCTTTATCGCTGTAGTGCATATAAAATGTCGACCGACCTACATTAGCCTGGTCCAGAATATTCTTAACGAGAATTGACTCATACGGCTTTTTGCGCATCAGTTCGATCAGCGCCCCATGCAAGGCTGCTTTAGTCTTCTGAATACGCCTGTCTTTCATTTTCCCAATCATGTCTCCTCCGGAAATCACTTTAATGAACTTTTAGCGGAATGTTGTTCAGCAATGGATAAATCCGTTCTCAGCGTTCTGGATTGCCAAGCCAATATCCTGATAATGAACACATGTCCATATTAAAACGCATGTCCACAGGAGACAAGTTATGCCTGCCGAGATTCTAATAGACATTGACTATGTGTCAAAACAGTATGCGCTTGCATCGGGCGCGTTTACGGTGCTTCATCATATCAGCTTCCAAATTCCAAAAGGTCAATTGGTAGCCATCGTTGGAAAATCGGGGAGCGGTAAATCAACGTTGCTTAACATGCTATCTGGTATCGACCATCCCAGTGAAGGCACAGTTGTGATTGACGGGACAAACGTACACAGCCTGAATGAAAGTCGATTGGCCAGCTGGCGTGGAGCTATGATCGGTATTGTTTTCCAGTTTTTTCAACTGATTCCCACTCTCAATATTCTGGAAAACGTGCTTCTCGCCATGGATTTCGTCAACGTCGTCGCAAAAAATAACCGACATGAGCGCGCCCACCATTTATTGGAGTTGGTCGGAATTGCCGACCACGCCGACAAATTTCCTTCCGCACTATCAGGAGGCGAACAGCAACGGGCTGCGATCGCCAGGGCCCTGGCCAATGATCCCCCCATCCTGATTGCTGACGAACCGACCGGGAATCTTGACAGCCAAACCACGGATGATATTCAACATGTATTTTCCGAATTGGCAAATAATGGTAAAACCATCATTGTCGTTACGCATGATGATATCACCGACGTCGGCTATGAACGCATGCTTACACTAAAAGACGGCCATTTGGTCGGGGAGAAACTGTTCGCATGAACACACGCTTAAAACTGTCTCTAATATCACTATGGCTAAATCCAAGTCGGGCCGTTTTGATGATCATAGCTTTAAGTATCGGCTTATGGGGCTTCGGCAGCAACTGGGTATCTTACGTCTTACTAAGCAAAGACTTAAATGCAAACTATACACGGACCAAGCCCTATCATGTGGTGCTCACATCTAACGATTTTTCCAGGCTGGATTTATCTGCATTCAAGTCCCGCCCTGATATCGAAAACGCCGAATTTCGGGATTCATCCATTCAACGAATTGAGGTTCTTCCCGACCAATGGTTACCGCTATGGCTTTTTGGAGTGGATCATTTCGACAATATGGACATCGCCAAAATTTACCGGGAACAAGGCAAATCCGCACCGGATCCAGGCACCATGCTGATGGAAAGAAACGGTCGGCATGTGTCCAACCTCGATTTAAATGCGTTGGCTCAAATTCGAGTTAAATCCGGTAACAAGACTGTCGCGATATCCGGTATTACTTTTGACCCTGCTCAAGCGCCGGCGACTCAAGACGCGTTTATTTATGGCTATATGGACAAACAAACGTACCGCAGGATTACCGGTGAACCTGTCAATGAGCGCTTAATCATCCGCCTGAAACATGTAGCCTCCAAACAAGAAGTCCGTGTAAAGGCGCAAGAGCTGATAAAAGACTTTCGTCACGACGGTATCGTAATAAAAAGCATGGATATACCGAAATTTCGAGAACACCCCCACCAATTTCAACTGAACACGTTAATTGCGCTACAGGCAATCATCGGCTTTTTGGCTTTTATCATGGGTGCGGTATTGGTATCCCAACTTATGCAAGCCATGCTTGCACAGCAAACTCGACAACTGGGTGTACTTAAAACCGTCGGTGCCACGCGCTACCAGGTACTTGGGATATACCTTACAACAGTCTTGGTCCTCGGCGCCATCGCCACCCTGATTGTGACGCCGGTGGCCGTGCAATCGGGTTATGCGTTTGCCGGCTTCGTTTCGGGCGTCCTCAATTTCAACATCCTGACAACTGAACTACCATGGACCAGCTATGCCGTACTATTGGCGGCCGGGCTTTTATTGCCCGTCTTGTTTACCTTCCCCACCCTGTGGCGGGGCACCAATATTTCGGTCGTCAAGGCACTGAATGACTGGGGTGCAAACCGGCAATTACCTTCTTCACTAACAAAAATAATCAATCGCCTGCCGATCCCCGGCAATCTCGCCCTGTGCTTTCGCAATATATTCCGAAATGGTAAGCGCTTGCTCACTACCGTATGCATGATAACCCTCGGTGTGGCCATTTTCAGCACTGGATTTAATGTGAAAAAATCGCTGATCGAGTTTCTCGACGATACAAAAACCGCTATGAAATACGACATACAAGTCGTATTAAAAAATCAGATTTCACCGCAAAAAGCTGTCGCACCGTTTCAATCCATGCAGAATCTACAACGTATTGAAACCTGGAGCGGCGGCCAAGGCCGATTGCAATCAATAGTTGTATCGGCGTCCAACGGATTGGGTGTCGTGGCATTACCCCGCGATACGGATCTGCTCACATGGGACGTCATCGAAGGACGCTGGCTGGAGCCGGGCAAGACAACAGAGCTGGTTCTCAATCAAGTGGCGGCGGACGCACTAAACTCACCCACGGTTGGGGAAGACCTGATCATTGGAATTGACGGCAAGACTATCACCGCACGCTTAGTTGGTGTTGTCAAGGAATTTGGTCCTGGAAAGATATACATCGATAAAGATCAATACGACGCCCTCGTCAATCCGGCGCACCAAATTAACAGTTTGATGTTTACCACAAAAGACAGAAGCTACCCGAGCGTCCTCGCCATGAAATCGGAGATTGAAAAGCGTCTAAAGAAAACCAATTTTGAAGTACTTTTTGTCATGTCGCAAACAGAAAGAGCGGAGATTATTTTCAATCACCTGAATATAATTCTGGTTCTATTTACCCTATTGTCATCGCTGGTGTTGATCGTCGGCGCATTAGGCATGGCCTCCGCCACCAGTATTAATGTTTTGGAACGTACTCGCGAAATCGGCATCATGCGGGCTATCGGAGCGTCGACAAAATCCATTTTCGCAATCTTCATCAGGGAAGAAATAATCATCAATGGCATCGGTATAGTGTGCGGAATATGCTTGAGCTTTCCACTCAGCACCTACGCCGCGAAATATTTCGGCAACTTAATTCTGGGCCATCAAATTTCTCTTCATTTTGCATTTAGTGCTCAAGGCCTGATTATCACACTACTAACCATGCTTGTATTTGGCTGGATGGCCAGTCGGTTTCCTGCCCGAAAAGCACTGACCGTTTCCACCCGCGAGGCGCTTTGTTACGAATAATAGTTCGGCCGGATCATGACCCAAGGTGACTTGTGGAGTTGAGTTAAAAAATTTCAATTTTTAGCAGCCGCAACATCTGATGCATTTTACCAAGCGCGGGGTCATCGTATGGATGACCCCGCTATTGGCAATCACGTTTTCGCCACCGATATCCCATGGCGAAACAATAAACCCGACGATTTCCGTATCCAACCCGCGGATACCGAAAACGATTTATCGGGTCGCACTACCAAATACCAAAGATAGCGGTTCTCAATTAGTCTTAAGCGGTACTTGTCCGGGGTCCATCGGCGAATGGGCCGGTGTACCGTCAGAGCGTAAACGTACGGGAACCGCCAGCGGTGACTCCCCCGTCAGCGTACATGATCCAATTCGTTTCATTTTCGCATTGACAAATACCTGGGAACTTCCGTACGCACCGTCTTCAAACCACTCTCGCCAGTGACCGGTAGCTATATTATCGGGTGAACTACCAACGATGTTCAATTCCATGCCGTCGTGGCCGGTATCGGAGCTAAAATCACCAAACAGGAATAGCTGGTCGCCTTCCTGAGCATATCTGCCATCCCAGCCGGCATAGCTGGTTGAATACCAGCTCCCCCAAATTTGAGTCCCGTTGACAGAATAAGGAGAAAAACAGATATGTTGCATTGCTGTTTGTGTATGATCGCTCGAATTATCGTAATAACCAGTAATTTCCCACAAATTTCCACCATCTTCTATATTGGGTGTGGGCGGGTGTGCTAGAACATTGTAACTGGCCATCATTGCGATCAAAATGTACTTAAGATGCTTCATAATATTTCCTTTCATGGGATACTTCATGTAGGAAGGCGGATATTTGCCGTTTAAAGGCTCATTTGTATGTTGCTTATGGGCCGTGAGACAGCATCCGGGAAACACCGTTAAAGAAGTAATTGACACAAATAGTACAATATTTTGGCGGGTTCACCGGCACGATACAAAGATGCTCGAAGAAACGCTTACAGCATAGTGGCTAAAGGAACCTACATTGGTAAAATACAATCGCTACACTGAACGTAACCGGAACGATAAAAAAAATTAAACATTATAGCAGCCGTTTTATTGCTGAATGAGATTACAAATCGGCGCATTGTTGTTGATGTTTTTGGTATTGCAGGCCACAAACGCGTGTCCCTTGGCATCCAACATTTTACCATCCCATATGCCGCCCGAATGATACTGGATAGCCAAAAATCCAAATCGATCCATGCCGGTCGGCAGTAGTTTCCATATTGACCTTGTTGGTGTGAACGTCCTTGCTCATTTTTTGAGTTTACCAACATAGACATCTGAGTCAATTCAATAATCATACGGTGCATCTACCGCCAATTCCCGGAACTTCAATAATGACATATCCAGACCAACGCGACGGCTTTTGCATGCTTTCGGTATGTAAATACGTAGACCTGCCACCATATTACCCGGATTATTCCGGGGTATTGATACCAATAACCGCGCACAAGAAATGTCTATTGTTTCCCGGCAGGTTCATAAGAAAAACCTGAATACGACTCCAAAATGCGGTTCACAAATAACCCATACCGCGGGGTTTTCGCCGGTAGTATCAAGCTCACAGTAATATAATTTATAATTTTTGCTTTTTTGAGAAATTTATCTTGATATTGGAACGTTTGGCGGCGGTTTTAAACATTAATAAATAGTAACCATTCAGGTTTAAATGTAAAACTCCCACGCAAAAATAGCAACTAACCCCCCCCTGATTAACACAAATTCACCACACAGAACCCGTAGCCTGGGTGAGGCACGAACCCGGGTTATCAAGAATAAATATTAATATTAAATATTAAATATTAAATATTAAATATTAAATATTTTCACCACTATTCCATTCCATTTTCATACCTACGTTTCAATTTTATGTAAACGCCAATAGTCGAGCGCATCCCTCGGATCTACATCGGGGTCAGAAATGTATTCAAACCGTACAACTTTTCTTTGCACAAGATTGCTAATCAGTAATTTTAAATAATCCGCTTCATACCCGTATGTCATTTCAGCCTTTAAAAAAACTGATTGCGGATTAAAATCAGCATCGCCAAACGGGTAGAAACTTTCAAGAAGAGCCATCAACCGATCGGCATTTTCCTCAATCGCATGTTCCTTGAACCCGGTAGACATTCTAATTTCCGCACGCGCCCGTCGTTGCTCGGCTAATTGCTTTTGCTCACTTCGATATGTCTCAGACTCCCAATACACGACACCGTTTTTCACCACTTTAAACCAATTTTCATGTGACAATTTTCAATACTCCTGCTATCGCGCAAAATTATCGGTTATTCAGCCCTTTGCGGTAATTCTTCCCGCCATCGGATAGCCTTGCATCTAGGCGTATTTCCCAATGAGCAACGCTCACAGCCTTGTACGAAATATTCATCAACCTTAGGGTTCATACTGTGCACCTCATGCTATCCTGAACTAATAACCATTTTTTATCATCGATTCCCGTCATTCAACCTATGGCCTGCCAAACGGGGATGAGCGGCGTTGAATTGGCGTGGAGACCATTCCAACAACCTATTTGCGCATATTTTTATGGTTAATTTCGTGACAGCTTGATACAGGAGATTGCTTTTTATGCGCGAATAATTAACGGCCATGATCCCCCTGCATGTTGCGGTGCTTTTGGCAGCACAATAACGCGGGTAAGTCCTTTCGCCACTGAAATTAGCCTGCCTTCTGTTATACTATTATACTATTTTTATTAAAGTCAGGGATGTCACCTGTGGCACCGGTAACCTACCAAAGGAAGATACCCCCGATGACAAAAGTTTTTACAGTTGTAGCCACGATCATTTTACTTTTCGGTTGCCTTCAAGCCAAAACCTCGGAAATCCACTTCCTGATTAAAAAAGGCGGCCAAGGGCAGGTGGAATATCGAGTATTCGACATTACATCCGATGAAGGCGGCGAAAAACAGCGTTTGGAAATTCAGAATTTGTTTAAGGATGTGGAAAACAATGCCTTTCTCGGCAATAAAGACGGGCTGTTTACCCACTACCATGAAGCCCTGGCCTATGACCAGCAAGGCAAATTAAACGGCCGCATATACGGTGAATTCGCCGAGATTTTTACCGTACTACGCTTGATCGATGATAACAGGTATTTCGAACTCAACTCCGGAAAAAATGTATCGCTCATCTGGCACCAGGGTGTTTTGACTCTCTCCATGGCCTATCCCGGTAAGGTTCACAAAAGCAGTGAAATCAGCCGAATGGTGTTTCGTACCGACGGTATTTTCGATCAAGGTACCAGCGGAGAAATCACAAAAGACAGGCGACAAACGATTATTGACGGCGCTAATCATCAGAATTTCAAGCTGGTAATCAAGGAACTGGCGGATGATAAACAACGGTAGTTCGGCAATAGAGCATCGCCATGAATGGGGTCCACCTCTGACTGGCAGCTAGTGTAGTGTCTCCTATAAAACGCCCATTTAGATGCGATAGACTGGAGTTGGGTGCTAACGATTCTATTTTGCCCTACGGCTTACTCAATGCACGTTTTATAGGAGACACGATACTAGCGCTCCCGAACATTTAAAACGGCAACGGTATGCCGGGAAACACAAATCAGACCGATCTTACTATGATTTATACGTATATCCCAAACCTGCGTAGTGCGACCTATATGAATCGGCGAAGCTATTCCTTCGACATAACCGTCCTTTGCGCCACGCACATGATTGGCGTTAATCTCCAAACCAACACAATAATATTTCACCTGATCCACGCAAAATTGCGCCCCGACGCCCGCCAGTGTTTCCGCCAACAAAACAGACGCGCCACCATGCAGAAACCCCATGGGCTGGTGAGTGCGTATATCCACCGGCATAGTACCTTTTAAATAATCATCGCCAATTTCGGTGATTTGTATCCCCAAGCTGTTAGCCGCGGTTTTTCTATATAGCCTGTTCAGTTCCCTGGTAGTGGTTTGGGTAAACCAGATAGACATCACGTAATCCTCCGGCACTTTATTATCACGAAGTTCAGCACAGTATACTGCCTGTGTTTGTTCTTGTAACCACCTTTTCCGACTAACGCCTGAGTGATAGGATTTTTCAAACAAATCCTAGACGACCGACATCCGTCTATGCTGATCTTTATGCCAACTGCACCCCATCTTTGCAATTTGCAATGTACTATGGCTCACTGACTCGCCGGCCGGATAAACAATTAAAGTGGTGTTACATTTGATGGAAAGTATATTTTTATAGCCCATGACAAATTGCACCCGAAAAGATTGCTCATTTAACCCTGCATTACCGAATCCCTATTAGATGGTCGTTTTTATCCGCAAAACCCGTGTTTAGCCCAATTCACAGCCAATTAGCGGGACAGCAGTGTGTTTTTATCTACTATTCTATGGGTTATGGGTATTCTATGGGTAAAGGGCAGCACTAGCCAGCATGACCATCTGAATATCATGATTTGAGATAATACGCCTTTTATCATGCTTATAAACCGCGGTTTGGGAAAAATCGGCATGTTGATACAATACGATCTAGCCTGAGTTTCCTAGTTATTTCCCAATAATTATCTATTTTCACATTTTTTTTACTTCTAATGCCAACGCAACCGACTATGAAGTTCGGAATATTTAGCATATTTCGTCATTTTTCGATT
>Ga0114931_10001422_pt1 | contig 30547 bp, 23 predicted proteins | sample 2SBtaG_FD_89579 | JGI IMG/M metagenome (GOLD analysis project Ga0114931, IMG submission 89579) | Deep subsurface microbial communities from Kolumbo volcano to uncover new lineages of life (NeLLi) - 2SBTROV14_V59a metaG | ecosystem: Environmental > Aquatic > Marine > Volcanic | place: Kolumbo... | reverse complement strand
TGCACAACATTACGCTGTCATTAGGTCTGTTATTGACACAACTATAAAAAATTCAAAAAATGTTTTTGAGGCGCTAACTAACTTAGCAAATCAAAATATTAGAACTGCTGAGTAGTAACAAATCTTTTCCTTACTCTATAGAATATAACAACCGACAAATATCTATTTTTTTTCATTACAGTCAGCTTAAGTTAATATATTTATTCAGTATTTATGTAACTTTACAACTTATTGACGCTATAACCTTTTTAATAAATAAGTATTCATATATAATGAAATCAAATCAATTTGTTATTCTGTTTATTATTAAAGCCGTAGTGTTATACATAATTTGGTATGCCATTTATGAACAATGGATACTGAAGGTTGGTTGGCTAGATAATATTATTATAGATAACTTAGTTTATATTACGAATAAGCTGTTGGTGTTACTGGGCTATGTTACCTTTGTTTATGATCATACCTTCGGGATTGATGGAAGTAATGGAGTATACATTGGAACCCCATGTAATGGAATTGAACTCATGGCCTTATTTAGTGGTTTTGTACTCATTTTTCATGGAGATTGGAGAAATAAAGTTTGGTTTATTCCTTTAGGTATATTAATAATTCACTTCTTAAATATTGTAAGAATATTCGCTTTAGTAATTATTGCTAAATGGGCTCCTGAAACTCTTGACTTTAACCATAAATATACTTTTACTTTGTTGTTGTATTTTATTGTATTCTTGGGCTGGGTGTTGTGGGTTAAAAAATTTGCAGTTAATCAAATTATTGAAATTGATAATGCCGAAAGTTAAGAAAATAACAGCTATTTTTTTAGGAGTTTTTATTTTGATATTAACGCTGTTAAGAGAAAATGTATTTCTTGAAATTAATGCTATAATGAATGGTTATACATACAACAATGCGTATTTTTATTTTCTTAGTAAAGGCATAATCGATCTTAACCTAGATCAGCTTTCTATGCTAAAATGGGGGCTAACAATTTCGTTTATTTTGCTAATCTCCGCTCTAACTTTATTTATTATCATTTTGTGGTTTAATAATAAAAAATACAATCGAATTTCTTTGTTTGTTTACCTTGTTTTTTATGGGGTAATTACGTTACTAACATTATTTTTATGGTTAGTTAATTGTTATGATGATTATTATTTCGTAATACGAAAAATGATAGGAGTTCTTCAATCTCCTATCCCTTTATTTTTATTCTCTAGCGTGTATTTATACTTAACAAGCTTAAGTATAAAGACTAAATGAGAAAAAATGCGTAAATAAGGCAACCTTTTTAAAGGAGAAATCGTAATATTGCTAATAGGTTGTATTTTAACTAAAAATTAAGGAATTATGAGACTATATACCGCAACAACAATTCTACTTTTAACCACACTATCAATAGGATATGCTCAATCTCCTGGAGGAGTTAGTGGAGGGGGGGCTAATGAACTATGGTTTGATGCAGCCCAATTAACTTTAAACAATGGAGACCTTGTTGCTACATGGACAGATATGTCTGGTAATGGTAATAATGCTGTTCCTACTAAGTATATTTGGAGACCAACATATAATACGGGCCAGATAAATGGTCGGCCTTCTGTTGTGTTTGATGGGGTGAATGATCAAGCAATGACAGGTTCGATTGCAGCATTAGAAACAAATACAATTACACATTTCACTGTATTTGATGGATCTCCGGCAAATCATATCGGTTGGGTATTTGGAGGGAATTATACTACAAATAGTCAATTCGTTACAGTTTATAGGTCTAATGCTACTATATATAATTGGATAAGACCTAGTGCAGCTGCAGTTGCGACTACACACACAAATAATTCCGCTTATCAAATTATTAATGGAATTTGGGATGGAGGTGCAGGAACTGTTTCTAGTTATAAGGATGGAGGAGATTTTCAAACGAACTCTTCTGTTTCTGCTGCCCCTACTGGAAGTAATTACTACAGAATAGGAGCAAACCCTTCTGGACCAGGTAATTATTATTTTAATGGAGGTATAGCGGAAATAATTACTTATTCTAAAGTATTAAATACAGCAGAACGTCAAATTATAGAGAATTATTTAAGTGCTAAATATGGAATAGCAGTTGTTAGTGATATGTATGCTTACCAGGCTACCCATAGTTATGATGTGATAGGAATTGGTCAAGAAGCAGATGGGAATAATTTATCAGCTAAAGGAGTAAGTCCTTTAGGTTTTTTAATAGGATCTTTAAGCAACGGAGAATATTTATTTGCTGGGCATGACAATGCGGGCTATTCGCCAAATACAACAGATGTTCCTGTTGGGGAATCTAGGTATAATCAAGTATGGAGAGCAGACGTAACAGGAACGCCTGGGTTGTTTACGGTGACTATGGATGTCTCCGTTCATAGCTTGGGAGCTGCTTCAGGTTACAAGTTGTTAGTTGATGCAGATGGTGTTTTTGCTGCAGGAGCAACTTCTTATCCTGGTGTTTACGCTGGGGGAACAGTTACTTTTTCTAATGTTTCTCTATCTACAGGTTCTTATTTCACTTTATCTAATGGTTCTTCTGTAGTTTTAAGTACGGGTGCTACTACTGATTGGCATACGGCTTCTACATGGGATTGTACTTGTATCCCTTCTGCAGGGATGATGGTAACTATCCAAGGAGCACACACGGTAGATATTAATGGACAAAATGCAACTTCAGAAAGTTTAACGGTCAATGGAGTGTTAACTTTTAGTGGAACGGATACTTTATCTGTATTAGCTGATTTAACAAATACAGGGACTTTTACTTCTGGATCAGGAACGGTTAATTTAAACGGAACTTCACTTCAAACTTTATCAGGAACTTTAGCGTTAAATAATTTAGTCGTAGATAATTCTGCAGGAGTTACTAATACAGGAACATTATCAATTGCTTCAGGAGGATTCTTAGATGTACAATCTGGATCATTGACTACGGGGGATAATTTAACTTTTTTGTCAAATTCAACAGGTACAGGGGCACTAGCCAATCCTACATCAGGGAGTATTACTGGAGATGTTACAGTTCAACGATATCTGGCTGAAACGTCTCCAACTTATTACCTTGGAAATAGTTGGTATTTATTAAGTCCTATGGTTATAGGAGGTGATTTAGAAGACTGGAATCAGGAGTTTGAAATGCAAGGTTTCCCAGGCACTGAATGGCCAGTAACAAATTCTTCTGTTTTTTATTTTGATCAAAACAACATTACTACTGTGTGGGATGAGGGGTATACGGTTCCTGGAAACTCGACAGATATAATGGATAATCAAGTCGGATATGAAATTTGGGTAGGAGATGATAGTTATGCTTCAGGGACAAGGGTTATTGATATTACAGGGACTCTTGCTTTGGGTTCTGTAGCTATTCCTGCACCACATGTTGATAAACTACCTGGTACAGCAGATGACGGATGGACATTAATGGCTAATCCTTATGCTTCACCGGTAAGATTTGGAAATATTCAAAAAACTGGAGCTTATGATAATGCATACAGGAGAAAGTATAACGGATCATCTGTTTTAATTAATGTTTATTTTGTGATTGGTGTAGGGGAGGCTTTTTGGGTTCATTCAGATCCAGGAGGAGCAACAATAACATTTGATCCAACTGATGTTAACTCAACGAATATTGATAGGTACAACGAAATAGTTATTAATGCTAATCCAGACCCTATTCTTAATATTAAATTAAATTACGATGGTAACGAATTTGATGAGACAATGTTAGGTTTTAGTGAGAGTGCAATAGATTCTAGAGAGCGTGGCGTAGATGCTTATAAGTTAGATAATAGGTATTTGTCTAAACCTAACATTTCAACCATGATTGGGGAGGATGATTTCCATAAAAATATGTTAAATATGAATACAGAGTCTATTATTCCCATAAGAATATATAGGGGGGAATTCGAAGGGAAATTAGAAAAATATGTACTTGAAATTGAAAATGTTGAAGATATACTGAAGCATAATAAAAAATTGATTTTAGAGGATAGGGAAGAGAATACATTTATTGCATTAAAAAGTAATGTATCAATTCCATTTGAGATGATGGATAATGTTAAAGAGCCTCGTTTCTTTCTTCATGTGAAATCGCCATTAGATATTGCTACGGAAAATGTAAGTTGCACTTCAGCTAATGATGCCTCTATTACGGTTAAAAGTGGTAAGTCAGGGTTGTTAAGATATGTATGGTTTGAAAATGGACAAAACGTTATTAGGGAGTCTATTAATTCAGATGGAGTAGATGAAATCGAGAACCTAGCTTCAGGAAATTATACTGTATGGGTTCATCCTGTGGATGACGAGGATGATTTAGTGATTTCAGAAATTGAGATTACAGAGCCATCAAAAGTTTCTTCTAACTTTCAAATGAGTTCGACAGAAATTCTTGCAGAAAATATATCAGATGATAATATTATGGAAGTGAATGTTGATGAAAGAATTAAATTTACTAATATGTCTTTTGGAGCGAATAAATATTTATGGGAATTTGGAGACGGAATATCTTCTGTCTCAATTTCTCCAGAACATATTTATTTCAATGAAGGTTTATATAATGTAACATTAACAGCTAGTAACGGAGTCTGTACTGAAGTAAGCAACCAATATATTCAAGTTTCTTCTCCTTTAGGAATTAATGAAACCAACCTTTTAAATGACTTTAACGTTATAGTTAAAGAGAACGAAATTTTAGTTTCATTAAATAATACTAAAATTTTAACGACTGTTAGCTTCGATGTTTATAATAGTGTTGGGCAATTAATTTATACTAAAGATGTTAAAGCTAATGTTAATCATCAAGAAAAAATCAGACTAGATAATGCTCAAGGTATTTATTTAATAGTTGTGAGAGATGGAGACAATACAAAAACTAAAAAAATCGTTCTTAGTAAAAAATAAAATTATACATTTGCAACGATTAAAAAGTTATGAGTAAAAGTATTAAATCATTATTAGCACTATTAGTTTTATTTTTCATAAGTAACGTAGAAGTGTTTGCTGTGGGTGGTCCGTCTGGACCTCCAGGTGGGTGTTGGCCACCCTCGACTTGTATACCTATAGATGGAGGGATAAGTTTCCTTTTGATAGCAGGGGCTGCTTATGGAGCTAAAAAGGTACACGATATATCAAAAAAAGAAAAAGACTGAATTTACTCAGTCTTTTTTTATATTCTAAATTCTAGAAAACAATTCTATTTTTCTTTAATCACGAATTCAGTTCTCCTGTTTTTAGCTCTTCCTTCTTCTGTCTTATTAGATGCTATAGCGTTCTTTTCTCCGAATCCATTATAAGATAATCTCTCTGGTTCGATTTCCTCAATTACCAGATAATCATAGACTGCTTTGGCTCTATTTTCTGATAGCAGAAGATTATCTTCGGGGTTACCAATATTATCGGTATAACCATTAATATCGATTTTTATAGTTGGATTAGTTGATAAGAAGTCAATAAATTCATCTAACACAATCATGATACGAGGTGTAATTTCTGACGAATTAGTTGCAAAGTTAATGTCATTAATTCGATAAGCTTCTCCAACTTCTATAGGTTTAATTTTTGTTTCTTTTGTTTGGACGGCTTTCCCAATAACAATTTCATCTGATGAGATAAGCTGCGAAGAAAATGCATACCCTTTTTTCTTGGCTGTAAGCATAATATCTTCTCCTTCCTCAACGGTCATAACGGCTACGTAATCACCAGTTTCTTTATCTATTACCGCTTCAACTTCTTTATTAGTTTTAGTGTTTTTAAGTTTTACTTCAGCGCCTTCAGGTACTTCTCCTTTATTGTTTGTTATTTCACCATATATGAAAGATACCTTTTCGGGTCGGGCTTGTTCGTATAAATCAAATGAGTATATATTTAAGTCTTTGTCTTTCCCTTTTCCTTCTTGAGATCCATAGTAGGCTTTATCTCCATCCTTGCTTACAATAAACCCATGTTCATCTTTTATAGTGTTTATAGGATAGCCTATATTGGTGGGTTTTTGAAAGAGTTTTGTTTTTCCATCCATTTTAGAATAGAAAATATCATATCCACCTAGTCCAATATGTCCGGTTGATGAAAAGTAAAGTGTATAACTATCTGAGTGCATAAAAGGTGATTTTTCATCGCCAGGAGTGTTAATAGGAGCTCCTAAGTTTATTGGGTCTCCCCAAGAACCATTGGGTTGTCTCTCACTTTTGTAGATATCCATATCACCTCCAAATGGATCCATTACTCTTGTAAAGTAAAGCGTTTTATTGTCTGATGATATAGATGGTTGAGCTTCCCAAGTAGTTGGGGTATTGATGTTACTTCCAATAGATTCTAGTTTGCTCCATTCTCCATCTTTAAATTCTGAAAAGAATATATCAGCGTTATCAAACATTCGTTTGTAGCCAGCTCTATTTTTACCTTGATAGGGAATAACTTCAACTAATGTAATAAATAGTAATTTATTGTTAACAGAAATGCTAACTCCACCTTGATATTGTCCAAGATTAAAAGGAGAGGGCATAGGTATTCCTCCTGTATATTTCCCTCGCCCAATTTTTCGACTTACTATAAACAATTCTTTATCGCCAGAATCAAATGAGCTTTTACTTTCATCGGGCATTTTTCTTGTAAAATATAAGTAACGGTTATCGGGAGAAAGCATGGGTAAATACTCATCATCTCTTTTTGTGGAAGGACCAACAACTTTTTGAGGATTAAAGGGAACAGTATCACGAATTAAACGCTCATATGTTTCAATATCTTCAATTCTTTCATGAGCATATCTCTCATCTTTTTTGTAAGCATTTGGCGATGCTAAAACCTGCTTAAAGTAAGGTTTGGCTTGTTCGTAATTTCGACTATTAAAATAATAAGAGCCTAATTTAAGAGAGGCATAAAAATTTCTATAGTCTGGGCAAACTGCTATGATTTTTTCCAAGTAGTCAATACCTCTATTAATGTATTGTTTGGCTTGCATAGGTTGTTCTGCATTGGCCGCTTTTTTCTCATTAATCATTGAAAGTTCATCATACACTTCAAGGTACTCAGGATCTATCTTGATAGCCTCAAGTAAAAGAGAATATTTTTCTGCAAAACTTCTTGAACTTTTAGCTGCGTTATATAGTTTAACAGCCTTTTTTTTAGGCTCAGGGCAAACATCCTCTTGAGCTATACTAGTCAAGTGAGATAGAATGAAAATAAAAAATAGTCCTTTCTTCACGGGATGAGATAATTGTTTTTGTAACCTATTTGCTTTCTACTTTTTTCATGATGTTGTCAGCTTGAGTTTGTGCCTTTGCCATAACTGCGTCAGCTTTTTTATCTCCTTCAGCTTCTACCTTTTTTGCTTGTTTCTCACCAGAATCTATTATTTTTTTACCGGCAATTTCAGCTGCTTTTTTCTTAAAAAGATTACCACCAGCTTGTTTGATAAGGTCATCATTTTGTTTTTTTGCTTCAGCTCTAATTTTGTCGGCTGCGTTTTTGGCTGCGGTTCTAATCTTATCAGATTCTACTTTTGCTTTCGCTAGTAATTTATCCGCTTCTTCTCGAGCTTTTTCTTTGACATCATTTTTAACGTCTTCAATTTTCTCTTTGATTTGCTCTTTAACTTCTTCTTTGATACTGCCAACAGCATCTTTTAAACTTACTTTGATTTTTGGATCATCCACAGTTCCTGTCATTAAAACATCAACACTCGCATATTCAGTAGATTTTAAATCCATACCTAATCCTGCAGCTTGAGCATTTAGTTTATTTACAGCTTCTCCAGCACCCATATCAGCAGTAGGCACTTTTAATGTCATTTTGTAATCTATTGATTGATCAAAACCGTTAGAACCAGACATCGTTCCTGTTGCTTTTCCTAACTTAATATCAAAAGGCTCTACATAAACCCTACCTTCCTTGAATTCGTATTTAACATGCGTGTCATCTACACTAAGGGTTTTTAGCTTATCATTTTTAAGTGCTCCAGCTAGTTTGTTAAGTGCTTTAAAGCCTTCTACTTTTACACTTTTGGTAAGCATGTCTCCATTGCCAGTTAATGTATTAAGATCAGGCATCATTTCTTCATCTAAACTTCCAATTAATTTTAAGGAGGTATTAAACCTTCCTTTTGAATATTTTGATACAGGAGCCATCTCCTCGATAGTATTAAATGTTTTTACTACAGTTTGGATGTCAAAATCTTGAATATTCATATCATAACTAATGCCTGGTTTTTTTGGATTAGTTGTTTCGTAAAAGCCATTCATTAACATACTACCTCCTAATAAGTTCATGTTAACATCATTCATGCTCACTTTTTGATCTTTAATTATTAGTTCCCCTTTTAGGTTGTCGATATCCATATTGTCATAGATTACTTTTTTTATACTTGAATTCAATGCAAAATCAATGTTTTTAGGAACCTCAATAACAGTTAAAGGTTCTTCATCATTCTCAGATTCTTCCGTACTAACAACGGAGGAATCTTCTTCCATGAACTCAGTCAAGTCTAATAGATTGGAATTTAAATTAAAACGTCCTTTTAATTCTTCATCATCGCTAAATGCATAACCAATAAAATTTTCAATTTTTCCATTAGCACTAATGTCAGATTTTCCAATTTTCGAATCAAATTTGACCAGTTCTACATATTCAGGAGAAAAATTCAGCTGCATTATATTAAGAAAAACATCATAAGGAAGGGAATCACTTTTGTAATTCATTGACTCAATAGCAAACTGACCCTGAGCTACAAAATCGCTGTATCTTTCTTCTTCAATAGCAGACATTTTTCCTTTTACCTCAACATTAGATGATATTTTACCAGCCATTTCATCTCCTTTTTCTAAAGGAATAACATCTTTAATAGAAGCTAAATCTAATTTAGCCTTCAAGCCAGCATCTATATTAGGATCTGAAATAGGCGTGCTTACTTTTAATTTTAAGTCTATAGGGTTTTGGGCTAACTCCATATGGAATTTTTTCAGATTAATAAACGTATTGTCCTCACTTCCTCCAGGATTATCAACATGTAAGTCCATTTGAATGTTGTTTACCGATTTTGGTAAGTCAGGATATTTAAACATAGCATCTTCTACTTTAAGGTCAAGGCCAAAAGCAGGAAGTAAAGTCTCTGTATAGGTTCCTTTAGCGTAGCCATTTAAAGCTAATTTTCCTTTCGTCTTTACAGAGGAAAAATCAGTCATGTATACAGCAGGAACTAACGAAAGTATATTTTTAAATTCAGTTTTTTTAGTACTGAATTTTAAGTCCATGTCTATGTCATCTTTATCCTCAAAAAGGGCTACCCAGCCGTCTAACCCTAGGATAAGTTCATTTAACTTAAATTCATTTTCAGTAAAGGTGTATTTGCTATTTGCCAAATCAGCTTTTATAGTTGCATCGGCATTAATAGTTGCATTTTTAAAATATTTTACATTTTCCATTTCAAGATTGAGCGTATCGATTCCTGTATTTGTAACTAAATTGGTAACATCTTCAGTCATGTCTCCTGATAGGTTAAAATTTAACCCCTTGATAGAGGTGATTAAATCCATAGTAGCATCATTGTAATTGATTGACGCATTCTTAATGGTAAAATCTTTTAGTCCTAATTTAAAAGAAGAACTTTCTGTGCTTTCTTCTTCAACCTCTTCTTCGCTAGCTATTGCAATATCCCAATTGGCAGTTGTATCTGCTAAAACAACAGCATTGATTACTGGATGATCGATAAGAATTGTTTTTACATTAATCTCATCACCACTAATCAGACTCATTAAATCAACTTTTAAGGTAAGATTTTTAATGTTGGCCAATTGAATTCCTTCAAATTGATTTACTCCATCAACGGTAACGTTATCTATAGAAAATTTAAAATTGGGAAATGTGCTTATTAAGCCTAGGCTAAAATCACCAAAATTCACTTTAGCATTTAAATTGTTGTTCGCTTCTTCTTTTACTTTCTCTACGATTTTCCCTTTGAAAGCTATAGGAAGTATAATTATTAATGCAATTAAAAATAAAATGGTAAAGCCAAAATACTTGAGGAATTTCTTCATGATAATGTAGTTTAAAGAGTTGTTTTATGTGCTACTTAACAAAAATGATGCTAAATTTTTTAAAAAATTAAAAGTAATAAAAACACTTGATATTTTATGTTTGAATTATCGCTAAACAGAAAAAACAATAATATCTTTGTTTCATGGTATTAGTGGCAGATAGTGGTTCAACCAAAACGGATTGGAGATTGGTAAGGGAAGATGGTAAAATACAGTCGTTTAATACGATAGGATTTAATCCTTTTTTTATTACAACAGATAGTATTATCAATGAATTGACCAATTCAGAATTATCGAAAGTAAGCACAGACGTTTCTCATGTGTTTTTCTATGGAGCAGGATGTTCATCCGTAGAAAATAATCAGATTTTGCAAAAAGCATTAACTACTTTTTTTAAACATGCAGAGGTAGAGGTTAATCATGATATGTTGGCAGCTGCAAGAGCATTGTGTGGTAATGAAAAGGGAATGGTGGCTATAATGGGAACAGGATCAAATTCTTGTATGTACGATGGGGATGAAATTGTTGAAAATGTAAAGGCATTAGGTTTTATATTGGGAGATAACGGTAGTGGAGCAGATATTGGTAAGACATTTATAAAAGCTTATTTAGGGGAAGAATTGCCCGAAGAAATTCATTCTAATTTCATTGATCAATACAATTTATCTGCTGATGATATTTTAGAAGCCGTATATAAAAAACCTTTACCCAATCGTTTCCTTGCAGGCTTTAATTTGTTTGTTTTTCAATACATAGATCATCCTTTTATCAAAAAAATGATTAAAAAAAGGTTTAATTTATTTTTTACCAAGAACATTTGTAAATATTCTGATTATCAAAATAATAAGCTGAATTTGGTGGGATCGATAGCTTATGTTTATCAAGACTTGATTAGTGAGGTTGCTGAGGAACATAGGGTAGAAATGGGGAAAATAATAAGACAGCCTATTGAAGACTTAGTTAATTACCACCTTAAAAGATAATTTTTTTAACTTTATGTTTATGTTTAAAAACCTGTTAATTGTTCTATTTTTTGGATTTATTTTATCACTTCTTATTAGGTGTGATGGTACTGTAATACTTAAAGAAGATAAATTAACTCAAGATACATTAGCCCTAACTCATTCATGGGAAATGGCAATACCCAATCAATCAATTCCTGAGGGTTTAACCTCTTTGAGTGCTGAACACTGTAAGATTTGTCACCAAGAACATTATAACGAATGGGAGTTGTCTACACATGCGTATGCGTGGACAGATAAACAGTTTCAATCAGAATTAAGGAAGGAGTCAAGTCCTTACTTGTGTATTAATTGCCACATTCCATTACAAAATCAACAAGAATATATTGTTACTGGATTAATTAATGGAGATGTATATCAACCTGTAAAAGAGAAAAATCCACATTATGATGAACAGCTAAGAGAGGAAGGAATTAATTGTGCTTCATGCCACGTTAGAGATGGCTATATTATTGGTCCTACAGGTACAAAATTAGCTCCTCATAAAACAAAGAAAGATACCGTTCATTTATCAGAACAATTATGCATAAGTTGTCATAATGCTACTGCAGTAGTAACTCCCACTTTGGCTTGCACATTTGAAACGGGTGATGAATGGAAGTCGGGCCCTTATTATGGAAAAAAGAATTGTATTAGTTGCCATATGCCAGAGTTGAACAGAAGTATTGTTGCTGGTTATGATAAACGAAAAAGCAGGAAGCATTCTTTTATGGGATCCGGTATTCCTAAGGATACTACCTACACTCCAGAAAGGTTAGATGGTTATGCTTTTTATCCTTCAGTTACTCAACAGAATTATCAATTAAACGATAGTTTGTTGTTTAGTTTTCGTATTAAAAATGAACATGCTGGTCATCGTGTTCCAACAGGTGATCCTGAGCGATTCTTTATTTTTGAATTTCAGTTAATTGATGGAGAAGGAAATGTAGTTAGTAGAAAAAAAGAGCGAATAGGAGAGGAGTGGCAATGGTATCCAGAAGCTTTAAAATTGAGTGATAATAACATAAATCCATTAGAGGAGCGATTATTTTATTTTAATAACTTATTGAATAAGAAAGGAAATTATACGTTGTTGATTGAGGTAACAAAACACAGAATGAATGAAGAAACAGCGAAATACAATAAATTGGGCAGCGATTATCCATTATTCATTTCGGTGTATAAGAAAGAGTTTAAGTTTATTGTTAGGTAGTTATTGGAAATTGTCATTCAGAACAATATTTTGCATGCAATTTATTGCTTAGCAAAATGAAGTGATGAATCTGAATGTTATATTGCTCTGATAATTAGATTTATCACTTCATTTTATTTCGACAACAAGTTATCGATAAAATATTGTTCTGAAAGACACTCATTTACCCCATGTTTTTGGCTGCAATCCATGCGGTGGTCCATGCTGCTTGAAAATTAAAACCTCCTGTTAAGGCATCAATGTCTAAGACTTCACCAGAAAAATAAAGATTAGGAACAATTTTACTTTCCATAGTTTTAAAGTTCACTTCATTTAATTTAATTCCTCCACAGCTAACGAACTCTTGTTTAAATGTAGTTTTTCCATTAGCATGATAGATATCTTTAGTTAAATTGTTTGCCAGATTGCTTAATTGACTTTTGTTGATGTCAGCCCATCTCAGATTACTATCAATATTTGCTTTCTCGATCAGATAATACTTTAATTTTTTAGGAATATCTACATTGAGTTGGTTGATTATTTTTTTGCTTCCTTCATTATTTTTAATTGTCGTTAAATAATCAATTAAAGACGCTGTTGTATGGCTTGGCAACCAGTTGACTTCAAAACTAAATTGATATTTTTTTTCTTGTAAATATCTTGCACCCCAAGAGCTTAACTTTAAAATTACTGGTCCGCTCATTCCCCAGTGAGTAATTAAAAGAGGGCCATCTTCTATAAACTTGCTGTCGTTTATTTTTACTTCAGCTTCGCATACAACACCTTGTAATTGAGTAATGTTGTTATTAGGGATGTTAAAAGTAAATAGGGAAGGGGCTGGGTTTATTATTTGATGTCCTAATTCGGTTAAAACATTTGCTTGTTCCAGTTTGTTTATACCTCCGCTTGCAACAAGTAGTTGCTTGCATTCACATTCTTTTGCATTGGTATGTACAATGAAGCCACCTTTTTTAGGCTGTATTTTTTGCAGTGATGTTTGATAATGAATTTCAATATTACACGATTCAATTTGGTTAAAAAAGCAATTGATTATGGTTTGAGAGTTATCTGTAGTAGGGAACATTCTTCCATCTTCCTCTATTTTTAAGTTTACATTCCTTTGTTCAAACCACTCAATGATATCACCAGGTTGAAACTGATAAAATGCACTTAATAATTCTTTGCTTCCTCTAGGGTAAAATTTAATTAATTCTTTGGGATCAAAACATGCATGAGTAACATTGCATCTACCACCACCAGAAATTTTTACTTTTGATAAGGCTTTGGTTGATTTTTCAATGATAACAACACTTAGGTTGGGGTCATTTTTAGCAAGGTTAATAGCTGCAAAAATGCCTGAAGCACCAGCACCAACAATTACAACGTCAACCTTTAAACTCATAGTCGCAAATATAAGATTGAAATTAAGTTAATAAAGCGGTTTCATTTTTTACTTCTGTCATAACAAATGAACTATGAACATTACTCACGTTTTGTATAGCAGCAATTTTGTTTTTAATGAAATCGGTATAAGAATCTAGATCAGGTACAACCACTTTAAGAACATAATCATAATTGCCTGCAATATGAAAGCATTCCATTACTTCGTTCACCTTTGTAATGTCTTTTTCAAAAATGGACAATAAACTTTGTTCATGTTTTTGTAGTGTAACGTGGCATATAACTGTTACAGATTTGTTGATCAATTTCCTATCTAAAATAGCGACATATTTTTTTATCACTCCAGTTTTCTCAAGTCGTTTAACCCTATCGTATGTTGGGGTTATTGATAAACCAATGTTATTTGCTATTTCTTTTGTTTTTAAGGTGGCATCTTTCTCCAATAATGCTAGAATTTGTTGGTCTATTTTGTCAAGCTTCATCAAAAAGAAATTTATTCTGTTTCTATATTAAATCGATTGCTTATTTAGATAAATAATCTATTTATTTCATAAAAATAAGTAATATTTTCTTTATTATTCAATAATTATAGTTTATTAATTTTAAATAGATCATCTTTGGTAGATAATTAACCTAAAAGCAATCTAGTTATGTCAGATTTTAGTCCAGCAAATAATATTCAAGATTTACAATATTTCGGAGAGTTTGGAGGGGTAAACCCATCAATAACAGATTCTTCTACTTATACTTTCTTAAAGGCAGGAACTATGGAGGGAGTTTTCGAAGGAGAAATAGATGGTTGTTATTTATACTCAAGGCATTGGAACCCTAGCAATAAATATTTATCACAAGCACTTGCTAAAATGGAAGGTACAGAAAGTGCCTCTGTTACAGCATCAGGAATGGGAGCAATTACTTCTACATTAATGCAATTGTGTAATGCTGGAGATGAAATTGTTTCAAGTAGAACTATTTATGGAGGTACTTATGCTTTTATGAAAAATTTTTTACCAAAGTTTGGAATTAAAACATCCTTTGTGAACACTACTAATTTAGCCCAAGTAAAGGCTGCTGTTACTCCTAGTACTAAAGTGATTTATTGTGAAACAATGAGTAACCCGATGTTAGAGATTACTGATGTTAGAGAATTGGCTAAAGTCGCAAAAGAACATGCTTGTCAATTGGTGGTTGATAATACTTTTTCTCCAATGATATTTTCACCTAAAGAATTAGGCGCAGACGTAGTGGTGCATAGTATGACTAAATTTATTAATGGAATGAGTGATTGTGTGGCAGGAACGATATGTGGTTCAGATGAATTTATAGCTTCATTGTATGATGTGAATGATGGTGCAGCCATGTTGTTAGGACCTGTATTAGATAGTTTTAGATCGGCTGGGATTTTAAAAAACTTAAGAACTTTACATATAAGAATGAAACAACATAGTTTGAATGCAATGTATGTTTCAGAGAAATTACATGAAGATGGTTTTAAAGTTATTTATCCTGGGCTGCCATCTCATCCTCAGCATGAATTAATGAAGACAATGATGAATGATGAGTTTGGATTTGGTGGTTTGTTTGTAGTAGATTTAAAAACAGCTGAAAGAGCTAACCAACTAATGGAAATGATGCAGGATGAAAATGTGGGGTATTTAGCGGTAAGTTTAGGGTCTTATAAAACCTTATTTAGTGCGCCTGGAGGAAGTACCTCTTCAGAAATACCAGAGGAAGAAAGAGAAGAAATGGGTTTGACTGATGGTTTAGTAAGGGTGTCAATAGGTTTAGATAATGATATTGAGCGAACCTATCAAACAATAAAAGATTGTATAAGTAGGGTTAAATAATTGAGCGTTATTTTTTAGGGTCAACCCACATGTGGTCTTTAATAGAGCGGTCTAGCTCAATTTTAGTATCAGGCTCATAAACCCATTTTCTTTTAGCAATTTTTATAGCGTCAAATCGATTTAAAGCTGGACCGTAATATTCGTAAACGCCTTTGAGATTAGATCCAGTAGGAACTAAATAGTCGTAAACTATTTTCTCAAATTTAGGATGATATTTAACTGACATAACAGCATTTTCAGCATACTCAAAGATGAGTCGTTTTTTCGTTCTTTTCTGCATTTTAAAAATAGAAGCACCTAGTTTTAAATTACCTCTAGTATCTAATTGAATTATATCAATAATTTTCTTATTGGTGAGTTTGTTGTTGCCGTCCCATCCCAGTACTGTATAATAATTATTACCTAATTTTTTATGATGAATGATTTTGTAATATAAAGCTCCATACCACGATTTTGGAGTTAATATTTTGTTTTCAGGTTGTTTAATTTTATCTGATTTATCTAATAATTCAATGACCTTGTATGCTTCTTTATTTACTAGGGTAGTAACAAAAGCGTAGTATTCATAAGTTCCATTTGTTTTTGGAAGAACCCAATTGTATATTTTTAGCTGATTCGCTTTTAGGATACTAATGGTAGTTAAAGAATCAAAATTGTAATCAAAAGCGTCTTTATTAGAGATGACTTGAAGCAGTAAAGACTTGTACTGCTCATTTAATTGTTGCTTTTCATTGTCGTCATTGCTAGAGATTATCTTTTTACCATATTGGTTTAACTCCTTAATTTCTTTTATAAAATCGGTATTGGATTTTTGAGAAAAACCGAATAAGGTAATTAAGGAAAAGATAAATATGACAATTATTTTTTTTTTCATGCTACTTACAAATTGGTACAAAAAAACCGTGTACAAACAATACACGGCTTTTTTATACGAATATTGTGCCGTTTCTTATAAATGTAATTTGTCTTTCTTAGCCAATAGTTCTTCTTCACTTTCTCTCACGTTTTCATCATCTACACAACAATCAACAGGACAAACAGCTGCACATTGAGGTTCATCGTGAAAACCTTTACATTCAGTACATTTATCCGGAACTATATAGTAGAGATCATCACTCACAGGTGTTTGTGTTGAATCAGAATCAACACTTGATCCATCCATTAATGTATAATCACCATTTAAATCTGTACCATCGCTCATTCTCCATTCATCACCTCCTTCATATATTGCATTATTTGGGCATTCAGGTTCACATGCTCCACAGTTAATACATTCGTCTGTTATAATAATAGCCATTGTTATCTATTTTAATGTTTGTAATTTCGTCTTCAAAATTAGTAAAATGACATTAGATAAAAGAATAAATTCATTTGTATTATTAGGTAGCTTTTTAAAACAATTTATTGTCAATGAAAAAAATGATGCGTTGAGTGCTCTAAATCAACACTTTTATACTGATTTTGAAGAACTAATTTTAAGGCAAAAATCATACAACGGATGGTTTGATAAAGAAAATGTGATGGAAGCAATTGGAGCTATTTCCAATTTACTAACTCGTGAAGCACTTTATCAATGGTTGTCCAATTATTCGATAAACGAAAAATCTTCAAAGAACATTGGAGTGATAATGGCAGGAAATATTCCATTAGTGGGGTTTCATGATTTTTTGTCGGTATTGATTACAGGGAATATTTTGGTTGCTAAACTATCTTCTGATGATAATACCTTGTTGTCAAAAATAGTAGCGATTTTACAGGCTATTGATTCCGACTTTAACAACAGAATCAATATTGTAGAGAAGCTAGAAGGTTTTGATGCTGTTATTGCAACGGGCAGTAATAACTCTTCAAGGTATTTTGAGTATTATTTTGGGAAGTACCCTCATATTATCAGAAGAAATAGAAATTCAGTGGCTATTATTCATAAAAGTGATACTCCGAAAGATTTAAAAAATTTAGGAAAAGATATCTTTCAATATTATGGTTTAGGATGTAGAAATGTTTCCAAGCTGTACCTTCCAGAAAAGTACCCAATTAATAATTTTTTTGAAGCTATTCTAGCTGATTATCAAGGTGTAGTGCAGAACAATAAGTATGCTAATAATTATGACTACAACAAAGCGGTTTACTTATTAGGAGAAAACAGTTTATTAGATAATGATTTTGTTTTATTGAAAGAAGATAAAGCATTGGCTTCTCCAGTGGGGGTTCTATATTATGAATTTTATAATGATATTAACCAACTTGAAGAAGAATTGAATCAGAGAAAAGAGGAAATACAATGTGTCGTATCTAGTTCAAATACTCCATTAAACACGATTGAATTTGGGAAAGCTCAATCTCCTGCTTTAGATGATTATGCCGATGGTATTGATACGGTCCAATTCTTAATCGATTTAGCTTAATCTTCATAAGCACCAATATCTGGTGGATTATTTCTTGTTACTCCGTCATGGTCTTTTAAGACGCCAGAAACTATTCCTGCATTTATAGCTGGAGATCCTGTGGCTAAATGGTAGTTCTGAATAGATTTATCTACAAACAATTCTGCTGAAGGGTTTTGGATAACATTAATAAAATTAGATTCACTTATAGAATTAGTGGTTTTTAGTATTGAATTGACAAATTTATAATTAACGGTTCCAGAAGAAATAATATCGGTATCAAACTCAACGTCAAGGTTGCCGTGAACAATGCAGTTGTAAAAATTAACAGAATCAATTGTTGCTATTGGAACAGTAGATCCATAAGCATCTGTATAATGATTTTGTACAAAAACAGCGGGGGTTTCTCTTATGCTTTGATCCCAGTAATTAGCAATAGTAGTGTGATTAAACTGGTACTCTCCACCCCCTCTAATGTAGATGTCAAATTGTCCACAATTAGAAATAATAGAGTTGGTATCAGTAATAATAGAATTCTTTGCTAATATTCCTACAGCTGATGAATTTTGAATCACACAATTGTTTAACCTTAGCCTATTTGAACTTGAGACAGGCAAAGTGTCAATTGGCAAGGGTTCTACCTGTATACCAATAAATGCATTTTTAATGATGGCATAGTTAAATACATTATCGCTGCTACCATCATTAATCCATATTCTATCCCATTGTCCGGGAACATCTTGCCATGCATATTCCAATCGGGTGCCCTGAAAAGTTACAGGTTCATCTACCGTTCCGTTAACTTGAATGTTTCCACCTGGGTAAACCCACAGACCAGAGTTGTTGTGTAAGTGAACACGAACGCCTTTTTCAATGGTTAGTTGATCATCTCCATCTAATGTTAAATAGCCACCATAAATAACGTAAGGCTTATCATTGTTCCATGTTACATTTAAAGCAGTATTAGAATTATCCTTATCTAAATAAACTAGTGGAATTTCTCCCACACTTTTATTGGCTACAAAATAATGAGCATTCTGTCCCCAAGCAGCTAATTGAACATTTTGTTTATTACCGTTAGTTGTAAAGTGGAGTGTTTCATTGATAACAAAAGGAGAAAGAAGGCTGTTTGGATCAATAGTTACTTCAATAAATATAAAAATACTGTCATTCCCTTCTATCTCCACATTGGAGTGGCTGTTTCCTGAGGCTCCATCAACATTAATTCTAAATTGAGAATTGTTTCCATTTTCTAGAGAGATATTAGAGATAACTACTTTATTATTGTTTCGATTGTATACTTTTAATCTTTTTGTGGTAGACCCTAAGGTTGTGAATACCGTGTCAAATAAAATAGAATCGGTTGAGAAGTTTAAGCTAGTTGAAGAGCTAGTTTCAATACTATCTTTTCTGCATGAAAAAGTACAGAAAAGAACTATGCCTAAAAACAATATGGTAGATAGTCTAAACATGATTGAACAAAAGTAATGAAACAATACGTTAGGTGATGCTTATTATTGTATTAGTCGGTTTGATTTTTAAACTGATAGTCATATAGTTTTTTGTAAAACCCATTCTTGCTTAGTAGCTCCAAATGACTTCCCTTTTCGACTATTTCTCCTTTATCAATCACCAATATGGTATCTGCATTTTGGATAGTAGATAATCGATGTGCGACAATAATAGAAGTTCTATTTTCTGTTAATACTTTAGTCGCGTGTTTTATTAATTCTTCAGATTCACTGTCAATAGAAGATGTAGCTTCATCTAATATTAAAACTTCAGGTTGATGAACATAGGCTCTTATAAATGAGATGAGTTGTCGTTGTCCAACTGATAGTAAGGCTCCTCTTTCTTTTACATTGTAATCGTATCCTCTAGGAAGCTGAGTGATAAAGTCGTGAGCACCAACTTTTTTAGCAGCTTCAATTACAGCTTCTCTAGTAATATTTTTACTGTTAAGTGTAATATTGTTGTATATACTATCAGAAAATAAAAAAACATCTTGTAACACTATAGCCATATACCTTCTTAGCTCATTCAGTTCAAGTGTATTGATATTGATATCATCAATAAAAATTTCTCCTTTGTTAATATCGTAGTATCTACCTAGTAAATTAATAATTGAAGATTTTCCTGCACCTGTAGCTCCAACTAAAGCTAAGCTTTCCCCTTTTTTTACTTCAAATGAGATGTCTTTAAGAACATATTCATCTTTATTATAAGCAAACCATACATTTTTGAAAGTGATATTGCCTTCTAGTTTTTCAGTATTTAATTTTCCTGTATTCTCAATGTTAGATTGGGTGTCTAATACTTTGAATACACGTTCTGAGCTGACCATGCCCATTTGCAAGGTGTTAAATCGATCCGCTAATTGCCTGATAGGCCGATAAAGCATGTAAATAAAAAAGGTGAAAGAGAAAATTTCTCCCGGAGCAGCATACCCTTCAGCTATTTCATTAAATCCATACCACACCAAGAGCGCTATAGATAATGCCGAGAGAATTTCAACTATAGGAAAGAAAACGGAGTATGCCCATACGGTTCTAATATGAGCATCACGATGTTTTTTATTGATGTTCGCAAATGCAGCCATCTCTACTTCTTCTCTATTAAATAGTTGAACAATACCCATTCCTGTAATATGCTCTTGAACAAAAGTGTTTAACTTGGATACTTGTTCCCTAACATCTTGAAAAGCTTTTTTGATGATGCGTTTAAAAACGGAAGTAGCAAAAAAGAGAATAGGGACTGGAATTAAAGTGATGAGAGCCAAATCCCAGTTGATGTAAAACATACAAATAATTACAGAAGCTATTTTTAATAAATCTCCAATGATTACTAATATTCCTCCCGAAAACATTTCTGCTATGGTTTCAATATCAGAAACAGTTCTAGTAACTAATTGGCCTATTGGAGTATTATCGAAATATTTTAACTTAAAGTGGATGGCTTTTTTGAAAACTTCATTTCTTAAATCTTTAATTACATTTTGACCTAATAAATTACCCAGAAGTGTAAAAAAGTATTGGAAAATGGATTCAATGAATAATACAGCTATTAACAATATTGTCATAAATAACAAACCTTCTTTATCTAATTTCTTAATGTTGTCATTAACTGCTATTTGTATAAGAATGGGGCGAATTAAAGCTATTAGAGCCAAAAGAATACTTAAAATAGCAGTAGTGTAAAACATTTTGTTATAAGGTTTTACATAGGTCATTACTCTTTTAAATAAAGAGAAATCAAAAGCTTTTCCCGAAATACTATTGGCCATTAATTAGTTCTTTTGGATAAGTAATTTTTGTTAAAGTTAACCCGTTTGCAGAAACTGAAGTACCGGCATGGCTACGATTTTTTGAGTTGATTATTTTGTCAATGTCTTGGACTTTAATCTTGTGTTGTCCTACCTCCAAGAGTGTTCCTACTATTGCTCTTACCATATTCCTCAGAAAACGATTAGCAGTAATAGTAAATATTAATTGACCATCAGCTTCCTCCCAAATAGCCTTTGTTATGGTACAATCATTAGTAAAAGTGTCTGTTTTACTTTTGCTAAACGAAGAAAAATCGGTGTGTTTCATGATTTCTTCTGCAGCTTTATTCATGGAGTTTACATCCAGTTGACGAGGGAAGTAGTAAGCGGTATTAATTGAAAAAGGATCTTTTTTTTGTGTAATTCGGTATTCATAAGTTCTTGCTGTAGCACTAAATCTAGCATGAGCTTCTGGATGAACCACAAAAATATCTTGACAAGAAATATCTTCAGGAAGCAGACAATTAACTTTAAAAAGCACTTTTTTTAAATCAAGATTGATGGTTGAATCAAAATGGGCAAATAATTGTTTAGCATGAACACCCGTATCTGTTCTTCCTGCTCCAGTAACTGTTATTTTTGCTTGTGTAACAATAGATAAAGCTTTATTGATTTCTTCTTGAACTGAGTTGGCATTTTGTTGTATTTGCCACCCGTGGTAATTGCTTCCGTTGTATGCTATTTCTATGAAATATCTCTTCATTGTGAAGCGATAAAATTAAGCATTATAAAAAGGGGATAATTACTAATCTCTTCCTTTTTCCTTTAACAAAGGAACAAAACGGAATAAACCTAAATCTTCAGTTTCAAAATTAATAGCTGAGGTTTTCGTTATTTTTTTCATTATTTGATGTTTTTCCTCATCTACAGGAATTACCATTATTCCTCCTATTTTGAGTTGATCCATTAAGTCTTTTGGAATATAGGGTGCACCCGCGGTAACAATTATTTTGTCGAAAGGAGCAAAAGTAGGAAGCCCTTTATAACCATCACCATAAAATAGTTTGGTTTTGTATCCCAGCTGAGGTAAAAATTCGTTGGTTCTATCAAATAGTGCTTTTTGACGCTCAACAGAAAAAACTTTAGCGCCCATTTCTATCAATACAGCAGTTTGATAGCCCGAGCCAGTTCCAATTTCTAAAACTTTTTCTCTAGGTTTTAGGTCTAGTAGTTCGGTTTGAAAAGCAACAGTATAGGGTTGAGAAATGGTTTGTCCAGACCCAATAGGGAAGGGTTTATCTTCATAGGCATATTTATGAAGAGCTGTATCTGGTATAAATAAATGCCGAGGTATTGCTTCAATAGCTTTTAAGATATTGAGATTGGTAATCCCTTTTTCAGCAACAGTTTCAGCTAATTGTTTTCGTTGCCCTTTATGTCTATAGGTGTCTAGCATCTCTTAAATTAAACAACAAAATAAGGAAGATAAAAGGAAACTTTTGCTAGATAATTCAAGGTTATTATTAAAGTTGGAGTGTTAATAAGAATTTTTTTCCCTACTAGGCTTACTTTATCTAAGAATTATTTTTGTTACAGTAGAAAATTTAAATGAGATGCTAAAGATAGGTGTAATAGGTGCAGGAAAACTAGGTCAAACACACATTAAATTATTAAATGAAATTGATGAGTTTGAGTTGATGGGCTTTTTTGATCCTAACGGGGAGAATAAGCAGTATGTGTCTGAAAAATACCAGGTAAAAGCATTCGATGACTTGGAGGAGATGATGGAGTTGGTAGATGTGGTAGATATAGTTAAGCCTTCCATTTCTCATTTTGAATTTGCTGTAATGGCTATTAAGTTATCCAAGCATGTATTTATTGAGAAACCTGTAACTAATACTGTGGAAGAAGCTAAGCAATTGTTGGAGTTGTCAGAAGAGGCAAATGTGAAAGTTCAGGTGGGTCACGTAGAGCGGTTTAATCCTGCATTTAAAGCAGCGTTGCCATATATCTCTCATCCTATGTTTATAGAATCTCATCGTATGATTGAGTTCGATGCCCAAAAAGCAGATATACCTGTGGTGTTAGATTTAATGAGTCATGATTTAGATATTATTCTAAGTATTGTTAATTCTAATATTAAAAATATAAAAGCCACAGGAGTAGAGGTAATTGGAAATACTCCAGATGTGGTGAACGCTATTGTTGAGTTTGATAATGGTTGTGTTGCTAATTTAACGGCTAGTAGGGTTTCTTTAAAAAATGAAAGGATTACTAAGTTTTATCAAAAAGATGCACACATTAGAATAGATTACCTAAAAAAGGAAACCAATTTGTTTGCTTTAACCACTAATGGTAAAACAGAAATTTGTGCTAAAAGCATTGAGATAATAGGTGAAAATCCTGTAAAGGCGGAACTAGAAGAATTTGTTTCTTCAATAATTAATAACACCACTCCAATTGTTGGAATTTTAGACGGATGTTTAATGTTGGATGCAGCTTACAAGATTGCAGAAAAGTTAAATATTTCAGCGTCATTAATTGAATGATTAATACCTTTGCACAATATTTTTCTTAACCGTTCGTTAATCGGACATATTTGTTAAGCTTTGCATAACTTAAGAAGTTACATTTTATTTTGTTTTACTATTGGAATATTTTTCTCATCATGTTCCAAGGATCAATTAGAGGCTACAATTCCCTCATATATTTCAATTAATCAGATAACTGTTTCTACTCATTACTCAAGTGAAGGAAGTAATTCACATAAAATTACAGATGCTTGGGTTTTTATTAATGATAATTTGATAGGAGTGTATGAAATGCCAGCAAAAATCCCTGTACTTCAAGAAGGGAGTGTAAATTTAAAAATATATGCAGGAATAAAAGAAAACGGGCTTAATGATGCACGCGCTATGTATTTTTTTTATGAGCCCTATGAGGCTCAGGTTAACTTGGTTAAAAATGAAGTATTAAATGTTAATCCAACAGTAAGCTATGTGTCTACAGCTCAATTTAGTTGGTTGGAAGATTTTGAAGGGGCAAGCTTGTCATTAACTTATACTTCAGGAAGTGATACTACAATTAATAAAACAACATCAGAAAAGTATGAAGGGGCTAGTGCTGGAGAAGTTTACTTAACTTCTCAGATGGGTTTTTTTGAAATTCAATCTCCTGATTACTCAAATATTCCTAGAAATGGAACTCCTGTATTTTTGGAAGCTAATTTTAAAACTAATGAACCCGTTTTAGTAGGAATATATGCAGATTCGGAGCAGTTAGGGGTGGTGTATTTAAACAGGTCAACCGAATGGAATAAAATTTACGTAAACCTTACAGGGGCAATAAATAGTAGGTCTTATGCTTCAAAATTTAATGTGTTTTTAGGGCTTTCTAACGCTGATTCACCCTTTAGTGTAGATAATCCAGAATTCTATTTAGATAACATTAAACTAGTCCACTTTTAATGAATAAAAGATTACAAGTTTTTAAGTATGTTTTTCTGGATGCAACATCGGCAGCTATCACGTGGACTATATTTTTTGTTTTTAGAAAAACCTATTTAGAGCCTTTAAAGTATGGTTATGATATTCCTGTTAATTTCGATACTAATTTTTATAAAGCACTAATATTTATACCTTTTTACTGGGTTATTATTCATTTTTTAATAGGAACGTATAACAATATATATCGCAAATCACGATTGAAAGAGTTTGGCCAAACCTTGTTAATTTCTCTTATAGGTACATTGGTTTTGTTTTTTGTTTTGTTATTGGATGATGAGATAGCTTCTTATAGCCAGTATTATAAATCTTACTTGGTGTTATTTGGGTTACAATTTTTTATTACTGAGTTTTTTCGCTTTTTATTAACTACTTATACAGGAATACAGATTAAGAATAAAAAAATTGGATTTAACACACTAATTATTGGTTCCAACGAAAATGCAGTAGCTCTTTTTAAAGAGTTAGAGAATCAAAAATATTCAGCAGGAAATAAGTTAATAGGTTTTTCACATGTTTTAAAAAAAGAGAAGTATTTGCTAGAAAATCATTTGCCTCATCTAGGTAACTGTACGGAATTAAGAAATATTCTTCAAAAGAATGAAGTAGAAGAAGTGATCATAGCTATAGAATCTTCTGAACATAACAGTTTGGGTAACATTATTAACGAGTTAGAGGGGTTGCCGGTAATTATTAAGGTTATTCCAGATATGTACGATATTCTCTCAGGTTCTGTGAAGATGACATCAATATTTGGTACTCCTTTAATAGTTGTTAACAAGGAGATAATGCCACTATGGCAACAATCCATAAAGAGAATAATAGATGTGGTGACATCTGTGTTTGTTTTGGTTGCTTTTTCGCCAATTTATTTGACGACTGCATTAGTTGTAAAATTGACTTCTAAGGGGCCTGCTTTTTTTACTCAAGAGCGAATAGGAATTCATGGGAAACCGTTTATGATATATAAGTTTCGTTCGATGTTTATTGACGCGGAAAAAGATGGACCTTCATTGTCTAGCCAGAAAGATGAACGAATTACTAATTTCGGACGATTTATGCGAAAAGTGCGTTTAGATGAATTTCCGCAATTTTTTAACGTGTTAATTGGAGATATGAGCTTGGTGGGACCACGACCTGAAAGACAGTTTTTTATTGATCAGATTACCGAAAAAGCCCCACATTATAATCATTTATTGAAAGTTCGTCCTGGAATAACTTCTTGGGGGCAGGTAAAGTATGGTTATGCAGAAAACGTAGATGAAATGATAGAGCGACTTAAATTCGATATCATTTATATTGAAAATATGTCGTTACTTGTTGATTTTAAGATTCTAATTTACACTATATTGATTGTAATTAGAGGAGAAGGACAGTAAATAGTTAATTTTCTTCGTAGTAATTATTGATTCTATCTTGTTTGTTTCCGTTGGCAAAGAAAAAAGCCAAATAAGTGTTTAAGTAGTTTTCTGCCTCTTTAATTTTAGAGTATAATGTTTTCATAATAAAGGAGTATTGGTTAATAAATCTCCCTTAAAACTAGTTATTAAATTTAATGAAACAATAAGTCAGTCAATAAGTTATAAACAAATCAATTGTTAATTTATTTGAAAGAATTCAACCATTTAATCGCTTTTTTTTCTGATTTGAATAGTTTAGTAGGGACAGATGGTTTGTTAAATTTTATAAAAAAATTAGCTACTAAAATGGTTGTAATATTTGACCCAGGAAGTAGGGCCATCGCAATGGTTAAATCTTCAACTTCTTTTCGTGTAGAATATGCTCTCGATTCGCTGGTAATTTGCCATACGCCACGGGTGTCAACTAGCATTAACATTTTTTTATCGCCTTGAAGTTTTTTTCGAGCCTCTATACTTTCTATGGTTGTTTCCAGATTTATATCTGCATCTTTTTTTGAACGCATAAAAAGGATATCATCTTCAATGTAAAAATGGGCTATTGAGGTCTCTGTTTTTGGAATTGTTTTTTCCATTAATCGACCAATTTAAATTATTAATAGATAGAGGTCAAGTTTTTAATGTTAAGTTTTCAGTTTGTGGAGTTATTGGTCTGCGTTTTTTCTCTTGGAAAAACACTGCTTTTTCATTAATTTCGTGCTCCGAAGAAACTAGAGATGATATGGAGCAAATCGAAAAGTATATCCCAAAAAATAAAGTGAGAATTGTAACGGCAGCAAGCCTTTTTGATGGACATGATGCAGCTATCAATATTATGAGGAGAATTATCCAATCTACGGGTTGTGAAGTAATTCATTTGGGACATGATAGAAGTGTGGAGGAAGTAGTGAATTGTGCAATAGAGGAAGATGCGAATGCAATAGCAATGACTTCCTATCAAGGAGGGCATGTAGAGTATTTTAAATACATGTATGATTTGCTGAAAGAAAAGGGCTCTGAGCACATTAAAATATTTGGTGGAGGTGGGGGAACCATCTTACCAGAAGAAATTAAAGAATTACAAGCATACGGTATTACTAGAATTTATCATCCAGATGATGGTAGGGAAATGGGCTTGCAAGGGATGATTAATGACATGATTCAACAAGCAGATTACCCTACTGGAGCTAACTTAAATGGTGAGGTCAATCATATCCAAGAAAAAGATGTAAAATCAATTGCTAAGCTGATTTCTGCCGCAGAAAATTTTCCTAAAGAAAGTAAAGGAGATATTGATAAGGTGCATGCAATGGCAGAGGAAGTGATTGCTCCTGTTTTAGGAATTACTGGAACAGGTGGAGCTGGAAAATCTTCTTTGGTAGATGAGTTGGTGCGTAGATTTTTGGTTGACTTTACGGATAAAACAATTGCTATTGTATCGGTAGATCCATCCAAGAGAAAAACAGGTGGAGCTTTACTAGGAGATCGTATAAGAATGAACGCCATTAAAAACGAAAGGGTTTATATGCGTTCTTTAGCTACTCGACAAAGTAACTTGGCTTTATCTCAACATGTTTCAGAAGCATTAGAAATATTAAAAGCGGCTCAATACGATTTAATTATATTAGAAACTTCAGGTATCGGGCAATCGGATACGGAAATTATGGATTATAGTGATGTGTCGTTGTATGTAATGACTCCAGAGTTTGGTGCAGCTACACAATTAGAGAAGATTGATATGCTTGATTTTGCTGACGTGGTAGCATTGAATAAGTTTGATAAAAGAGGAGCGTTAGATGCGATTCGCGATGTTAAAAAGCAATATAAGCGTAATCACAATGCATTTGAGGTGGATGATGCTGATGTGCCAGTTTATGGAACAATAGCTTCTCAGTTTAATGATCCAGGGATGAATTCATTATACAAGGTGATAATGGATAAGTTGGTAGAAAAAGCAGGAGTGGATTTGAAATCTACATTTGAGATAACTGAGGAGATGTCTGAAAAGGTATTTGTTATTCCTCCTAAGCGTACACGATACTTATCAGAAATTTCAGAAAATAATAGAGGGTATGATGCGTGGGTGGATTCACAAGTAAAAATTGCTGATCAGTTGTTTGCTATTCACAAAACCATTTTAACATTTTGTCATGGTGAACCAGTTCACACTGAGTCCAATCGAAGTGAACCATCAAAAATAGATTATGATACTATCCTTCGACAAGCTCAGGATGACAATAAAGATATTTTAAAAGTTTTGATTGCTCAATTTGATAAAATAAAATTAGACTTTGATCCGCATAACTGGCAAGTAATAGAAGGTTGGGAAGAGAAAGTACAGAAATATAAAAACCCTGTATATAAATTTAAAGTAAGAGATAAAGAACTTTCTATAGAAACACATTCAGAAAGTTTATCGCACTTACAAATACCAAAAGTGGCTTTACCAAAATACAAAGGTTGGGGAGATGTGTTGAGGTGGAGTTTACAGGAAAACGTTCCTGGAGAATTTCCTTATACAGCAGGTTTATTTCCATTTAAGCGAGAAGGAGAAGATCCAACTCGGATGTTTGCTGGAGAGGGTGGGCCAGAAAGAACGAATAGACGTTTTCACTATGTAAGTTTAGGAATGCCTGCAAAGCGTTTGTCTACAGCTTTTGATTCGGTAACCCTTTATGGTAATGATCCAGATCCAAGACCAGATATTTACGGTAAAATAGGGAACTCTGGGGTTTCTATTTGCTGTTTAGATGATGCTAAGAAATTGTACTCAGGTTTTGATTTATCACATCCAGCAACATCAGTGAGTATGACCATTAACGGACCAGCTCCAATGATGTTAGGTTTCTTTATGAATGCAGCCATCGATCAGAATTGTGAGAAGTACATTAAGGAGAATGGACTAGAAAAAGAGGTGGAAGAAAAAATTGCTACCATCTACAAGAAAAAAGGAACAAAACGACCTGAATACCAAGGAGATTTACCTGAAGGTAATGACGGGTTAGGACTATTTTTATTAGGGGTAACGGGAGACCAGGTATTATCAGCAGATGTGTATCAGACTATTAAAACAGATACGTTAACCAAGGTAAGAGGTACAGTACAAGCTGATATCTTAAAAGAAGATCAAGCACAAAATACGTGTATTTTCTCTACGGAGTTTGCGTTGCGGTTAATGGGAGATGTACAAGAGTATTTCATCAATAAGGGAGTACGTAACTTCTATTCGGTATCTATTTCTGGTTACCACATTGCTGAAGCAGGAGCCAACCCCATTACACAATTGGCATTAACCTTAGCAAATGGTTTTACTTATGTAGAGTACTACTTAAGTAGAGGAATGGATATTAATGCATTTGGACCGAATTTATCGTTCTTCTTTAGTAACGGTATTGATCCGGAGTATGCAGTAATAGGACGTGTAGCTCGTAGAATTTGGGCGAAGGCGTTGGCTAAGAAATATGGAGCCAATTCTAGAGCACAGATGTTAAAATACCACATTCAAACTAGTGGAAGAAGTTTGCATGCACAAGAGATAGACTTTAATGATATTAGAACAACATTACAGGCTTTGTATGCGATTTACGATAACTGTAACTCGCTACATACTAATGCTTATGATGAGGCCATTACAACACCTACAGAAGAGAGTGTACGTAGAGCAATGGCAATACAATTAATCATTAACCGCGAGTTAGGGTTAGCGAAAAACGAAAACCCAATACAAGGAGCGTTTATTATTGAAGAATTAACCGATTTGGTGGAAGAAGCAGTATTGACAGAGTTTGATCGTATTACAGAGCGTGGAGGAGTGTTAGGAGCTATGGAAACGATGTACCAACGTTCTAAAATACAAGAGGAAAGCTTGTACTACGAAACCTTAAAACACAATGGAGAATTTCCAATTATTGGGGTAAATACTTTTTTGAGTTCTAAAGGTTCTCCTACAGTCTTGCCAAAAGAGGTAATACGTGCTACAGAAGAAGAGAAACAATACCAAATTAGCATGTTAGGTGAGTTGCACCAAGGTAATGAAAGCCGAGTTGCAGAAGAACTCAACAAAGTACAAAAAGCAGCCATCCAAAATGAGAACATTTTTGAGCACTTAATGGAAGCGGCCAAATATTGCTCGCTCGGACAAATTACCGATGCCCTGTTTGAAGTAGGAGGGCAGTACAGAAGAAATATGTAAGTAGAGAACTAGAATTGGCGCTGCCAATTTGGTGTGAATCGCTTATTCCGATATTACTCGACAGTAGGAGAGTAAATAATCGGAATCAATTACACCCACAGACTAGTATTGATACTGTTACCTCCATGTCATTCTGAACGAAATTTTATTCCCGATTTATCGGGATAGTAAAATGAAGTGATGAATCTAACTATTTACTGATGTCATTCCTGTAAAGGTTAGGTAATTCGTGGACAAAATTAAGAAGATTTAATTTTGTTTTATGAGAAATACCAAAGATGATTTAACACTGCAACGGAACTATATTCAGAAGTATCAATTTTTGATAGGC
>Ga0114931_10001421_pt1 | contig 30556 bp, 30 predicted proteins | sample 2SBtaG_FD_89579 | JGI IMG/M metagenome (GOLD analysis project Ga0114931, IMG submission 89579) | Deep subsurface microbial communities from Kolumbo volcano to uncover new lineages of life (NeLLi) - 2SBTROV14_V59a metaG | ecosystem: Environmental > Aquatic > Marine > Volcanic | place: Kolumbo... | reverse complement strand
GCTCGGCAACACCCGCACGACGCTGCTGCGCTGGTGGGAGCGCCTCTTCATCGGCCCCAACCGCGTGAACTTCCACCTGGAACACCACCTGCTGATGACCGTGCCGCACTACCAGCTGCCGCGGATGCACGCGCTGCTCCGGGAACGCGGCGTGCTCGGCCGGGCCTGCGTCGAACCCGGCGGCTACCGCGCGATCCTGCGGCGCGCGGCGTCGAAGCCGGAAGCGACCGCCGACGCGAACGGCTAGTCCCGGGGCGGCTCGACCGGCTCATGCGGCTCGTTCGGGTGACCAGACGGGGATTCCGTTTCGCCGGTGCGGTGGAGCAGGATCAGGTTGCGGCCGTAGACGATCCAGCCGAAGGCCTGACCGAGCGCGAAGATCGGCTCCTGGCGGTGGATGGCGTAGACGAAGAGCGTCAGCGAGCCGCAGAGCGAAAGGTACCAGAACAGGATCGGGACGTAGCTCCGCCCGGCGCGCTCGGACGCGATCCATTGGACCAGCATCCGCGAGGAGAACGCGGCCTGCCCCCCGAGACCGATCGCGACCCACCACCAGTCGTCACCCCAGTTCATGGTCGGCGACTCTCGCGGACGCGGTGCGCCGTGGCAACCGGGCCGCCGCAGCAGCACCGGAGTTCTGGCACGATCCGGCCGCATCCAGAATCTTGACAACGGGGTCCTGATTCCTAGGATCCGACTCCGATGCAACTTCTCGCCCAGGAAGAGTACGGCCTGCGGTGCCTGCTCGAGCTGTCGAGGCACCCGGGGGAACGGCCGCGGACGATCCACGAGATCGCGGCCGCGGAGGGCCTCTCGCCAGACTACACCGCGAAGCTGCTGCGCGAGCTGCGGCGCGGCGGGCTCGTCACCAGCACGCGCGGGGCCGCGGGAGGCTACCGCCTGGCGCGGCCGGCGGACGAGATCACGGCCTTCGACGCGATCGGGGTCCTCGGGGGCTCGCTGATCCCGGACGGGTTCTGCGCGTGCCACGGCGGCGCCCGGACGCGCTGCGTCCGCGACGCGGACTGTTCGCTGCGCGCGCTGTGGCAGAGCGTGGACCGCGCGATCCGCGGCGTCCTCGAGGGCGTCACGCTGCACGACCTGAAGCGCGGCGAGCGCGGCCTGCTGGCGCTCGTCGCCGCATCCTCCCCGCGCGGGGCTCCGCCGCCGCGCCGCACGAAGCCCCCTGCCCGGAGAGCCCGATGAGCCAACCCACCCCCCAACGAGTCCTCGACGCGCTGCGTCCCATCATCGACCCCGATCTCGGCCGCAGCATCGTCGACCTCGGCTTCATCAAGGACCTGCGCATCGAGGACGGCGCGGTGTCGTTCCAGATCGAGCTGACGACGCCCGCGTGCCCGGTCAAGGCCGAGTTCGAGCGCACCGCGCGCGAACGGGTCGAGGCCCTGGACGGCGTGCGCGAGGTCGCGGTGACGATGACGGCGGATACGCGGGGCCGCGCCGCGGGCCCGTCCGACGCGCAGGCCGTGCTGCCGCAGGTGCGCAACGTCGTCGCGGTCGCCTCCGGCAAGGGCGGCGTCGGCAAGAGCACGGCGGCCGTCAACCTCGCCCTCTGCCTGCGGGACTCCGGCGCCTCGGTCGGCATCCTCGACGCCGACGTCTACGGACCGTCGTTGCCGCTGCTGCTCGGCGTGAACGAGCGGCCGGAGACCCTGGAACGCGACGGCGTGAAGAAGATCGTCCCGCTCGAGGCCCACGGCCTGCGCGTGATGTCGATGGGCTTCTTCATCACCGAGAACTCGCCCGTGATCTGGCGCGGGCCGATGGTCCACGGCCTGATCGGCCAGTTCCTGGGCGACGTCGAATGGGGCGCGCTCGACTACCTGGTGATCGACCTGCCGCCCGGCACCGGGGACGCGGCATTGACGCTGACGCAGCGCGCGCCGATCTCGGGCGCCGTGATCGTGACGACGGCGAACGACCTCTCGGTCATCGACGCGCGCAAGGGACTTACGATGTTCGAAAAGGTCGACGTGCCGGTCCTCGGGATCATCGAGAACATGGCCTGCTTCGTGCCGCCCGATCTGCCGGACAAGAAGTACTGGATCTTCGGCCGCGACGGCGGCAAGCGGGTCGCCGACGAACTCGGTGTCGACTTCCTCGGCGAGGTCCCGATCGACCCGCGGGTGGCCGAAGGCGGCGACCGGGGCGAGCCGGTCGTGCGCTACGCACCCGACAGTCCGGTGGCGACCGCATTCCGCGAGATCGCGGGCACGGTCGCCCGTCGGCTCGCGGTGCTGGCCCAGCGCACGCCCGCACTCGCCGACGCGAACATCTCGTGGGTCAGCGAGCCGAAGTAGCACCCTCCCCGGGCAGCGGAGCGGGCAGCGGGATCTGGGCCGTCGCGACCGCGCACAGGCGATCCCCGGCGCCACGATCGACGAGTTCCACCCGAACGGTCGCGTTCCCGCCGCGCTGGCGCACGATCCGCGGCCGGGCCTCCATCGGCCCCTGGCGGCCGAGGGCCAGGAAGTGGACGCCCAGGTCGCTGGCCCGGGCCGCGCCGGTGCCCGCGACCGCGCGCTCGGCCGCGAACGCGCAGAACGCGGCGACGACACCGCCCTGGATCGCACCGAGGCTGTTGCCGACGTAGGCGCGGACCGGGAGCACCGCGCGATCGCGCTGCCATTCGAAGCCCAGTGCGCGTTCGAACGGTTCGTCGAGTTGCGCGCCGGTGTCGGAGAAGCGATGCCGCGCTCCGGCGGGTGCGGCGGCGATCGCGCCGCGCTGGAACGCGCCCTCGGTCGCGAGCCGCGCGAAGGCCACCGTGGCCAGCGCGACCGGCGCGCCGGCGCGCGCGACCGAGACCTCGAGGACGACGCTCGACCGGCCGGCCCGCAGGACGCGGCTCTCGGCGACCGCGTCGCCCGGCCCTCCGGAGCCGAGCAGCGAGAGCTGGAGATCCGAGGTCGCGATCCAACCGCCTTCGGCCGCGGCCAGCGCCGAGCCGCCCGCCAGCACGTCGACCAGCACGGCGAGGGGTCCCATGGCCAGTGCACCCGCGCCGTCGCACAGCGCCGGGACGACCTCGAGGCCGGCGCGCGGCGGGTCCGCGAACGCCTCGGTCCAGAGGCCGAGGTCGCGCAGCAGGTGCTCGGTCGGCGGATAGTCGCCCGGCGGCCGACGCCGTGCGCTCACTGCGCGCGGTCACCGTGCAGGAGATGGGGGTAGAGCACGGGCGCCGGCCCGACGACCCCGGAGGCCGCGGCCTTCACGTACTCGTCGTAGGTGTACGAGGTGATCTCGATCCCGGCGCCGGGCCGGAAGAAGGCGGGGTCGATCTCGAGCCCGCGGATCCAGTTCACGTACGAGACCCGCCCTTCCCGCTTCGACTTCCGGTCCCAGTTCACGACGTAGACCGGCAGCGCATTCTCGTCCCCGCCGACGCAGACCTCCTGGCGGCCGCGTTCGTCCGTCAACTTGTAGAGCCGGCAGGTCGCGTCGGCCCCGATCGGCTCGTCGCGGACGTATTCGCCGCCCTGCTTCTGCAGGCGCTCGGCCTCGTTGCCGAACGGCCGCTTCGCGGGATCGTCGGCCCGGATCGCGTTGGGGTGGCGCTGGATCGACACGCCCTTGCCCGTCATGCGATCGACGATCCAGTAGCGGTCCCCATCGACACCGGTCACGATCGGATGCGCGCCGACGACCACCTCGGAGCGCAGCGACGCCCCGCGCGACCAGAGATGCTCGATGCCGATCCCGCCGCCGCCCTGGTTCACGCGCTGGGCGTACCAGCTTTCAGCCCACACCGGGCTCGCGGCCAGCAACACCGCCAGGATCGCGATCGCGCGCATCATCGTCCTCCATCCCCGTTTCCGGGCGCCCCATGCGGCATCCGGTCGCGGATCTTACCATCCCCCGCCATGCGGACCGCCCTCAGCGTCGCCGGCTCGGACCCCACCGGAGGCGCCGGGCTGCAGATGGATCTGCAGGTCTTCCGCCACTTCGGGGTCCACGGCGCCGCCACGGTCACCGCACTCACCGTGCAGGACACCGGCGGGGTCCGTCAGGTGCTGCCCGTGTTCCCGTCGGTGGCGGCCGACCAGTTGCGGCGTCTCGTAGCCGACGTCCGGCCCGACGCGCTGAAGCTGGGCATGCTCGCCACCGACGACGTGCTCCGGAACGTGGACCTCGCCCTCGACGGGCTCGAGCGCGGACCCGACCCGAGGCACCCGGCCGGCCTGCCGCCGATGGTGATCGACCCGGTGCTGATCGCGAGCGACGGCACGCCGCTGCTCGAGCGCCGCGCGTGGCGCGGTCTCGCCGGGCTCTGTGCACGCGCCACGCTCGTGACCCCGAACCGGCCCGAGGCCGAGGAACTCTCGGGGATCGACGCCTCGGGGCGCCGGGGAGCCGAAGCCGCCGCGCGCTTCTTCGTCGAGGAGCTCGGGGCGGGCGCGGCGCTGGTGAAGGGCGGACACGGGGGCGACGGCGCCGACGACTGCCTGGCGGAGCGCCGGTCCGACGGCGTGTCCATCCGCTGGTTCGAGGGCGAGCGGATCCCGGGCGACCCGGTGCACGGCACCGGATGCGCGCTCTCGGCCGCCGTCGCCGCGCGCCTCGCGTGCGGCGACTCCGTTGCGGACGCGGTCGCGTGCGCCCGCGCGTTCGTGCGCCACGCGATCTCGAACGCTCACGCGATCGGACGCGGCGCCCGGGTGCTGGGCTTCGGCGCGCGCGGCGATGGATCCGCGGCCTGGTGAACGACACCCCCCGCGCCCATCACGAATCGGCCCTCGCGCACCGGCAGCGCGAGGCCGCCCGGTGCGCCGCGAACGAGCGTCGGCTCTCGAACGCGCGGCTGGCCGTCTTCGGGCTCGGCGGTGTGGCCGCGGTGTTGGTGGTGCGCGGCGTGACGGCCGGAGTCGTCCTCGGCGCGGCCGCGGTCGGCGTCTTCATCGCGCTCGCGGTCGTCCACGAGCAGGTGATCCAGCGCCACGAGCGCGCGCGGCGCGCGATCGCATTCCACGAGCGCGGCCTCGCGCGGATCGATCACCGCTTCGCCGGCACCGGCCAGACCGGACTCGCCCACGCTCCGGCGCATCACCCCTACGCGTCGGATCTCGACCTGTTCGGCGAGGGGTCGCTGTTCGAGTGGCTCTGTACCGCGCGCACGGTCGGTGGCGAAGCGCGGCTCGCGAGCTGGCTCCTGGCCCCGGCCGCGCCCGACGTGGTGGCCCGCCGCGGGGTGGCGGTCGAAGAGCTCCGGCCGCGCACGGGCCTGCGCGAAGACTGGGCGCTGCTCGCAGAGGATCTTCGCGTCGACCTCCACCCGGAGACGCTCGAAGCCTGGGGCAACGCGGCCCCGATGGGGCTCACGCGGTTCCACGCCGGAGCGGCCGCGGCGCTGGCGGTCGCCGGCGTCGCAGCGCTCGCGGCCTGGACGCTGGGCGCGAGCCTGGTCTGGCTCCTCACCGCGATCGCGTTCGACCTCGCATTCGCGGCGGGCCTGCGCGAACGGGTCGCGGCGGTGCTCCGTTCGGTCGAGACGCCGGCGCGGCAGCTCGCGGTCCTGAGCGGGCTGATGGCGCGGCTCGAATCCGAATCGTTCGCGTGCGAGCCCCTCCGCGAACTCCGCGCACGCACGCGCCGAACGCACCGCACACCCTCCCGTGAGATCGACCGGCTGCGCCGCCGGCTCGAGCTGGTCGATTCGCGCCGCAACGCGTTCTTCGCGCCACTCGCGGGGTTGCTGCTGTGGGGGACGCAGTTCGCGTGCGCGATCGAACGCTGGCGGTGCGACGTGGGTCCCCATCTCGCGGAATGGATCGACGTGCTGAGCGAACTCGAAGCGCTGTTGTCGCTCGCGGGCAACGCGTTCGAGCAGGCCGACGCGGTCGTGCCCGAGTTCCGGAGCGGCGGACCGTGCCTGGAAGCGCGGGGACTGGGCCACCCGCTCATCTCGCCCGAGACCCGGGTGCGCAACGACATCGCGCTGGACGCGGACCGGCCGTTCTGGATCGTCAGCGGCTCGAACATGTCGGGCAAGAGCACGTGGCTGCGCACGATCGGCGTGAACGCGGTGCTCGCCCAGGCGGGGGCCCGCGTCTGCGCCACGTCGCTGACGCTGTCGCCGCTCCAGGTGGGCGCCTCGATCCGCATCGTCGACTCGTTGCAGGAGGGTGCCTCGCACTTCTTCGCCGAGATCCAGCGCCTGCGCGCGATCCTGGAGCTGGCGGACGGGCCGCTGCCGACGCTGTTCCTGCTCGACGAGATCCTGCACGGCACCAACTCGCGCGACCGCGCGATCGGGGCCGAAGCCGTGGTGCGCGCCCTCGTGCTGCGCGGCGCGATCGGCCTCGTCACGACGCACGATCTCGCGCTCGCGGGCATTGCCGACCGTCTGGGAGACCGCGCCGCGAACGTGCACTTCTCCGACCGGCTGGTCGATGGCGAGATGTCGTTCGACTACCGGGTGCGCGCGGGCGTCGTGGAACGCAGCAACGCGCTCGACCTGATGCGCAGCGTCGGCCTACCGATCGACTGACGCGGGCGCGGCGGCGGCCAGGCGCTCGAGCAGCGCGTCCCAGATGCCGCCGAAGCTGCCGTTGCTGAGCGTGACGACGACGTCGCCCGGCGCGCAGAATCGGCCGAGGTGCGCCACGATCGCGTCGACATCGGCGCAGGCCTGTGCGGGCGTGCCCCGAGCCTGGATCGCGGCCGCGAGCCTTCCGGCATCGAGGCGCTCGGCCACCTCACCGAACGCGCTGTAGATCGGCGCGTCGTCGACTTCCTGCACCACCACGTGGTCGGCACCCGCGAAGGCCGTGGAATAGGCCTGCTGGAAGACCGCGCGCCGGCTCGTGTTCGAGCGGGGCTCGAAGACGGCCACGAGGCGGCGCCCCGGGAAGCGGGCGCGCAACGCTTCGAGCGTCGCGCGGACCGCGGTCGGGTGATGCGCGAAATCGTCGACCACGGTCACGCCGCCGGCCTCGCCGCGGACCTCCTGGCGCCGCCTCACGCCGCGCCACTCCGGCAGGGCCGCCAACACGTCGCCGGCGGGCACGCCGCGGGCGCGGAGAACCCCGATCGCGGCCAGCGCGTTCTCGACGTTGATGCGCCCGTGGGCCGCGATGCGCCCCCTCCCGATCTCGACCCCGTCCTCGACGAGCGTGAAGGAGGTCCCCTCCGGCGTCGCGTCGAGCCCGCGGGCCTCGATCGCGGCGCCGGCGTGTTCGACGCCGTAGCGTCGGACCGCGCACGGCGCCCGGGCGACGACGCGGTCGATGCTCTCCGAGCCCGCCGCGGCCAGGATCGTGGCGTCGGCCCGGCGTCCGGCCACCAGCTCGCGGAACGCACCCTCGATGTGCGCCAGGTCCCGGTAGATGTCGGCGTGGTCGAACTCGATCGAGGTGAGGACGAGCGTATCGGGATGGTAGTGGAGGAACTTCGGGGTCTTGTCGAAGAAGGCCGTGTCGTACTCGTCGCCCTCGACCACGAACTCGGGCCCGCCGCCGTCGCGGAACGAACCGTCGAAGTTCGCCGTGATCCCGCCCACGAGCAGCGACGGATCGCGGCCGCACGCATCGAGCAACGTCGCCACCAGGCTCGTGGTGGTGGTCTTGCCGTGGGTGCCCGTCACGACGACCGAGTGCTTGCCCCGGATCGCGTGGTGGTAGAGCGCGTCCGGAAAGGACGACGTCTGCAGGCCCCCGTCGATCGCGGCGCGCGCCTCCGGGTTGTCCGGGCGCACCGCGTTTCCGATCACGACGAGATCGGGCCGCCGCCGGGTGACGTTCTCGGCGGCGAAACCGATCCCGACCGGGATGCCCCAGCGCTCGAGGGCGGTCGACATCGGCGGATAGACGCCCTCGTCGGATCCCGTGACCTCGTGGCCGCGGCTCTTCAGCAGACCCGCGAGCGAGCCCATCCCGGTGCCCGCGATCGCGACGAAGTGGACGTGCACGTTCAGGCCGCGAAGGCTTCGCGGACCAGGTCGTGGATCCGGGGCCGCAGCGTGAACCGGCTCTTCTTCGCGACGAGGTGCACGCGGTTGGTCAACATCACGACGATGGCTTCGGCGTCCAGGTCGATCCAGAGCGAGGTCCCGGTGAAACCCAGGTGACCGATCGCGTTGCGGGAGAAGTACTGGCCCGCCGACGAACCGGTGGCCGCCGGCGTGTCCCATCCGAGCGCCCAGTCACTGCCGGCCGGCAGGTCCTGGCGCGCCGCGAACTGGCGCAGGGCTTCGCGCGGGAGCAGGTCCGAGCGTCCGTGCCAGACGTCGAGCAGGACCTGGCCGAAGCGCAGCACGTCGTCCGCGGTCCCGAAGAGGCCCGCGTGGCCGGCGACCCCGCCCATCGCCGAGGCGTTCGGGTCGTGGACCTCGCCCCACAGGATGCGGCCGCGCCAAGGACAGTTCTCGGTGGCCGCGATCCGGCGCCGGATCTCCTCGGGCGCGGTCGCCCGCTGCCCGGTCGCCGGGACGAAGAACATGTCCTTCAGTCCGAGCGGTTCGAAGATCTCGGCGCGGCAGAACGCGTCGAGCGGGGTGCCGGACACGGCCTCGACGACGGCGCCGAGCACGATGAAGTCGAGGTCGCCATAGACGGCGGCCGTCCCGGGCTCGTGCACCAGGGCGGACCGGCAGATCGAATCGATCACCCACTCCCGGGCCTCGGGGGTGCCGATCCAGTGCTGCCCCTTCTTGCGCTCGCGCGCGAGGAGCGCCTCGTGATAGGCGCGCCAGGGCTTGAGCCCGGCCGAATGCGTGAGCAGGTGGCGCAGCGTGACCGCGCCCTTGTCGCGCTCGGCGAACGCGGGAAGGTGCTTCGCGACCGGATCCCCGACCGAGAGCGCGCCACGATCGGCGAGCAGCATCACGGCCGTGGTCGTGGCCATCACCTTCGTGAGCGACGCCAGATCGAAGATCGTCCGGCGGTCCATCGGGATGCGCTCGGGCCGGGTGACCGCCGCGCCGCGCACGGACGCGTGCTCGAGGATCTCGCCCTCCCTCGGCATCCGGGCCAGCACGACGGCGCCCGGCATCTCGGCCGCGTCGATCGCCTTGTCCAGCGCGCGATCCACCTTGCCGAGCTTGCGCTGGATCAGCGCGTGCTTCATCTCGCTTCCTCTCCCGCCGGTCCCCGCGGAACGACGGCGGGCTCCAGCACTTCGACGCGGCCGGCATCCCCATCGATCCGGCCGCGCGCCCCGACGGGCCACGCAAGGTTCGGACTCCGGTGTCCGAAGGGCAAGTCCGTCACGACGGGTCTGCCGAGAGGCGCCAGTCCGGCGCGGACCACGTCCTGCGCGGTCGGGACCTCGCGCTTCGGGTCGGTGCAGCCGACGAGATGCCCCACCCCGAAGCCCACGGCGTCGTCGAGCTTCCCGGCGTCGCGCAGGTGCTGCAGGTGGCGGTCGAGCGCGTAGGGCCGCTCGCCGATCTCCTCGATCATCAGGATCGCGCCGCGCGTGTCGATCTCCCAGCTCGTTCCGAGGCTGTTCGCGACCAGCGTCAGGGAGCCTCCCACCAGCGGCCCCTCGGCGCGTCCGGAGACGGTGGCGGTCCCGATCAGCGGCGCGAGCGGTTCGCCACGCAGGGCGCGTCCGAGGCGCGCGCGTTCCTCGGGCGTCGGACCCGCGTCGGCGTCGAACATCGGGCCGTGCAGACCGACGAGTCCCGCGTGCGCGCGCTGCCACAGGAGCAGCGCGGTGGCGTCGCTGTAGCCAACCAGGATCTTGCGCGCGCGGCGGAATGCCTCGGGATCGAGGCGCGGGAGCACGCGCGCGGCGCCGTATCCGCCGCGCGCGCAGAGCAGCACCTCGACCTCGGGGTCGCGGACCCACTGCATGAGCTCGGCCGCGCGGCGGGCGTCGTCGCCGGCCAGGTAGCCGTCGGCGGCGAGCAGATCCTCGCGGCGGCAGAGGGTGTAGCCGTCGGCCTCGAGCGCCGCGCACCCGGCCGCCAGACGCGCCGCATCGACGGCGAAGCTCGGCGCCACCACCGCGACCCGGGGCACGGCCCCGACCGCATCCGCGCGCACCGGAGAGGGCAAGCTAGAAGACGTCGTCGTCGAAGCCCGAGTGACCGAACTCGGGGCTTCCGGGCGGTCCGTTCTCGGGCCCGACGAACCCGCCCCCGACCTCGGGCGGGGCCTCGTCCGCGCGCCGGGTGTAGTTGCGGAACTGCGCATAACGACCCTCGAAGGTCAGGTTCAAGGTTCCGGTCGGCCCGTTCCGCTGCTTCTCGATGATGATCTCGGCCTTGTTCGGGTCCTCGGTGTCCTTGTTGTAGACGATGTCGCGGTAGATGAAGGCGATCACGTCCGCGTCCTGTTCGATCGCACCGGACTCGCGGAGGTCGCCCATCATCGGACGGCGCTTGTCCGGGTCGCGCTGCTCGGGGCCGCGGTTCAGCTGCGAGAGCGCCATCACCGGGCACTCGAGCTCCTTGGACAGCGCCTTCAGGCCGCGCGAGATCTCGGCGATCTCCAGGTCCTTGCGCTGCTCCCGGCCTTCGCCGTGGGCGAGCTGCAGGTAGTCGACGATCACGAGGTCGAGCCCGTTGTCGGCGTGGAGTCGCCGGCACTTGGCCTTGATCTCGAGGATCGTCGCGGAACCGGAGTCGTCGATCCAGATCTCGGCTTCCGAGAGCTTGTCGGCCGCGTCCTGGAGTCGGCGGAAATCGGTCATGGACAGGAAGCCCTTGCGGAGGCTGGAGAAGTCGATGGCGGCCTCGGAGGAGAGCAGGCGGATGATCAGCGACCGCGTCGTCATCTCGAGCGAGAACACCGCGATCTTCTTGCCGTGATCCACGGCCGCGTTGCGCGCGATGTTCAGCGCGAACGCGGTCTTTCCCATGGACGGACGCGCGGCGAGCACGATCAGTTCCCCGGGCTGGAGGCCGCCCGTCATCGCGTCGAGGTCGTCGAACCCGGTCGGGAGCCCCGTCAGGTCGCCGCCGCGGTTCATGATCTGCTCGACGTAGTCGAAGGTGGCGGGCATCTCGTCGTGCACGCTCTGGAAGCTCGACCGGCTCTGCTCCTTCGAGACGTCGAAGATCCGGCTCTCGGCGAAGTCGAGCAGCTTGTCCGAGGTCTCGGCCTCGTCGTAGCCGGTCTCGACGATCTCGGTCGCCACGCCGATCAGGCGGCGCTTCACGGCCTTGTCGCGGACGATGCGGGCGTGGTGCGCGACGTTGGCCGCGGTGGCGGCCACGTCCGAGATCTCGGCCAGGAAGACCGGGCCGCCGACCGCGTCGAGCTGCTTCTGCGTGTTCAGGAACTCGGAGAGCGTGACCAGGTCGATGGGACTCCCTTCGTCGTGAAGGTGCGCCATCGCGCGGTAGAGGACCTGGTGCGCCGGATGGTAGAAGTCGTCGGGCTTGCATTCGTGGAAAACGTCGTGGAACGCGCGCGCGTCCAGCATCAGCGCCGACAGGACCGACCGCTCCGCGCCGAGATCCTGCGGCGGGACACGCCCGGCCGGCGACTCGTCCGACGTCTTCCGGTCGCCCCGCGAGCGGCGCGAGCGCGGTCCGCGGCGGCCTTCGCGGCCGCCGGACTCGTCCCGGCCGATTCCGCCGAACCCGGGATCCGGGGGCGGCCCGAAGTCTTCCGGGGGCGGCGCCCCCCCGAACCCGTCACCGGATGAACTCACCGCTGCTCCTCGGCTCGGCCCGTCCGCCGAGACGGCTCATTCTACTCCACCGCCGCCGTGACGCTCCCGCGATCCGGCGCCGAACCGACCCGGAGCCGACGCGGTGCCGGGACCGTCGGACCGGTTGCCGGGCCGGACGGGCGGAGATGCGTGCGCCTAGCGGTCGTCGCCCTCGTCGGCCGCGTTCGGCTCGCGGACGTCCTCGTCGTCGAGGTCGTCGACGACGGCCGGCGCACCGACGGCCAGCACCTTCAGCTTGACCTCGGCCACGACCTCGCGGTGCAGCTTGATCGCGACCGTATGCTCGCCCGCAGTCTTGATCGGATCCTTGAGATCGATCTTGCGTCGGTCGACTTCGATGCCGAGCTCGGCGAGGAGGTCCGCGACGTTCTGCGCGGTGACGGAACCGAAGAGCTTGCCCTCTTCGCCGACCTGGGCCTCGACCGAGAGCGCCACCTTCTCGAGCTTCTTCTTCTCGGCCTGGAGGCTCTTGACCTCCTTCTCGACCTTCTCCGCGATCGCGCGGCGGTGGTGCTCGAGTTCCTTCACGTTCGCGACCGTGGCCACGGTCGCGAGGCCCTGCGGAACCAGGTAGTTGCGCGCGTAGCCGGGCTTCACGTTCACGACCTCGCCGGCGTCGCCCAGGTTGCCCACGTCGCTGCGCAGGATCACACGTACATGGGCCATGACTAGCCTCCGTGCTGCGAGCTGTAGGCCATCAGCGCGAGTTGGCGCGAGCGCTTGATGGCGGTGGTGATCGCCCGCTGGTGCTTGGCGCAGTTGCCCGAGATGCGCGCCGGGATCAGCTTGCCGGTCTCGGTCACGAAGTAGCGCAGGCCCTTCGGATCCTTGTAGTCGATCTCGATGTTGGCGTCGGCGCAGAAGCGGCAGACCTTCTTGCGGACGAAGCCTCCGCCACGCTTCTTGACGACCTTCCGGGCCTTCTTCCGCGCCTTGGCGCGGAGCCGGCCCTTCACGCTCATGGGACGCCGTTCGCGGTCGCCGTCGCGACCCCGCGGGCCCCCGGGACGCCCTCCGGGCCCGCCCGGCCGGCCCCCGTAGCCGCCGCCACCGCCGCCCGAGTCGTCCCGGCGCGGCGGACGATCGTCTCCACCCGCTCCGCCTCCCGGCGGCGTGTTCGGGGTCTCGCTCATGACGTTTCCTCCGAAGCGGCGGCGTCATCGGCCGGTGCCGCTTGTGCAGCGGGAGGGGCGTCCGGTGTCGCGTCGGCCTCGGCCGCTTCCCGTTCGGTGGCGGCCTTGGCCGCAGCCTCTTCGGCCGCGCGCGCTTCGGCCGCGGCCTGGGCGGCGGCGGATTGCCGGGCCTTCTCTTCCTCGGCCTCGCGTTCGGCACGCTCGCGTGCGCGCTCGGCGCGGACCTCTTCTTCCTGCTTCGCCTCGGCCTTGCGCGCCTCGACGTCGGCCACCGCGTCGGTCTTCTGGACCGTGAGGTAGCGGAGCACCGACTCCTCGAGCCGCAACGCGCGCTCGAGCGGTTCCACCGCCTCTCCCTCGGAGAGGTAGTAGGTCGTCACGTAGCGACCTTTCTGGAACTTCTGGATCTCGTACGCCAGCCGGCGCTTGCCCTGGTCGTCGTGCAGCAGCCGGATGGCTCCGCCCGCTTCCAGGATGCCGTCGAGACGGGCGAAGAGTTCCTGGGCGCCGTCCTCGCTGATCTCGGGCTGGACGATGAACGTCGTCTCGTATTCCCGCATCGTGTTCCTCCTCTCGGACGGCGGGTGCCCGGAATTGGGCCGCGCCGGGTCCCGCCTGGGTCACCGGCCACCGCGGGGGTGGCCGGGCCGGGCGGGGCCGAGGTGGTGAAGGCGGGAAGAGGTAGCAGACGGGTCCCGGTCCGGCCAAGCGCAGCGCCCGGTGGGCCGGGCGGGCGGGCGACGCCCGCGGACCCGTCAGTGGCCCAGGAACGCCGCATGGACCGCCGGGTCGGGGGTGAGTTCCGGGTGGAAGGTGGCGGCCCAGACGTTGGCCTGCCGCACCAGGACCGGGCGCTCCGAGACCTCGGCCAGCACCTCGACCGCGGGGCCGAGTTCGACCAGCTGGGGCGCGCGGATGAACACGCAGCGGACACCCGCGAGCCGCGCCACGCAGCCCGGGTCCGGCGCGCGGGCAAAGGAATCCACCTGGGTGCCGTACGCGTTGCGGAGCGCGACCGCGTCGAGCAGGCCCAGCGTCTCGACCGGCTCGTGGCGCTCCGAGGCGCGCGCCTCGCGCGCGACCAGGATCGCCCCGGCACAGGTCCCCAGGATCGGCCGGCCGCTGCGGGCGAGCGCCCGGATCGGCTCCCGGAGCCCGAGCCGGTCCATCCCCTTCGCGATCGTGGTGCTCTCGCCGCCGGGCAACACCAGCGCATCGCACGCGTCGATCTCGGCCGCGCGCAGGACCCGGCGCGGCGAGGCCCCCACGCGCGCGAGCGCGCGCGCGTGGGCGTCCACGTCGCCCTGGATCCCCAGGATCCCGACCGTCTTCATCGTGCCGCCCGCGCGCCTACCAGCCGCGGTTCGAGAGCTTCTGGCTCTCGTCGAGCGTCTCCATCTCGATCCCGGCCATCGCCTCGCCGAGCCCGCGCGACGCTGCCAGGATCTCCTCGGGCTCGTTCCAGTGCGTGGTCGCGTGCACGACTGCCCGGGCGCGCGCTTCCGGATCCTCGCTCTTGAAGATGCCGGAGCCCACGAACACGGCTTCCGCCCCGAGCTGCATGCACAGCGCCGCGTCGGCCGGCGTCGCAATGCCGCCCGCCGCGAAGTTGGGAACCGGGAGCTTGCCGTGCTCGTGCACGTACTGGACGAGTTGCACCGGCGCGCCGAGTTCCTTGGCCGTGGTGTAGAGCTCTTCCGCCCGCAGCGATTGGATCGCGCGGATGTCGCCGTTGACCTGCCGCAGGTGGCGCACGGCCTCGACGATGTTGCCGCTTCCGGCCTCGCCCTTGGTCCGGATCATGGCTGCGCCCTCGCCGATGCGCCGCAGTGCTTCGCCCAGGTTCCGGCAGCCGCAGACGAATGGCGCGCGGTACGGGTGCTTGTCGACGTGATGCTCCTCGTCGGCCGGCGTCAGCACTTCGCTCTCGTCGATGAAGTCGATGCCGATCGCGTCGAGCACCTGCGCCTCGGCGAAGTGACCGATGCGGACCTTGGCCATCACCGGGATGGACACCGTCTGCTGGATGCCCTCGATCACGGCGATCGAGCACATGCGCGCGACGCCGCCCTCCTTGCGGATGTCCGAAGGGACGCGCTCGAGCGCCATCACCGCGGTCGCGCCGGACTCCTCGGCGATCTTGGCCTCGTCCGGGTTCGTGACGTCCATGATCACGCCCCCCTTCATCATCTCGGCGAGACCGACCTTGATCTCGAAGCTCTGCGCTCCCTGCCGTTCCTGTTCGTTCGTCTCGTTGACGTCGCTCATCTTCTCTCCTCCTCCGCGGACCGGCCGTTCGGCCGCCCGACGCATCGATCGATCGCTTGGGACGGGGTCAGACCTCGATGGCCCGGCCCCGCGCATGTCCCGGACTCGCCGCCCGCTCGTGCACCACCCGGCCGAGGCGGGCGATGCCGAGCGCGATCTCGTCCTCGTCGGCGAGCGCGATGGAGAGTCGCAGACCCCGCGAGGGACGCCCGTCGAAGTGGAACTGGAAGCCGGGCGCCACGAGCACGCCGGCGCGCAGCGCGTCGGCGAAGACCTCCCGCGCGTCCATCGCCTCCGGCAGATCGAGCCACGTCTGGTAGCCGCCCTCGGGCCGGGTCCAGCGGCTCCCGTTCGGCATCTCGGCCGAGAGCGCGGTGCCGAGCGCATCGCTCCGGGCCTTCATCCGCCGCCGGAGCCGCGACAGGTGGCGATCGTACGCGCCGCCGCCCACGAAGTCGGCCAGCGCCACCTGCAGCGGCAGCGCCCCACCGAGGTCGGTCGCGTTGCGGAGCGCGAGCAGCGCATCGACGTGACGCCCCCGCGCGACGATCGCGCCCGACCGCACGCCCGGAAAGAGCGACTTCGAGAACGACAGCAGCTGCACGACGAGGCCGTCCTCGTCGAGCGCCATCAGCGAGGGCACCGGACGCCCGGCGAAGCGGAGGTCCATCTCGTAGGCGTCCTCGATCACGGGCTTGCCGTGGCGCGACGCGATCGCCAGCACCTCCTCGCGGTGCGCGAGGTCGCTCGAGGTCCCCATCGGGTTGTGGAAGGTCGGAATCGTGTAGAACGCGCGCACCTCGGGCCGGGACAGCGCCGCGTCGAGGGCATCGAGGTCCGCGACGCCCCGTCGCATCGGGACCGCGGCCGGCCGGAGCCCCAGACCGACGAGCGCCGCCAGCGCGTTGTGGTAGGTCGGCTCCTCGATCGCCACCGTGTCGCCGGAGTCCGCGAACAGGCGCAGCGCCAGCGCGATGCCCTGACTCGCCCCCTGACACAGCACCACGGACTCGGGGCCGACCCGGGTCCCGGCCGCGCGCAGGCGTTCGGCCCAGACCTCGCGCAGACCCGCGTAGCCCTGGGGGTCGCCGTAGCCCAACAGCTCGCCGCCCTGCTCCTGGAACGCGCGCGCCACCGCGCGCCGGAACCCGTCGACGGGGAAGAGCGCCGGGTCCGGCTTCAGCGCGTGCAGCGGGATCGCGTCGCGCCCGGCGCCGTAGTGGACGCGCCCGCGCTCGAAGTCGAGCAGGCGCTCCGCGCCTTCGCTCAGTGAGGTCTCGAGGGGGCCGGCGAGGCGCGGCGTCGGCCGGGGACGCAGCCCGCGCACGAAGGTGCCACGGCCCACCCGCGCATCGACGACCCCGGCCGCGGCCAGGTTCTCGTACGCGGTGCTCACGGTGTCGCGGTTGACCCCGAGTTGGCGCGCCAGCGCGCGGATCGGGGGCAGCCGGTCGCCGGGGACCAGCTCCCCGCGCTCCACCCGTCCGCGGATCTGCTCCGCGATCTGCTGGTGGACCGGGGCGGCCGGGGACGCCGCCGAGGTGCGCGCGAGGTCGAACTCCATTCCCGGAGATTATCCCCCCGACAATCAGGGATCAATCGCGCGATCCAGGCCGTCCATCAGAATTTCTCGATCAAGAAACCCGGACAATGACCCGTCAATGTTCATCGGGCTGGCCCGGGGGCCTCGGGAAGCGCCCGCCTCAGCAGCCAGACGCCGAGCACGGTGGCGAGCACGGAACCGGCCAGGATGCCGATCTTGGAGCCGGCCGCGTGGACCGGGTCGTCGAAGGCGAGCGAGGTCACGAACAGGGCCACGGTGAAGCCGATGCCGGCCAGCACCCCGGTCGCGAGCAGCATCGGCCAGGTCACGCCGCGTGGCATCTCGGCGATGCGCAGCTTGACCGCGACCCAGCAGAAGAGCCCCAATCCCACGGGCTTGCCGACCAGCAGGCCCAGCGCCACCGCGACGCCGACCTTCTCGGCCATCGGATCGCTCAGCGTCGCCGCGTCGAGCACCACGCCCGCGTTGGCCAGCGCGAAGAGCGGCATGATCACGAAGGCCACCGGCCGCTCGAGCAGGTTCACCAGGAAGTCGAGTGGGGACAGGCTGTTGCGCCCGGCGACGGAGAGCAGGCGCACCGCGTGGTGGCGCAGGTGCCCGCCGAGATCGGTGGCGTCGTCGTCCTCTCCGAGCAAGAGCTCCGACCAGTGGTCGAAGCCCGCGCGCGCGCGCTCGACCAGGGTCCGGTTGTCGTGGGTCCGGTCCGTGGGCGTGATCAGGCCGAGGGCCACCCCGGCGATCGTCGCGTGGACGCCGGAGTGGTGCGTCTCGAACCAGACGAAGACGCCGACGACCACGTAGACCCCGATCGAGCGTACCCCGATCGCGTTCAGCAGCACGCACAGTGCGAGACCGGCGCCAGCCCAGGCGAGCGCGGCGTAGTGGATCTCTGCGGTGTAGAAGACCGCGATCACGGCCACCGCGCCCAGGTCGTCGACGATGGCGAGCGCGAGCAGGAAGATCCGGAGCCCGCTCGGCGCGCGACTCCCCAACACCGAGAGCGCCGCCACCGCAAACGCGATGTCGGTCGCCATCGGGACGCCCCAGCCGTGTTCCGCGACGCCGCCGGCGTGGAAGGCCAGGTAGATCGAAGCCGGCACCACCATGCCGCCGAGCGCGCCGATCACGGGCAACATCGCGCGGGAGCGGTCGGAGAGCTCTCCCAACACCATCTCGCGCTTGATCTCCATGCCGACCGCGAAGAAGAAGACGGCCATCAGGGCGTCGTTGACCCACCCCCCGAGCGGCATCTCGAGCGAGACCACGTCCGATAGCGAGAATCCGAGCGTGAGCTCTTCCCAGAGGTAGTGGTAGCTGCCGGACCACGGCGAGTTGGCCCAGGCCAGGGCCAACAGCGCCATCCACAGCAGCAGGACTGCGCTCGCGACCTCGAGTTCCATGAAGCGCAGGAAGGGGCGTGCGAGGCGGTTGGCCAGCTTCGCCTGACGCGGCGGGGGCAGGGGCGGCAGCGAGGGGTCGCTCATGGGTCTCCGGCGGCAGCAGGGCCTAGGAGCTTACCACGAGCCCCCGCCCGACTTCGTTCCGGATTCCGGCACCGGGGCGTCGTCGGGCGTCGCGTTGTAGCGGTCCATCGCCGGGGTGATCCCCTCCCGCACCCAACACGACACCGCGTCGACCGCGCGCGGCATCGAGCGCCGGACGGTCGCCGCTTCGGCCTCCGAGAACCGATCGAGCACGTGCGCGGCGGTGTCCTGGCCGGGGGCGGGGCGCCCGATGCCGAAGCGCAGCCGGGCCACCTCCTCGCCGGTGCGCGCCAGGATGTCGCCGAGCCCGCGCTGCCCGCCATCGCCGCCGCGGGCACGCAGCCGCAGCCGGCCGAGGGGCAGATCGACGTCGTCCACCACCACGAGCAGGTCCGACAGCGCGAGGCCGAGGCCCGCGATCGCGGCCTCGACCGACCGCCCGGAGCGGTTCATCCAGGTCTCGGGTTGCAGGAGGGCGACCTCCGCGCCCTGCCAGCGCCCCTGGCCGAAGCGGCCGCCGAACCGCGGTCGGTCCAACGGGATTCCGGCCGTCTGCGCGATCGCATCGACCACGCGAAACCCGACGCTGTGCCGCTGTTCGCGGGCCCGGGGACCCGGATTCCCGAGTCCGACCACGAGCTTCATCGCGCGGCCCGGCCGGCGGCTACTCGCCGCCCTCGGTCGGCGCGCCCTCCTCCACGACGGCGTCCTCGCCCTCCTCGGCCGCCACTTCTTCTTCCTCTTCCTCGACGGCCGCCTTCGGCGCCACGACCGAGGCCACCGCGAGCGCGAGGTCGGTCTTCATCTCGACGCCAGCGGGCAACACCAGGTCGCTCACGTGGAGGGACTCCCCGAGCGCGATCTCGGAAACGTCGATCTCGAAGTTCTCCGGGATCGCGGTCGGCAGGCACTCGACCTCGACGTCCTTGACCGGGTGATCGAGGATTCCGCCCTCCAACTCGACGCCCTTGGCCTTGCCCAGGAAGTGGAGCGGCACCGTCACCGTCACACGCTCGGTGACGTCGATCGTGAAGAAGTCCGCGTGGACGTACGCACCGGTCACGGGCTCGCGCTGCAGCGCCTTCAGCAACACCTGGTGGCTGCCGCCGCCGACCTCGAGGTCGATCAGCGTGTTCAGTCCCGCGCCGCTTCGGTGGAGCAGCCTGTCGAGCGCGGTCGGGTCGACGCTGATGGGCGCCGGTTCGGCGCCCTTGCCGTACACCACGGCCGGGATGCGGCCGGCCGCGCGCAGCTTGCGGGCGACTCCCTTGCCGGTTGCAGTTCGCGTCTCGGCGGCGAGTGCGTTCTCGGCCACGTCGTTCTCCTCGGTCGAATGGTTTCTCCGGACGTCGTCCGGTGGGTTCGGTGTTCCGGTGGGTTCGGTGTGGTTGGGGCGGCAGGATTCGAACCTGCAAATGGCGGCTCCAAAGGCCGCTGCCTTACCATTTGGCGACGCCCCAGAAAGAGCGACCCGGCATCCCCGGGCGCGGCGCCCTGGGACCTACGGGGCTGTCCTGACGACCCAGGTCCGATGGCCGGTCCGACCCGCCACCCGGTCGGCCGCCCGCCGGGCGCCCGCCTCATCCGGATGGATGCCATAGACGGTGGGACCGCTCCCGCTCATCCCGACCGCCAACGCCCCGGTCGCCTCGAATTCCTCCCGCAACCCAGCCACTTCCGGACACAGGCGGATGGCCGCCGGCTCCAGGTCATTGGCCAGGAGCGGCAGCCATTCGGCGGCACGGGGCTCGTCGAAGAACCCGGTACACGCGTCCTGCCCCCGGAGGGCCAGAAGCCGGCGGATCGTAGGGCGTGGACCTGGGCCAGTCAACGAATCGGGGCCGCCCGGTGGCCCCACGTCGTAGGCCCTGAACACCGCCGGGGTGGCCAGGGCCGTTCCCGGATGACCGAGGGCCAACCAGAGCCGGGGGAGCCCGCGGACGGGCGAGATCCGCTCGCCGATGCCCTCCACCAGGGCCGGGACCGGGTCGAGGAAGTACGGCACGTCGGCCCCCAGGGCGAGCGCGAGCGCGGCGAGCCGCGCCGCCGGGACCGCGTCCGGCTGCAACCTCGCGAGCCCGCGCAGCACCGCGCCCGCGTCGCTCGACCCGCCGCCGAGCCCGCCCGGCGCCGGGATCCGCTTGGCGAGCTGGAGATCCACGCCACCGGCTGCCCCGGGCTCGGCCAGGAACGCCGCCGCCGCGCGCCACGCGAGGTTCGAGGCGTCCGCCGCGACGGCTGGATCCCCCGAGACCCGCAGGCGGACGCCGGGCACCGGGTTCGGCGTCAAGCGGACCTCGTCCGCGAGAGAGAGCGGCACGAACAGGCTCTCGATTTCGTGGTAGCCGTCGGCGCGGCGCGCGAGGACGCGAAGGCCCAGGTTGATCTTCGCGGGTGCCCTCACCACGAGCGGGCGCTGCATGCGGGTGCCGCTCAGGACGACCCGGCCTCGACGAAGCGCATCCGCAGCTCGGTCAGCAGCTCGCGCAGCAGCTTCTCCTCCTCGTCCGTCAGGTTGCCCTGCGTCTTGCGCTGGAGCAGTTCGATCGTATCGATCGTGTGACGCGCGAGCGCGGTGTTCTTCGGCCCGATCTCGCCGGTCGCCGGGTCCGGTACCAGCCCGAGGTGGTACAGGGCCGAGGTCGCCAACGAGATCAGGAAGCCCGGGAAGTCGACCGGCGGCAGCGGCTGGGCGGCTTGCTCGGCGTCCGCCGCGCCGCCATCCTCGTCGCGTTTGTCCACGATCGTGAAACCGGGCCCCTGCGTTTCTTCATCCGGCATCCTGGCCTCCTCCGTCTCGATCTTCGGGCTCGCGTGGCGAACCGCTCGCCGCCCTCGCGTCCAGCGCCTCCATCCCGCGCCAGGCGAGCGCGATGCGCTGCCCGGCGGTGATCGCGGAGCCCACGGCCACGACGACGAGCGCCGGCTTCAGCAGTCCGACGACGGCCCCCACCATGATGACCACCAGGCGTTCGGCGCGCTCGAACCAGCCGCCGCGGAATCCCGGCAGCACGGACTCGGCCCGCGCCTTCGCATACGACACCACCACGGTACACACCAGCGCGAAGCCCGCGAGCCAGGCCCAGGCGGCTTCTCCGGCCCCCTGGAAGTACATCGCGATCGCGAACAACAGCGCCATGTCGACCACCCGATCGAGGGTGGAGTCGAGAAACGCGCCGAACGTGCTCGTGCGGCCCTGGTGGCGCGCGACGACCCCGTCCGTCAGGTCGAAGAAGCCGCCCAGCGCGGTGACGACGGCCCCCCATCGGAAGGAGCCCTGGGCGAACAGCGCCGCGCCGCCCAACGAGACCGCGAGCCCCGCCAGCGAGAACCAGTTCGGGTGGATCCGCACGCGGGTGAGGAAGGGGAAGAACCGGTCCACGTGGGCATCGAGATCGGTCCCGAGCGTGGCCTTGATCATGGTTCGCCCTCTCGCTGCACCAGGAGCGGCGTCGGACCCGGAACCCGTGCCGGGCGCCGCCGCGCGGGCGGCCCGACACCGGGTGCGGGCCGTCGTGCGGGCGTCAGTGCAGGTCGCCGGGGGCGGCTTCCTCGCCTTCGGCGTCGGGCACGCCCGGGAGATCCACGACCTCGGCCTTCTCGGCCACGTCCGGGAGCGCGTCGAGCTCCTTCGCGAGGTCTTCCTCGGAGATCCAGCCCCGGCGCGTCGCCAGGCGGCGGTCGAGCCGAAATTTCGCCTTTCCGTCTCGCAGCACGGTCACTCCTCTCACTGCGCCTCTCGGGCGCGGGAGGCGGACCCTAGCAAATGGACACGGAATTGGGCTTCCCGTACCTTGGGGCGGCTGCAGAAGCGGCACTCCGAGGGGGGAAGCCAATGCCGATCCAGATCCGGAAGCGGGCCGTCGGGCCCATCGTCGTCGCGATCGCGCTGCTCGGCGGCTGCGCATCGACACCGGACGACGGGTTGGTCGAGATTCCGCCGGCCGACGACCTCTACGCGGAAGGCGTCGCGCTGATGCAGGATGGCTCCCGGTTCTGGGGGCTGGACATGACCGACTACGACGCCGCGATCGACCGGTTCCAGGACGTGATCGACAACTACCCGTACAGCAGGGTCGCGGTCGACGCCGAACTGCGCATCGCCGACGCCTACTACGAGCAGAAGCGCTACGACGAGGCGCTTTCGTACTATCGCGAGTTCGCGGAGCTCCATCCCGACCACGAGAAGGTCCCCTACACGATCTTCCGCACCGGTCTCTCCTACTACCACCAGAGCAAGGAGCCGAACCGCGACCAGACGGCGACGCAGGAGGCGCTCGACACCTTCGACCGGTTGATCGCGCGCTACCCGCGCGCCCCCGAGGTGGCGGAGGCCGAGACGCTGTGGATGGAACTGCGGACCAAGCTCGCGCGCCACGACCTGATGGTCGGCGACTTCTACCTCGACCACACCGAGTACCAGAGCGCGGCGAATCGATACCGCGCAGTGCTGAACGACTACCCGGGCCTGGGCCTCGACGCGGAAGCGCTCTACAAGCTGGGCGTCTGCTACACGCACATGAATCGGGAAGACGAGGCGCGCCAGATCTTCGAGGTGATCCTGCGCAACTACGAGGGAAGCGAAGTCGCGGACGCCGCGCAGGACCTGGTGCCGGCAGCGAACTGACGGCCCGTTCTCGACCGGGGGTGGGGCCAGGTGCGACATCCGGGCAGGATGACGGCGGCCGAACGCGAGGCGTTCCTGCTCGGCCAGAAGTGCTTCGACGCGGGCGACGACGAGGCCGCCCTGGCCGCGTTCGGATCGCTGCTCGAGACCTGTCCGCGCTACGCCGACGTCCACTACTTCGTCGGCATCGTGCACGAGCGACAGGGTCGGCTCGAGAATGCCGCCGAGAGCCTCGAACGGGCGCTCGCGATCAACCCGCGCTACGCCGAATGCCTGATCGCGCTCGCCAGCGTGCACGAGCAGCGAGGCCACTTCGAACGGTCGCGCGAAGTGACGCACCGCCTCGGCGAACTGCGGGCGGATTCGGGCCCCCTCGACCACGTGACGCGGGGAAAACTCGCGAACCTCCAGGCCGCGCTCGGCGACGCCTTCCGCGAGGCGGGCGAGTTGCGCGAGGCGGTGGAGGCCTACCGCAAGGCCATCGACCGAGCGCCGCAGTTCCACGACATCCGCTACAAGCTCGGCATCGTGCTGCGGGAAGCGGGGCTGCCGAGCCAGGCGTTGGCCGAGTTCAAGCGCGTGCTGCGTGCCAACCCGACCTTCCGCGAGGCCGCGGTCCAGCTGGGACTCACCTACTACACCCTCGGCCGCAGCGAGCAGGCGATCCGCGAGTGGACCGCGGTCCTCGAAGCCGATCCCAGCCGGGACGATGCGCGGATGTATCTGCGCATGGTGGAGCGGGGGCCCCTCGCCTAACGAGCCCCCGAGCGGACGAGGTAGGAGAGTGCAGCGTTGCGACCGCACGCGCCCATCACCCCACCCCCCGGATGGGCGCCGGCGCCGCAGAGGAAGAGGCCCGGGAGCGGGGTCTCGTAGCGCGCCCAGCCCGGCACCGGCCGCAGGAACCCGAGCCGGTCGAGCGACATCGCGCCGTGGAAGATGTGGCCCCCGGTCAGGCCGAAGATGCGCTCCAGGTCCGGCGGCGCGAGCAGTTCCGCGTGCAGGACGCGATCGGAGAAGCCCGGCGCGACCTCGTCGACCCGGGCGAAGACCCTGTCCATGAACGGCGCACGGAGCGCGTCCCAGGAGCCCTCGCGGGGGGCGTAGGGCACGTGCTGCACGAAGAGCGAGGCGACGTGACGGCCCTCGGGTGCGAGCGTCGGGTCGAGGGCCGAAGGCAGCGTCATCTCGATCATCGGGTCGTCGGGGAGATCGCCCCGCTCCGCGGCCGCGAACGACCGGTCGAGCGCGTCCAGCGAGCCGGCGCCGATGTGGATGGTCCCGCGATGTTCGGGGCCGGGGCGGTGCCCGTCGCCGCGGCCCCGGAACGCCGGCAGGCGTTCGAGGGCGACGTTGATCTTGGCCATCGGGCTCCGGTAGTCGATCGCGGACACCGCCTGCCGGAACGCCTCGGGCAGCGCGGCCGCGGGCACGAGCCCTTCGAACGTCACGTGGGGGTCCGCGCCCGAGAAGACCGCGCCCGCCGCGATCTCGGTGCCGTCGGCGAGGACGACGCCGGTGGCGCGGCCCGCCTCGACCCGCACCTGCGCCACCTCCGCGTTGCAGCGGATCCGGGCTCCGGCGGCGCGTGCGGCGGCGGCGATGGCGTCCGAGAGGGCGCCCATCCCTCCGCGCACGTAGGCCCAGACGCCTCGCTGCCCGCCCGTCTCGCCCATCACGTGGTGGAACAGCACGTAGCCCGTGCCCGGGGTCGAGGGCGACGCCCAGGCGCCGATGATCGCGTCCGTCGCCAGCGTGCTGCGGAGGGGCTCGCTCTCGAACCAGGACGAGAGCGCGGTGCGCGCCGGGCCGAGGACGAGGGCTGCGGCGGAGGCGAGGTCCCTGCGCAGCCCGAAGGCCGCGCGCACCGCGCGCCAGGCCGGGCCCGCGTCGCGCCAGCGCGGGCGGGCCGGGTCCGGCGCGGGCGCGTCGAGCAGCGGCTCGATCACCCGCGCCGCGCGGTCGAGCATGCGCTCGTACGCGGGATGGCGCTTCGCGTCGCGCTCCGAGAAGGACGCGATCGAGGCGCGCGTCGCCGCCGCGTCCGCCCCCATCACCAGCGCCCGGCCGTCGGGGAGCGGGGTGAACGAGGAGGGATCGCGCCGCAACAGGGAGAGCCCGTGGCGCTCGAGTCGGAGTTCGCGGACCACGCGGGGCCGCAGCAGCCCGGCCACGTACGCGGCGCGCGAGATGTGGAAGCCGGGCCAGCACTCCTCGGTGACGCAGGCCCCGCCGACGCGGTCGCGCCGCTCCAGCACGAGCACGCTCCGACCCGCTCGCGCCAGCGTCGCGGCGGCCGTCAGACCGTTGTGCCCTCCCCCGATCACGATCACGTCGAAGCGGCCGTTCCCCACCCCCCCATGCTACCCGCGCGGCCGCGCCGCGGGGAAGCGACACGCCGGCCCCGTGCCTAGACTCGGGGATGATGCACGCGCTGCACGCATTCGAGGGTTGGCAGGGGCTGGACGTCGTCGCGCTGGCGGTGGTGGCGGTCGCGGTGGCGCGCGGCACGATCCGGGGCGTCGTCCGCGAGGCGTTCTCGCTCGGGGCGATCGCCGTCGCCTTCATCGTCGCGCGCTTCGCCACGGCTCCCCTCGCCGCCTGGCTCGTCGAAAGCGCGCCGATGGCGCTGCCGCCGTGGGCGGCCACGTCGCTGGCCGGCATCGCCGTCGTCGGCGGCTCGCTGATCGGCGTCGGACTCCTCGGGCGGACCCTCCGGACCGGCGTCCATGCCGCGGGCCTGGGCCTCTTCGATCGGCTCGCGGGCGCCCTGCTGGGCGCGGGCGAGGGGGCTCTGGTCGTCGCCGTGGGCGTCGCGCTGGCCGCAGCCGCGGTGGGCCCCGACCACGCGGCGCTGCGCCAGACGAAGACCCTGGCCGCCTACGACGCCGCGATGGACCTGCTGGGCCGCGACCGCCTGGCCGACGTCGCGGCGCCGCCGATGGAGGTGCGTCGTTAGGCCGGAGACCGACCGGGTCCTCAGGCTTCCGGGGCCGGATCCTGCCAGGCCCCGTGCTCGCGGATCAGGTCCACCAGCCGGTCGGGGGCCTCGTCCTGCGCCACGTTGCGCACCACGCGCTCCTGCTTCACGTAGAGGTCGACCTTCCCGACCCCGGATCCCACGTAGCCGAAGTCGGCGTCCGCCATCTCGCCGGGACCGTTCACCACGCAGCCCATCACCGCGATCTTGAGCCCCGGCAGGTGGCCGGTGCGCTCCTTGACCCGGGCCGTGGTCTCCTCGAGGTCGAACAGGGTCCGGCCGCACGACGGGCAGGAGATGAACTCGGTCCACGAGGTGCGCAGCCGCGCCCCCTGGAGGATCCGATAGGCGAGGCCGACGTCGCGCTCGAGGGAGCCCATGCCCCCAAGCGAGACGAGGTCGCCGATGCCGTCGCACAGGGGCGCGCCGAGATCGGTGGCCGCCCGCAGGACCGCGGCCTCGCGGTCGAGCAGCGGATCGCTGCGGTGGCGCAGCACGATCGGCAGGTCGCCGTGACCGACGTCGCGCAGCATCGCCACGAGCCGGCGCTGCGCGTGAGTGGGGCGTGCGGCGCCGATGGAGACGGCATCGGGCACAGCCTTGGCGAACGCGGTTGCCGCGCCGGCGGGATCCGCCGGAAGCACCCACTCGACCAGACGCTGGCCGGGGGGCAGGACGGGCGCGGGCACCCCCGGCGCAAGCACGATCGCGACGCGGCCGACGTGCGGGGCCACGGCAGCGGCGAGGGAGGCCGGCACCAGGGCCGAAAGCGGCACCGTCACACCGAGCGGTGCGAGCGCGGCCCCGAACGCCACGAGACGGCCGACCTCCTCGTCACTCGCGACATCGAACGCCAGACCCTCGCACGCGAGGTCACCCGTGCTCGCGATCGACGCCGCGACCCGGGCCGCCGCCGGCTCCACGTCGAACGGGGGCGGCCCGAGATGGGCCTCGACCCGCACCGGCTGCCCGCCCCCGAAATCGGCCACCCGCCGCGTCGCGCGGCGCACCGCGTGGTCCGGGTCGCCGACATGGCGGATCGGCGGAGCGTCTGCGGGCGCGTCGTCGTCGCGGGCGTCGTAACGGGCCGCGAGGGCCTGCGCGACCGGTATCTCCTTGACCGGATCCTCCGTCAGCGACACCCGGATCGTGTCCCCGATTCCGTCCTCGAGCAGCGCCCCGATGCCGATCGCGCTCTTGATCCGGCCGTCGTCGCCGTCGCCGGCTTCGGTCACGCCCACGTGGAACGGATACGAAGGCGTGTCGAAGCGATCGGCCGCGACCGACGTCGGCCGCCCCCGCGAGGCCTCCGACACCGCGCGGTCGGCGAGACGCGCCGCGAGCAGTCGATAGGCCGTGATCGCGACCCGGGGATTGCTGGCCTTCATGCTGAAGACGACGTCGCGGTACGACTCGGCCTCGCACACGTCCAGGAACTCGAGCGCGCTCTCGACCATGCCGAGCGCGGTGTCGCCGAAGCGGTTCAGGATGCGGTCGGACAGAGAGCCGTGGTTGGTCCCGATGCGCATCGCCCGCCCGAGTTCCTTGCAGCGCAGCACGAGGGGCCGGAAGCGCTCGGCCGTCTGCTCGACTTCGGCGCGATATTCGGCCTCGGTGTACTCGCGCACCTCGAACTTCTTCCGGTCCGCGTAGTTGCCCGGGTTCACGCGGACCTTCTCGACGTGCAGCGCCGCCTCCATCGCGGCGTTGGGCGTGAAGTGGATGTCGGCCACGAGGGGCACCGCCACGCGGCGGCGCGCCAACTCCGCCTTGATCTCGCGCAGCGCCTCGGCGTCCCGGATCGAGGGCGCGGTGATGCGGACGATCTCGCACCCGGCGTCGGCCAGGCGCTCGGCCTGGTCCGCGGTGCCGACGACGTCCTGGGTGTCGGTCGTCGTCATCGACTGGATCCGGATCGGGTTCCCGGCGCCGATGCCGACCCCGCCCACCGCGACCTCGAAGGTGCGGCGGCGGCGGTACCGGGAGGGGTCCGGAACGTGCCCACCGGCCGGGGAACTCACGCCGAGGACTCCTCGATCAGCGCGTAGAGACGGTCGATGGCCTCGTCGAGGCGGCCGGGATCGCTCCCGCCGGCCTGCGCGAAATCGGGGCGGCCGCCGCCCTTTCCGCCGACGATCCGGGCGACCTCTCGGACGAGGTCGCCGGCGCGCAGGCGCCCGTTCAGATCCTTCGTGACGCCCAGGGCCAACGCGACCTTGTCGGCGTCGGCCGATGTCACGAACACGACGCCGCTGCCGACGCGTCCGCGCAGGTCGTCGACGATCCCGCGGAGTTCCTTGCCGCCCATGCCCGCGACGCGGCGCACGATCACCTTCACGCCCGCGATCTCGCGCTCGTTCTCGTCGCCGGCCGCGCCCCCGGCTGCGGCCCGGCGCCGGAGATCGGCGATCTCCTTCTCCGCGGCCTTCCGCTCGGCCAGCAGCCTCTCCACCCTGGCCGGCGCGTCCTCGAGCGGGACGCGGAGCAGCTCGCCCACCTCTCGCAGGACGCGGCCCTGCGCGCGGAGATGGTGCAGGGCGCCGAGGCCGGTCAGCGCTTCGATGCGGCGGATGCCGGCCGCGACGCCGCTCTCGGAGACCACCTTCAGCAGGCCGATGTCGCCGGTCGCCCGCGCGTGGGTCCCCCCGCAGAGTTCGGTCGAGACCTCGCCGAACTGCACGACCCGCACCACGTCCCCGTACTTCTCCTCGAACATCGCGGTCGCCCCGGACGAGATCGCGTCCTTGTAGGGCATCTCGCGGACGCGCGCGGCCGCGTTGCGCTCGATCCAGGTGTTGACGAGGTCTTCGATGCGCTCGATCTCCTCGTCCGTCACCGGCGCGTCGTGGGTGAAGTCGAAGCGGAGGCGATCGGGCGATACGAGCGAGCCCTTCTGGACCGCTTCCGGGCCCAGCACCTCGTGGAGCGCGGCATGCAGCAGATGCGTCCCGGTGTGGTTGCGCACGGTGGCCGCGCGGGCCTCGCCATCGACCGCGAGCCGGGCGAGTTCGCCCACCGCGACGCGGCCTTCGACGACGCGGCCGCGGTGCACGACCAGGCGGCCGGCCGGGCGCTGCGTGTCGGTGATCTCGACCCGGCCTCCCGGCGTCCGGCACTCGCCGCGGTCGCCGACCTGGCCCCCGCTCTCGGCGTAGAACGGCGTCGTCCCGGTGACGAGCTCGACCTCGGTGCCCGCGGCCGCTTCCTCGACGACGGCGCCGTCCACGATCAGGGCCCGGATCTCGGCCTCGGCCTCCAGCCCGTCGTAACCCGTGAACGCGGTCTCGACGTCGCTCGCGATCCGGCCGTAGACCTCGGAAACCCCGGCGTCGCCGCTGCCCGTCCACGCTTCGCGGGAGCGCGTGCGCTGCGCCTCCATCTCGCTGCGGAAGCCCTCGTCGTCGGTGGTCAGCCCGTGCCCGCGCAGGATGTCCTGGGTCAGGTCCACCGGGAACCCGAACGTGTCGTAGAGGCGGAAGACGACCGGGCTCGGGAGCTCGGTCGCGCCGCGGGCCTTGGCCTCTTCGATCTCGCCTTCGAGCAGTGCCAGGCCCTTCGTCAGCGTCTCGAGGAAGCGCTCCTCCTCGCGCCGCGTGCGGCCGGTGATGAACTCGCGTCGCTCGACGAGCTCGGGGTAGGCGTCGCCCATCTCGTCGATGACCCGGTCGACGACGCGATGGAGGAAGGGCTCGTTCATCCCGAGCAGCACGCCGTGGCGCGACGCCCGGCGCAGGATCCGGCGCACCACGTAGCCGCGCCCCTCGTTGGAGGGGAGCACGCCGTCGCAGACCAGGAAGGACACCGCGCGGGCATGGTCGGCCACGACCTTGAGCGAGACGTCGGTCTCGGGGTCGGCCCCGAGCGCCACACCGGAGAGTTCCTGCGCGCGCTCGAGCAGCGGCACGAAGAGGTCGGTCTGGTAGTCGTCGGTCTTGCCCTGCAGGATCTGGGTCGTCCGTTCGAGACCCATCCCGGTATCGACCGAGGGCTTCGGCAACGGCTCCATGCGGCCGGACGCGTCGCGGTTGTACTGCATGAAGACCAGGTTCCAGAACTCGAGGAAGCGGCCGCTCTCGCTGGAGGGGTCGTCGTCCGGGACCCCGGCGACGGGCCCGCGATCGAGGTGGATCTCGGTGCACGGCCCACACGGCCCCGTGTCGCCCATCGTCCAGAAGTTCTCCTCCTCGTCGAGGCGGTAGATCTTCTCGGGCGGGAGCCCGATCTCGCTCTCCCAGATCCGGGCGGCTTCGTCGTCGTCGCGGAAGACCGAGACGACGAGGTCCTTCATCTCGAAGCCGTAGTGCTGGGTGAGGAGCTCCCACGCGTACGCGATGGCGTCGTGCTTGAAGTAGTCGCCGAACGAGAAGTTGCCGAGCATCTCGAAGAAGGTGTGGTGGCGGGTGCTGCGGCCGACCTCCTCGAGGTCGTTGTGCTTGCCGGAGACGCGCATCACCTTCTGGCTGGACGTCGCCCGCGAATAGGGCCGCGTCTCCTCCCCGGTGAAGACGCGCTTGAACGGAACCATGCCCGCGTTCACGAAGAGCAGCGTCGGATCCTGCGGAACCAGGTGTGCCGAAGCGACGCGCGTGTGGCCCTTCGACTCGAAGAACGAGAGGAAGGTCTCGCGGATGTCCTTGGCGCTGTGGCTCACTGCAGCTTTCCTCGGCCGGGGTGCGTCGCGCTCCCGAGCCGCGGAAGTTACCCGACCCCGCGCGGCGCGCACCGTCGCTTCAAGCGTCGATCCGGCGTTCGCTGCTCGACCTCGCGGGGGGAGGTGGCGAGGGGTGGGCTCCGGCTCATGGCTCGCCCCTGATCGGCACCCGGTGGCGGGAGTCACTCGGGTGACCCAAGGCACAG
>Ga0114931_10001420_pt1 | contig 30561 bp, 30 predicted proteins | sample 2SBtaG_FD_89579 | JGI IMG/M metagenome (GOLD analysis project Ga0114931, IMG submission 89579) | Deep subsurface microbial communities from Kolumbo volcano to uncover new lineages of life (NeLLi) - 2SBTROV14_V59a metaG | ecosystem: Environmental > Aquatic > Marine > Volcanic | place: Kolumbo... | reverse complement strand
GGCAACCATTGGCTTATCAATACCCGAAGCAACTTTACTCAAAAAAGTAATGACCATGAAATTGATTGCCCTGTATTTCGGAGTAGTTACACTGTTTATTATCCTTTCAGGATTTTTATTTAACATCTTATTATGAAAACAAAAACAGACATCCTAATCGAACTTTGGATTGAATCGCGAACCCGATTTACCAACCAATTAGAAAATCTAACCGAAGATGATTTACAAAAGAAATTAGGTGAATCACCCAATTCGGTTGGTTTTTTAATCCGCCATATTGGAGATGTAGAATTACTTTTTGCCAAAAATGTATTTGGCAACAGTTCAGTAAAAGTAACTGCAAAAACAGTCATAGATAAACGAGATACAGGCGAATGGACAGATTTAGAAGCTTTGAAAAACTATGTGTCTGAATCCTTCAAAAAACTGAAATCCATAGTTGAAAAACAAACTGATGAAGATTGGGAAACGACAATAAGCACCCAAGAATTTGGAACAAAAACCAAAGCGGAAGCCTTTGGCAGAATTGTGTCACACTCTGCCTACCACGCAGGTCAGTTGGCTATTATTAATAAATACGCAAACAATTAAATCTATATATTATGAAAAAAATAATTATTCAATTTTTACCCGCAACGCTTTTGATGTTTTTAAACCTCAATTACAGCATTGCTCAAACGAACACCGCAAAAGCAAGTTTAACCGTTAATGAAGCAGCAGAATTAGCCCAAAATGGAGCCGTTTTAATAGATGTTCGAGAATCGGAGGAACTGGAAGAAGTTACCTATAAAGTAGATAACTTAATTCATATCCCTCTTGAAGATCTGGAAAATCAGCTATCCATAATCCCAAAAGATAAACAAGTTATTTTAGTTTGCCGAAGTGGCAATAGAAGTCAAAAAGCTTATGATTTTTTAAAGGAAAAAGGATACCCCAATCTTTCCAATATGGAAGGTGGCATTATCGCATGGGAAGAAGCGGGTTTTCCAGTAATAAAAAGTAAAAAAAAGATTGCAGATTCGGGTAAAAAGTCATGTTGTGCTGATTCGAAAAGTAAAAACTGCAACCAAGATGGGACTTGTAAAAAAAGCACTGAGAACAAGAAAGGTTGTTGCAGTTCAAATAGCAAAAATAAAAAAGGTAAATCTTGTTGCACTAAATAGAACGCTACAAACTTTTAATTATACATAATAAATCTAAATACAATGAAAACAAAAAACATTTTTTTATCATTTGCAACACTAATGATGTTGCTTTTTACCGCTTGTAACAGTGAAGCGCAAAACGCCAAACAAACTTCGACCACGGCATCTGACGTAAAAATTGAAGTCATCCAGTTTCACTCTGAACACCGTTGTATGACCTGCAACAAGATTGAGAAACTTAGCAGAGAAGCATTAAAAGATTACCCAGGTATTCCTTTCTCATTAGTAAACGTTGATGACGAAAAGAATGAAAAAAAAGCGGAAGAATTTGAAGCCTTTGGCACTGCACTCTTTTTATACAACCCTGCAACAGGAGAGAAAAAGAACTTGACGGAATTTGCTTTTATGAATGCGGGAAATGAAGAGAAATTTATTGAAGAACTGAAAAAGGAAATTCAAGCCTTTCAAAAATCCTAAATATGGATTGGATTAATGAGTTAGCACAAAACAAAGAAGCCCCAATGCTAGCCGCCTTTGCATTGGGCTTGCTAACAGCAATAGCACCGTGTCCATTGGCTACCAATGTTACTGCTACAGCATACATTGCGAAAACTATAACAGACAAGAAAAAGGTGTTATTGAGCGGTATGCTTTACACATTGGGCAGGGTATTTACCTATACGCTAATTGGAGCCATCATTTACTTTGGTGCGTCCAAATTCCAGGTTGCTAAACTCTTTCAAGGCAATGGTGAAAAATACATTGGCTTTGTGCTAATTATCATAGGTCTGATCATGCTTGATGTCATCAAACTCAACTTCATAAAAGGCGGAAACTTTACTGATAAGCTATCTGAAAAATTCAAAAAAAAAGGACTTTTAGGCTCATTATTGTTGGGAGCATTATTTGCTTTAGCATTTTGTCCATACAGCGGAGCGTTGTTTTTTGCAATGCTTATTCCAATGACCCTTTCTGCCGATGCAGGATTGGCTTTACCAGTTGTTTTCTCGTTTGGGACAGGTTTGCCCGTAATTCTGTTTGCCTTTGTGATTGCATTCAGTATGGAAAAATTAGGAATGTATTTTAAAGCGATTACCAAAGTTGAAAAAGTAATGCGATTTGTAGCAGGGTTCGTTTTCATACTGACAGGCTTGTATTACATCAACATCTATTTCAAAATACTATGAAATTATATTGGTTGGTAATACTATTCGCTTTTGTTTCTTGTAACACTTCAGACAAATTTCCAGAATTTGAAACCATAGACACCGATTTTTCAAAAGGACGGCTTAACCACAAGCAGACAATCACCATTAAGGACTTAGAAAAATTTCACGGTCATTTGTGTGACGGTTTGGTTGTTGGGGCTTTGGCTATGAAAGAAGCAATGAAAGAGCTTTATCCAAATCAACCCATAGACAGAACCAACTTGCGAAGAGTCAGCAAACCATCACCCTGCTTGACAGATGTGGCTATTTATCTGACAGGTGGACGATACCAATTCAATACTTTTTATGTGGACACAGAATTTGAAGGACTGTACATCATCCAACGAATTGATGACCTAAAAACTGTTTCTGTTTCACTAAACGATGGAGTTAAACCAACTTCGATAGACAGTTTGGGAAATATTGCAATACAGCAAAACCTATCCCCTTGTGACATTGATCACTTACAGAAATTGGAAGACGATTTTACTCAATTTTTACTTCAGGCTAATGCTGCAGAGATATTTACTGTACAATCCGTTTCAAATTTCAATTGGCAACCCGTCTTTAAGCATGATTTTCAAAAAACAGATATACTTAACAAGACCTTGAAAGATTGCAATAATTAATCCTAGCACACCCATATTCTTCCAGTAGGTGCATTACATTCGTTCCTCATTTCATTTACCCACTTACAGCACCGCACAGCAAGAGAAGCCCTTATTCCATTCCGCTGAGCTACATTCCATACCTTGCCACACTTGCTTTTTGCCAACGCACCCCCCAACGTAGGAAAATAGGTGTTCGCTAAACTCACAATTTTTTTATTGGGGAGCTATCGCTGCTTATTGTTTTGCTCGCCTGCGGGTCGCTGCGGGCTGCGGGGGTGGAATAATTTTAAATTTTTAACTTGCTTAAATGTATTTCACTTACGTTCTCCTAAGCGAAAAAGATGTTAAACATTACACTGGTTACACGGAAAATTTAAAATTAAGATTAGCCCAGCATAATGCCGGTGAAGTTGACTCGACAAGGCATCGTAGACCATTTATCTTGATCTACTATGAAGCCTGTCTGAACAAACAAGATGCAATGAAAAGGGAAAACTATTTTAAAACCCACTATGGTAGAATGTATTTAAACAAACGCTTGGCAGGCTTCAATGAATCGCGAAAGGGCTAATCTTATTCCACCCCCTTGTGTAAGTCCTTCCTCAAGCCTCGGCTCTTTCCGGTCTCCGCTAAAGCTTGTCTGGCGGTCCGCAATCCGTTTATTCCTCACTCATTGCATCCGCCAGCCAGCCGTTTGGCCGCAGGCGCTTTTTCCTGCGTTTCCCCACCACACAACCCCGTTCGCAGATAACACCTCGATTTCAAAAGCAATATCAGTTGGAAAAGAGCTTAATTTCCACCACAGTTGAATCTTACCTAATTTGCAGCGATTGCAAAGTTTACAAACCTAGCATCCTAATTCATTTAAGGATTGCCTGTTGATTCAATAGATTTTGAAGCTGACATTGTACAGGTAATAAAATAGCGATTTTCATAATGGAGCACCTTCGATCACCAAAGAAAAATGACCTGTTCGCGATGTTGACTGATTTGTTGACCATCAATGAATATGACATATGATAACCTCCCCACTTTGCTCTACCTCGCAGGCCTTAGGATCCCGCTGCACCTAAATTATTGAGCATTTCGAGGAATTTTGTTTTCCCAATCTTTCCAACAGCGTAATCGAGTACTTTCCCCTGAGGATCAGTAAAAATCGTTATTGGTGTAACGCCAACGTTATAATGCTTGACGAGCTCTTCCGCAGTGGGGTCATCAATATCAATCATTACTGGAACAACCTGCGCATTGATGGCACTCATGACTTCCTGATCCGCAAAGACTTCACGTTTCATAATTCGGCATGGCACGCACCACTCCCCCGTGAAAAATAGCAGCATGTTTTTACCGGAACGGTTGGCATCTTCACGGGCCGAGACCATATTGTCAGCCCAAGCCACATCATTGGGAGGGACGTAGAATGAATACCACGCATAGGCAAGAGAACCTGCAAGAAAAAAGAGCCAGAACCATCGCCAAAATGGACGAGATTTCTTTGATGAATTAGTGGTTAGATTATCTGTTTTTTTCATGATGCATCGTGATTTTTAATAATTGGCGGCCATTAGTTTTACCCTTTAATTATTTGTCTGGTGATACCTTTTTTTCCTTGTCAATTTCTGCAGTAATGGAGTTTACAAAATTAGCTACCGCGAACTGTCGCTCATTACTATCGGCTTCCGGCCACATACTGTTGACTGCAATTACAAGCTTCCTTGAAGGGTCGATGTAAATCATCTGACCATGAATCCCCAATGCCTCGAAACTATGGTTATTGAAGATCCACCAACCATAACCATAGCCACCACCGGGCCAAAGTGGCACTTGTATTTGGGTCGCTGTTTTAAACCAACCCTCTGGAACGATGGATTTACCATCTATGCGGCCCTCTTCAAGCACAAATTGTCCAAACCTGGCAAAATCACGAAGCGTCATTTGAAGGCAACAGCCTGCCATTTCCTGGCCGGTACGATCTAGTCTCCAGGTAGCTGCTTGCTCCATGCCATAAGGAATCCAGATCTTAGTGGAAAGATAGTGGGATAATGATTGCTGGGTAGCAGAGCTGATAAGGGCACCCAACAGGTGGGTTTCGCCTGTACTGTAGTTAAACTTCTTGCCGGGGGCAGCCTCAGCCGGCAAATGTCGCATATAACTTACGATGGCTTTCATACCTGGTACTAGGGTATCCTTTTCAAACCTGGCGATGTCGGAGTCAGGACTTGTGTAGTTCTCATTCCATCGTATGCCGGAGGTCATGGTCAGGAGATGCCGGATCGTCACACTATCGAATGCGCTCCCTTTCAAATCGGGGAGGTAATCCGTTACATAGTCATCCACGCTTTTAATATATCCATCTTTAATAGCAACACCTATAAGCGTACTCGTTACAGACTTTGCAACAGACAATGATGACCATAGGTTTGTATCGCTATGCCCAAGGGCATACCGTTCCAACCTGATCTTTCCGTCCTGTAAAATGAGGAAGCCGGCAACTTTCTGTTCCTTTAAAAAATCTTCCAGCGCTTTTTCTTTTTCCCCACCGGCACTAAATGCGGCAATGGGCATTTCCTGTGAAAGCTCGTACGTTTTGTCCCCATTAGGCACTTCACGCTCTTCCTGCTTCCATTGTGATGATTTTTGTGTAGTTGAATTTGTGGTAGTAGTGTCCTGGGCAAAGGTGGAGGTACCAAAAGTAAAAGTGCAGGCAAACAAGAAAATGGATAAGGTTTGCGCCCTAAGAAGATTATACATGATTTCCTTTTGTTTTTAGTTTTAGATTAAAGATCGGTGCTTAGAACCTGTACCCAATATTAAATTGAAAAGCAAGGTTAAATCCCACCTTATCAAACATATTGCTTTTAGCAAATTCAAGGTAAGGGTTTTCAGAACTTTTGCTGAAAGTAAATGCCCCAATACTGACATTCGTTCCTAAATATAAACCCCTAAAAGCATTGATTTCAAAACCATATCCTCCGTTTAGGAAGAGATAATTGTAAGTGATTGGGAAATAGGTGTCTTTAGCGTTGTTAACGTAGGAAAGACGGCCGACCAGGTACATGTTAAACTTGTTAACGGTGCCATTGGGGAAATATTTATAATTCAGTTCACAGCTCATTATCCTTTGGTCTTTTCGGATAAACGGATGAAATCCGAAACCAAGTTCGAGTTGATTATTTCCTTTAGAGTAAGTTACACTCGGAACTAGTCGAATTGGATAAACCTCTCCGTTCAGACTGGAATTCATCACGAATCCAAATTTACCGGTCGAGTCAGTGGTTTGTGTCTGGGCCAATAATGGCATCAGACTGATCAGAATCATAAGGAGAATATATTTCATGTTTTTTCTGTTGGTTAAGGTCTTTTTTCGAGCATTCTAGCGATCCGCTTGTAAACCCTTTCCAGTTCCAGCCAAAACAACTCATCACTGCTCGTATTTACAAATTGTACCACCACCGCATCAATATCAGGATGATACCGGGCAATACTTGTATAGCCATCCAACCAACCTGTGTGCTCATACTCGTACACAGAGGAATAAATGGCCTGTTCTTCCGCATTAAATAAACTGCCATCTATAAGGGCGCGCAAAAATTTTCCCACGTCTTCTGCCGAAGCCACCATAGATCCTCCCGGTCTCGTAAAGTCATTTGATTTTAAATCAGCATCATACCCGATATAATAACCACTCATCACATCGTTGGGATCTACCTCACTATATAAACTATAGGTATGGTTTAAGCCCAGCGGAACCAGGATACTATCATGGATATAATCATGATGTGAATACCCTAAGGTTAGGTCAAGTATTTCACCGATCAACAAATAATTGGTGTTGCAATACTCATACTTTTTATCAGGTGGAAAATGAGCGGGTTCGTCAAATATTATTGAGGCAGTAGTCAAATAATCTTCATTAGGATCGCTGTTCCTGAACTCCGGGTCGTATAGGAAGTCCGGTATTCCACTGCGGTGCTGTAGCATCATTCTTAGTGTAATCTTACCTGCATTCGCGATGCTTCCGGCAACCTCAGGAATTAGGGTAGCGAGATTATTATTCAGTGACAGTTGCTGGTTGGCGACAAGTTTGGTGGTGGCCGCGGCTATGTAGAGTTTGCTTATACTCGCTATTTTAAACAATGCATGAGGGTCAGCTGGAATGAGGTTTTCCCTATCCTTCCATCCTGCACTGTAAAAGGAAGATTTACCTTCTTGATTGACATAAACTATAATACCATCAAATCCCCGATCGATGGCTTTATCTACCTCTATTTCAATCGAACCAGGTAATGGCTGCAGATCCAGTTTACATGCTGACAATAATAACAGTAGGGATGCCATTACCATAGGTCCAGATATGAGGATCTGATTTATTCTGTTAATCATTTTGATAAACTTTTATACCAATCTACAGTCACTCCAATCGCATCAGCCAGGGATGTTTTTTCAAAATCGGGAAATGCCTTGCTGAAATTGGTGTCATCCAGTTGAATGGTATTTTCAAACTGATAAAAATTTTCTTTGAGCGCTTTCACTTCCGGGCTAATCAAGCCGATAAGCTTTAAAACAAACTTTGGTGTAACCTTGATTTCGGTCTTTTGATTGGTGTGGTTATTAACCTTTTCGCAGAATGATTTGATACTTGGAACGGTTTCTCCGCCATAATTCAGCAAATAGTAATCCGGCAAGCCTTGTTTCTGTGAGAGCCTGTAAAATAGCTTGGCTACATCGGGGGTAAAAGCCAGTTGGTGAGGGACATCCGCACTGATCAACCATTGCATGGGTTTATTGCTCACTGCATTCCCGAATATGGGTTTCATAAGTCCGTTGGTTACGTTGGGGCCAAAAAAATCGGGAAGCCTTAATACAATTGCCTTGCAATCACCGTCTTCTGTAGCCGTTTTCAAATGCTGCACAAGTTCTAACCTTACTCTTCCTTTTTTAGTGGTGGGGTTGGGAATCGTATCTTCTTTAATTGCACAGGACGTGTTTCCAAATGCATAATTATTTTCAGGAAATAGTATGGTGGCTTTTGTTTCTTTAGCGGCTTTAATCACTGATTCCAACGCTGGCTTAAATTTCAATTCCCATTCCTGGTAAGGAAAATTAATGCCGCAGAAAATAAACGTCTTCCCTGTAGCCGCTTTCCTGAACTTATCAGTTTCGTTTATATCTCCTTCCACTATTTCGACAAACTCCGAACGACCAAAGAGCTGAATTGCCTTTTCCTTGTTTCGCACAAAAATGGTGGAATGTATTTTCCTTGAAATTAATTCATTGGTAAAACCATAGGCTATACCTCCGGTTGCTCCTACTATTAAAAAATTGTTTTCCATTACTTTTAGTTTTTTGTTCATGGGGCAAAAGTAGAAGCACCATCAGGCCCATTCGTTGACCTACATCAAGAAATGATTTTTTTTCGAATCCTGCTCAAGGTTTCCGGTTTTACACTCAGATAGGAAGCGATCAGGTACTGCGGAACACGCTGTATCAAGTCTTTTCTTTTCCCAATGAGGTTCAAATAGCGAGCCTCTGCATCGTCAAGCATCAATGATATGGCCTTCTGATGCCAATTGAGAAACATCCCTTCAGCTATTATGCGCCCTGTGTTTTGATAGCTTGCAGAATTGGAAAAATTACTTTCTATGGTGGCAAAGTCTACAACAAGCAATTCGGAATCTTCAATACACTTCACATTTTTTGATACCGGGGTCTGAGTTAAGTAGCTGAAGTAGTCAGTGATAAACTCGTTGTCTAATGAAAACTCATCTATGACTTCTTCTCCGTTTTTTAGATAGTAGCAGTACAATGCACCTTTTATGATAAAGCCAAGTTGTTTCCTGTGTTGTCCTTTTTTTAAAAAGTGTTCACCCTTCTTCAGTTGCTTGTATTCACAGGCATTGATAAATTGTTCGGTTTCCTCTAAAGAAAGCTGAAGCCTGTTTTGCATATGGTGAGTGATTTCCGAATGCATTTTTTAATCTCCTTTAATCGCGGTTGTCCGCTTTATCCTTTCTTGACCTAAGTCAATGAAGTTGAGTACTGGTCTAAATAGTTTTGCGCAAAATTAAATTCAAATTTAAATCCTAAGGAAATGAAAAACAATCTTTTAAGTCTATTAATTCTGTTTGCTTTTTCTTTGACTACCACGAAAGGCACAGCGCAGTCATTTTTGGAAAAATCAAACAGAACACAGGTAGCCCTTAATAGCCACTACCAAATTGATCAAAATACTTCAAAGATGAAAGCATCCTTTTTCAACAGTGAGTGGTACAATAAAAACAGACGGAATATTTACTCAAGTATTTGGACCTATGCGTCTTTAAACTATCTTTACTGCGACTTAGCGGCATTTATGGATGCTAATATGCACAAGCAATATCATACAGGCACAGTGGATGGTTTTGAAATGACCCCTGGTTTCATCGCTACTTCTGCTGCTATGATGCAAATTGCGCTGACCAATGTGTTTCTTCCTCAGGTAATCAAAAATGATAGAACTTTACGTTGGGTGCAAATAGCTTCTGGCACCATAATGACGGTTGTTCAATCTGCAACATTATTTGCCGGTAAACCAACACCATATTATGCTGTATTTTCAGGTCTTGAAATAGCCGCTACTGCGTACATTACCATTGACGCTTTAAGATGGAAACCGAAAAAGACTAAAAATTATAATTAGTCAGTCTTATAAACAGGTCAAAAACGACAGAATAACCAGATAATGAAAAGCTACATTTCAATAATACTAATAATCCTAACTATTTGTTTCTCTTGTAAAAACAAGGCTAAATCAATCGGCACAGAGAACCCTTTGGAAATCAAACTTGAATCCTATATGGACGAGTGTAATAAGAACGGGCTTTCAGCAAGTTTGTTAGTCGCCAAAGATGGAGAAATACTCTACTCAGGTGGGGTTGGAGTAAGAAATAAAGCGGAGAACCTTCCAGTAACTGAAGAAACCATTTTCACAACAGGTTCAATAACAAAACAGTTTACAGCAACTGCTATTCTAAAATTACAGGAAGCAGGTCAATTATCGGTAAACGATTCTATATCCAAATTTTTTGAAAATGTACCGGAGGACAAGCAGAATATTACTATTCATCAATTACTGACACACACATCAGGAATAGTGGGGAATCTGGGGTACGGAGTGGATTTTGTTCCCATTTCAAAAGAGAAGTTTTTAAGTGAAGTTTACAATTCACCATTAGATTTCGAACCGGGAAAACAATTTAGTTATTCCAATGTTGGGTACAGTATTTTGGCTATGATCATTGAAAAAGTGACACAAATAGATTACGAAACCTATTTGCAGGAAAATCTTTTTCAAAAAGCAGGCATGAAACATACGGGTTACCTTTTGCCCAAATGGGATACCACTCAAATTGCCCACGGCTATAAATGTGGGGAAGATTGGGGAACACACCTCATGAAATGGAAGGCAGATTCAAATCAAATATCATGGAATTTAAAAGGAAACGGGGGAATACTTTCCAATCCTTCTGATTTGTATAAATGGTATATCGCTCTAAAAGAAAATAAAATTATTTCCAAAAAATCCTTTGAGCAACTCACTTTTCCTCACGTAAAAGAAAGTGCATCAGGAGATTCATACTATGCCTATGGATGGACCATAATGAATAGTGATAGAAATACGAAAATTATAGCACACAATGGCTCAAATGGTGTTTTTTATGCCGATTTCATACAACTCCCAGAAGAAAACACGGTAATCATATATATGACCAATGAATTAAGGTACGATACGCAAATTGTGGCGTGGGAAATTGAGCAATTACTTTTTAAGGAAGACTATACGCCCATTGTACCCAAAATGAATAGTATAAAACATGATAATGCCGATATCACAAGTAAACAACTTGAAATCATACATCAGTTTATAAAACTAATTTTGACCGATGGTGAGAACATTGATGATTTCATCAACGAACATGTCGCTAGCAAGGAAAGAGAACGAAGATTCAAAATGTGGATTAAAGATATGCAAAATGAATTTGCAGGCTACAAATTAAATCACGTTTTGGAATATGGAGATTTAAGCTACGATATTGTTTTGGAATCGAAAGATGGAAAAGTTGTTGATTTGACCCCATGTTTTGACCTACAATTCAATGAAAGTAATCAAATTGTCGCTTTCGGATGGTAAATTAAAAATCGCCCATAAAACAATTTTTAAAATAATAGCCTCTTCAGTAATAAATTGAGGAGTTATATCCCACTTCAACTTTATTGACAGAAATGAATCTCCTATACGGCTACTATTCTACAATCCGTTTTTTTGAAAAACTCTTTTCCTTATTCTGCTCAAGGATTCAGGTTTAACGCCAATATAACTTGCAATATGGTACTGTGGTACACGCTGGATAATGTCAGGTTGTTTATCCAATAAAGATAAATATCGCTGTTCCGGTGTTAGTGAGTGATAAGCCAAAATGCTACTTTGAATCTTGGAGAACTCTGATTCAACAACTTTTCTTGATATGGTCTCCAATTTTGGAAATTTAGAAAAAAGTAACTGAGCCTTTTGTTCGTTTCCCGTGACCAACGTACATTCTTCCATACAAATCCAGTTATGCATGGAACAGGGATTTTCAGAAATTTCATCGGCTGAGATAATCCACTCATCTTCTGTAAAGAAATGAGTGGTGTTTTCTACACCGTTGGCTAAATTATACTGCCTCACACAGCCCTTGAGCACAAAATAACTATTGATTGCCTTTTGGCCTTCTCTTAATAAAAAGTCACCTTTCCTGAATTCCTTGATTTCGGTACTTTCTATAATTGCCTCTTTCTCCACTTGGGAAAGGAGACCAAATTTCAAAAAGTTATTTATTAACCTGTCAATCATTTTATGTTTTTTTAAGCCCCCACATACGGTTTTAGTCGAGTAAGCAGGGGAATTGCACCCCAAGCCTATCACAGAGCCGTACGAGATGGTCTCCAATCATACTGCTCTTGTTACACAAAGTTATCAATTTCGGTTATGAATCCCCGTTGCCAGGCATAGAGTAGACTGGAGCATTGTTCCCGTTAACATACCGGACCCGCTCCAGTCACTGGAAAATTAAAGAGCAGTTCACTAACCACTTTGATTTAATCTGCGATTCTTTCAACTTCAACCCTTTAAAAGCACGTTTCAAGGTAATCCTTGGCCAACAAACATTTGAGGTAGTGGAAATATCCCCCCGATTCCTCCATTCTAACCTTCCCAAGTGTCTTTGATATTGAGTCTGAATAATTTTCTTGAAGGAGAAAAAACAAGAAGAGGCAAGCAAAAGTAGTCGGGCTCCGCACAGCCCCTCGCTTTGGTCTGCCAAGGTCAAGCCCTGCAGGTTTTGAATGAAAAATCTCCACCCTACGGGTAGTATTTTTAATCCAAAAACCTTGTCAGTCCAACCTCGCCCGCCTGATGAAATGGCTTCTCTTTTCTTTTTTCGGTTTTCTTTTCTCTTAAAAAAATATTGATGGGGTTGATGTGGTGATGTGCCCCGGCCTGATCTCTGTAGCCACCTTTGAAGCTTCCGCAAACTTTGCAGAAATGCAAAAAGAAGGTCTTTAATGGTTGTTCTCCGTTTGCTCTTTAATGCCATATAAAGCAAGGTTCGGCAAACGGGCAACCCACTATGAACCAGCATCCTTTACCGCTATTTCACGTCATATTTGTAGTAAGGACAAGGCCGTACCAAGTTCGTGTCAAGTCCGAATATTTTGTTTAACCCATAAAAATTGATAAGTCATGGGAAAAATTAATCAAGGAATCTTGGAAGGTGTGTCCGGCCAGGTGGGAAACGTTATCGGTGGAACCTGGAAGGGCATTGACTACTTACGTATCAAGCCCTCAAGTGTAGCAAACCCTAAAACCCCCGATCAGGTCGATCAACGAACCAAGTTCGTGACCGTGTTGCGATTCTTGCAACCAATTACTGAGTTCCTCAGGACTGGTTTCAAGAAGTATGCGAGTGGTATGACCCAATTTAACAGTGCGATGTCCTACAACCTGCTTAATGCAGTGACGGGAACATACCCAAATTTCTCAATTGACTATGGTAGTGCATTAGTCAGTAAAGGAAATTTGACAGGAGCATTGAATCCAGCTGTTACCTCCTCAAGTGCTGGTGTTGTAGATTTCTCTTGGGATAACAACACAGGTAGTGGGAATGCACAGGGAACAGATAAGACCCTTTTGGTTATCTATAATCCTTCAAAGGAGCAGGCAGTTTATGAAACTGAGGGTGCGTCCAGAAGTGTAACTTCTGACTCACTTGCTGTACCATCAGACTTCTCTGGAGATACAGTAGAAGCCTTTATAGGCTTCATCTCAGAGGATGGTAAGCAGATAGCTGATAGCGTTTATATAGGCTCTGTAACAGTTGCGTAAAGCGATTGACGTTTTCTTGAAAAACCGCTTTCTTTGTAGAGCGGTTTTTTTATGCTCGCACCTTTCATTTTTCCTTTCTTTAGCCCTTAATTAGCTATAAATCAACACTTTTTGCTGCTAATTTGTACCTATTGACTGCTAACTAACTGATAATCAGTAGTGAATTAGATATTGTATTGGAAAGTAAATGTCCGGGTTTTTCTTCCGTACTGCCATGTTTCCGGGTAGGCAAATAATTTGAATTACTAATTATCAGTTTATTATTTACTTTTACGGTTAAAGATTATTGCAAAAAAATGAGGTTCCATCCCTCCATAAGCGCCAAAGCATTTATTACGGTTTTCCTATTACCGGTGCTTAGCGTTTATATTCTCACGGTCTCCTGTGCGCTTGGCGATGCGCTTGATTGTTGCGATGGCATGTGGATGAGTGAAGTACAGGTCGTGCATGACTCCCATGACAATCATGACCGAACGGAAGGGCACGGACACAAGCATGGAGAGGCCCACCAAGCTTCTGCCAGCAAACACCATAGCCCGTCATCCAAGGATGATGATTGCTGCCATGATCTCACAACAACTTTTTTCAGTATTTTTCAGGCACAGCAGCAACCCGGGATTACAGTACAAGCCAACGGATCGACATGGCTGCACTTTGCGGCTTCGGCTACTGCCTTACCCGGAAGATTCCTCCGCCACTTGGCTCATACGGTATACACAGGCTTTAAACTGCCATTGAAGACCCCGCTTTCAGGTGCTTTTCTTCGCATCTTACATCAATCTTTTCTTAATTGACCCTCTGGCCGGGGCTCTTATCCCTTGCCTTCCGGAAAAGGTCGTAAAAAATTGCGATCCCCCAGTCAGGGCGCTCCTCTGTTTGAAGCTCCATCGCTTCCCCAATATACCCCCGTTGCTTTTTGTCCCACTTTATCGGCCTCAGGCAGGGAACAAAGCGCAGCGGAAGGCTGCCATTCGAAGAGAAACAGAATCGTATCTAAGGATTAAAAAAGAAATTATGAAAACAATTTTTGAAGGGAAATCCGGAGAGGCATTCGGACTTATGTCAATCCTTAACTATTTCCGATGCATTTTCCTTCCGGCCATGGCCGGAAGGAATGGAAGCATCATCTGCTTTAACAGCCTCCTGCACGGGCCGGAGAAAAGAAATATTACACGGCCGGATAGGCCCCGGTGTGAAGCCCTCATTGGTAGGGCAGCAAGCTATCTGCCGGTCCGGATATCGGGAACAGGGACAGACATCTCAAGCATTTATAATTACAGCTTAAAAATTCAATAATATGAAAAAGAGATTCATATTTCTTTGTTTCATTCTCCAGACGCTGGTCGGAGGCCGCTTGTGGGCACAGAATGAAACACAGATCTACCGCACAATGAACGGACAACTGACCATTACCGGATTGGTAGGGGACTCGGTACTGATGATGCATAGCAACAATTTGATCATTACTCTGGACTATGAAAGTGCGGAACTTGTGATTCGCCTGAACAAAGAAACCCTCGAAAAAGAGGGCAAGACGGAGTCTCCGAACAGCCTCAGCAATACCTCTTCGGAGGTCTTGTTCAAAGGCAAGCTGGGCATCGATTACGTTATCACCCAAAAACATCCGCCACTCGACTTTGCCGTGGAAGGTTATCTCTTCAGTGGTGATAAGAAAAATTTCGTAACAGGAAGCGGACACCTTGAGCACATTCATGCCAATGAATATGCTTGTATTCTGAATCTTGAATTTTCCATCTCTCCGGAGCTCCTTTCAATCGATTGGCCCGGAAATGAAGATGTGAAAATCCAAATCATACAAACTGTACTAAAACGCAGAGATGATTAAATAATTAAATATTAATTTAAACAAATAAAACATATGAAAACCAAAGTCAATCAACGATCTATATCTATACTTCTTTTCTTGCTCACCCTGCTTGCGGGGCTATTTATTTCCACATCCGGCTATGCACACGGAGGAGAAAACCATGAAAAGAAAAAGAACAATGTGACACAAAGCGAGGCAAACGGCCAGATGCAAAACGGGCATAATCACGAAGATGCGCATGGAAATGAAGAAATGGGAATGCTGACGGACAAGGCAGTGACGGCTTCCTTCAGCGATTTCCCTAATCTGCACCCCCTTCTGGTGCATTTCCCGGTAGTACTGCTCGTTTTGGCACTGTTCACACAGCTCTTTAGCTTTTTTGTTTATCGAGAAGCGCTGAGTTGGGTCACCCTGCTCTTGCTCTTATTTGGATTTGCAGGCGCATGGGTAGCCAGCGAATATGCCCATCCACACACCACGGGACTAAGCGAATTTGCTTACAAAGTCCTGCTCGAACACGAACGCTTTGCCTCCATCACAGTGTGGAGCAGCGGCATTGCCTTGCTCCTGAAGATTGTTTCCCACTTCTTTCTGAAAATGAAATTATGGGCCGAAATATTGGTAGCTCTTCTGCTTGTCGTATCTGCTACGGCCGTATCGCTGGCCGGCCACCACGGTGCTCAGCTGGTGCATATCGAAGGGGTAGGTCCGATGGGAAAATACCTGGAAACAGGGAATCATGAATATTAAGAAAAGATCTATTAATCCTTCAAAAAAACAATAGCCATGGATCACCTGAAAAAACATAGAAAAGACGACATGCACCATGAAAGTATGAAAGGAGAACACATGGATCACGGTGAAAATCATGAACATGGGGAAAACGGAGGACATGCTCATCACGGGCATGAAGGCCATCATCGGATGATGATACGGGATTTCCGAAAGAGATTCTGGATATCTACCATCCTCTCGCTGCCTGTTTTGTTCTTGTCCCCTATGATTCAGTCGTTTCTGGGCATCGATATTTCCTTCAGTGGAAGTTTACTTCTGCTCTTTGCGCTCTCATCCGTAGTGTATTTCTATGGCGGATGGCCTTTTTTGAAAGGACTTCGCGATGAAATAAAAAAAGACAACCCCGGCATGATGACACTAATAGCCGTGGCCATCACTGTAGCTTATGTTTATAGCAGTGCCGTGGTCTTTGGGCTGGAAGGAAAGATATTCTTCTGGGAGTTGGTCACATTGATAGATATCATGCTGCTGGGCCACTGGGTAGAGATGAAATCCGTGTTAGGGGCCTCACGTGCTTTGGAGCTCTTGGTCAGCATGCTCCCTTCCGAAGCCCATCTGGTCGAAGGCAATGAGCTCAAAGACATTCCGCTCGGGGAGCTGAAAAAGGAAGACGTAATTTTAGTGAAGCCCGGAGAAAAGATTCCGGCTGACGGGATCGTCACCGAAGGCGAAAGCTACATCAACGAATCCATGCTGACCGGAGAATCAAAGCCGATGCTCAAAAAAACGGGAGATACTGTTATCGGTGGTTCTATCAACGGCAACGCTTCCGTCAAAGTGCGAGTGCTACACACCGGGGAGGACAGTTACCTAAACAAGGTGATCACACTGGTGCGCGAAGCCCAAGAAAGCAAATCGAAAACTCAGAACCTGGCAAACCGGGCAGCCAAATGGCTGACTTTTGTCGCACTTGGTGTCGGTTTCGCTACTTTGATCATCTGGCTGCTGCTGGGCTTCGATTTTGTCTTTGCACTTGAGCGCATGGTCACGGTGATGGTCATCTCCTGCCCGCATGCACTGGGTCTGGCCATACCGCTGGTGGTGGCCATCTCTACAGCCGTCTCGGCCCAAAACGGCCTGCTTATCCGCAACCGTACGGCTTTCGAAAACTCGCGAAAGATCAGCGCCATTGTCTTTGACAAAACAGGCACCCTGACCCGGGGCGAATTCGGGGTAACCCGCTACGAATCGCTGGATTCGCGTTTCGGAAAAGATGAAATACTGCGCATGGCAGCTGCCCTTGAGCAAAACTCCGAACATCCCATAGCCACCGGAATTGTAGATAAAGCTAAAGAACTCGGACTGTCTGTAGAACGGGCTGAAGACTTTAAGGCTATTACGGGCAAAGGAGTCCGGGGAGTAGTTGCCGGCCGGCAGCTGCAGGTCGTGAGTCCGGGCTACCTGCTCGAAGAAGGATTCTCCCTTCCCGAAGAGGCGGTAGGGAATGAAGCCGAAACGGTGGTATTCCTCCTGGTAGATGAAAAGATATCCGGCTTTCTGGCTCTGTCAGATGAAATCAGACCCGAATCATATGATGCAGTCAAAACCTTGCAAAAACTTGGTATCAAGGTGCTGATGGCCACAGGTGACAATGAAAAAGTGGCAAAAGCTGTCAGCGAGGCATTGGGGCTTGACGGATACTATGCTGCTGTATTGCCCCACCAGAAAGTGGAGATCGTGAAAAAACTCCAGATCGAAGGAGAATTTGTAGCAATGACCGGTGACGGAGTCAACGATGCTCCTGCTCTGGCCCGTGCCGATGTAGGTATTGCCGTAGGATCGGGAACCGATATCGCGGCCGAAACTGCCGATATTATTCTGGTTAAAAGCAATCCGAAAGATATTCTTCAGCTCATTCTCTTTGGTAAAGCTACCTACAAAAAGATGATACAAAATCTCATCTGGGCCACAGGCTACAACGTAGTAGCCATCCCTCTGGCAGCAGGAGTGCTTTACTATCAGGGGATCGTGCTGGGGCCGGCCGTAGGAGCAGTATTAATGAGCCTGAGTACAGTCATTGTGGCATTCAATGCACAATTGCTTAAAAATAGCATGAAACAGTAAATCCTCTATGTACACCTGGTAATATATTTCATTCACAAACTAAAACTTTTAATCATGAAAGCTTTAAAGATTTTTTCAATGTTTACGACCCTTGCGGCCCTTCTTTTTCTGGCTTCCTGTTCGTCTATTCCGTCTGCTGAAAAAGCCCTTCAGGACGAGCAGTTTCGAAACGAACTCTTTGACCAAATTGCCGAAAATCATGCGTATATGACAGAATTTATGCAGAAAGCCATGACACACGAACACGGTAAAATGATGATGCAAGGCAAAGAGATGATGGGCATGATGATGCAAAACAAAGAAGGGATGATGAATATGATGAAGGAAAATCCGGAGATGATGCAGGGTATGATGCAGAACATGATGGCCATGTGCCAAAAGGACAGCAGCATGTACGGCAAGATGGGTGCAATGATGATGCAGGACAAGGGCATGATGCAACACATCATGAAGATGATGCATAATAAAGGCATGATGAGCAAGGACTGTATGATGCAGGCTATGAACAAAATGAAAGACATGCCCGACATGGAAGTGATGGGCATGGACCACGACATGGGCGAAGGCAGCCACATGGAAGGTCACGAACATTAATTATTCACTCAAAATCAATATATCATGAATTGGATGAACGGTCATTACATGGGCATGCATTTCTGGTGGTGGGTCTTTTGGATAGTTCTTTTGCTCATCATTACGTATCGTCTCATACGGGACAGCAATGAGAAAAAGAGCCCGGGCGATCCATTGGAAATACTGAAACGCAGATATGCCAGGGGAGAAATCACCAAGGAAGAATATGAAAAGATGAAAAAAGATCTGGAGGAATAATTCTTCCGCCTTTACACAAGGAGTTGCAGGCGTATCCGGTCATTCAGGTCCTCTTGCAACTCCTTTTTCCAAAGTCATACGGACTCTATGGAAATTCGATATCGAATTAGATCCGGCACCTTCGCGTATATTGAAATCAATAATTTCGGCCCTATTTCACTGCGCTTGCCGGCATATCCACCAAGCGCCCTCCTCTTAAGTCATTAAAGATTCCTCCGTGTCCATGTGCCCTTCAAATATTACATTGAATGCATATAGCTATGCAATAAATAGCGAGGCACACAATTCCAGGTGTTTGAGCTCGTGCCAGTCAATGTATTTCCCCGATGGAAAATGTTTTCTACTGTTCCGAAAGAAGCAATATAAATAAAAAATCGCCTCACATGAGATGATCCGGAAGAATTTCATGGTCACTTTTGCGATGTATTGAAGTCGGTATATCCCTATAATAAAACAAGCATTAAACATACCGTTTTAAATAAACCAATCCACGATAAAAAATACTTTTCACCAAAAACGTTTTCTTAAAATGATCCAGAATATATACCTTCGATGTTACTGGTTAACAACTGTTTTTATAACAAATTTTAAAGTTATGAATAGACTATATCTGACACCAGTCATCACCCTCCTTGTTGCAGCATTTTCTTTATCGGGGTTAAAAGGACAAGCGCTCTCCGGCACTTATACTATTGCTGCCTCAGGTGGCAACTACAACAGCTTTAATGCTGCAGTTTCCGATCTAGTGGCTAATGGTGTAAGCGATAGTGTCACTTTTTTGGTATCACCCGGCACATATACTGAGCAAGTTTCTATTACTTCTTTTTCCGGGGCTTCCCCCTCTCATATTGTAAAGTTTATTTCCAGTAGCGGAAATGCTGCCGATGTGATCTTGCGCTATCAGGCAACGGGTAGTTATGATAATTATACACTAAGGTTTAGCGGCTCGAACTATGTTCAGTTTAGTAAAATTACCATTCAGGCCTTGGGTACAAGCTATGGCAAGGCAGTAGTATTTAGCGATGGTGCCGGAAATATTTCTGTAGATCATTGCTCGATTACCTTGAATCCGACCAACAGTTCAACTTCTGAATTATCCGGATTTTATTCCGGTAATACTATTGAGAATAATATAGTCATTGCATACAATGATGTTAAATATGGATCATATGGAGTGCTTTTTGAAAGCAATAATTCATCGAATAAAGAAAATTCGAATGTTATCGCAAACAATACGTTTACAGACAATCGTGCAAGGGCTATTTCAGTAAAGTTGCAAACTGATCTTTTGATTTCAGGCAATGATATTGATTTGTCATCTTCTTCCAGTGCTTACGGCATCTATGCACATAATATAGACAACCCTACGATTAAAAATAATATTATAAAAAATGCCAACTATGGTATATACCTTTCCAGTGTGAAAGGGACTTACCTGACCCCCATCTATTTAACTAATAATATGGTTGCGGCCAGCAGTAATGGAATCTACCTTTCATCATGCGAATATATGAATGTCTACCACAACTCTGTATATCATTATGGAAATTCAGGCCAGGCTTTGAAAATAAATTACGGCAATGGAAATAACATAAAAAACAATATATTCGCTTCCTTCAATGGAGCTTATGCCTACACTCCCACTGCAGCCGGAGTAAGCACGATGGACTACAATGACCTCTATACTAATGGTTGCATCTTAATTAATTCGAACGGTGGAATTGAAGATCTGGCAGCATGGCAGGTTTTCTCAGGATTTGATTTGCATTCAATAAGTAAGAATCCACGCTATGTCAGTCAAGATGATTTACACAGCGCTTACATTTTTCTTGATAATGCCGGGGCTAACTTAATTGCATCGGTTCCTACGGATATCGATGGAGATCCACGGAGCAACCCGCCATGTATCGGTGCGGATGAATTTACTGCATCACCCGTATCGCCCTTATCAGGAACATATACAATACCCGGAGACTACAGTACAATTCAGGCCGCCCTCGATGATGCCTATAGCAATGGGATTAGCGGGCAGGTTACCTTTCAGATAGCCAATGGCACTTATAATGAGCAACTTTCATTTCAGGAAATAGACAAGGTAAATTCCGGTGATAAAATCACAATTGAATCTGCATCAGGGCAAGCCGGTGATGTGAATATCACATTTGCCACGACTTCTGCAGCTAATAATTATGTAATACACATCTATAATACCGGTGATATTACCTTCAAAAATGTCACCATTAGTGCGGTAGGATTAAATTATGGTACTGCTGTTTTGTTAGAAAGAAATGTAAATGATATCAATTTTAGCAATTGTGTTATTCAAAATACTCCAACCACTTCAACCTCTGATGTATTTGCACTGGTTCACACTCAGAATGCCAATATGAAAAATCTAACCTTTCAGTCCGACACCTTTAAAAATGGTTCTTACGGACTTTATCTCATAAATAATAATGGATGTGACAAAGCAACAGGATTGGAGGTCAGCAACAATACTTTTCTGAATAATTATTATACAGGCATTTCAATTAATCAACACAGCGGATATAAAATTGATCAAAATACATTTCTGTTAGACTCAACGTATAGCAGTAACAGATCAATTTATGTAAGCAGTACGAGCGGAGTTTCTGAAATTACTAACAATACAATTAAAGCGGCAACAGGATATGGTATTTATGTTAGTTCCGCTTCCCAAAACTTACTAGAGCCTTTGCTGATTGCAAATAATATGATATCGACTTCTTCTTCCAATTCCAATTGTATCTATTTGCACAGTTGTAGTTATACCAATATATATCATAATAGCCTTGCAAGTTTTGGGAATGGATGGACACTACGATTATATTATTGCTCAAATTATAATGTCGTAAATAATATTATAGCTCAATACGGAAGTTCCGAAGCATTTAGAATTATTGCAGGAGATCCAATAACAATGGATTATAATGATATCTATAGCCGGTATTGTTACCTCGGATATGATAATACTACTTATGCTAATCTGGAAGCCTGGCAAGATGCGACAGGATTTGATATGCACTCCATATCAGTGGACCCGAGATTTATGGGGCATCATAACTTACACACTAATTTTGACCTGCTTGCAAATGCCGGAATAAATTTGCAATCTGTTATTGGTACTGATATAGATGGCGACATCAGGATATCAACTCCCTGCATTGGTGCTGATGAATTTGTTCCTGATCCAAGAACAGCGGTTACAGGAACAGTAATCGTCCCTACTGATTATGCAACTATTTCAGATGCCGTTAATGACATTATGAGTAAGGGGATATCCGGAAATGTTACAATTTCTATAAAGCCGGGCAATTATAATGAGCAAATAAAAATTGGAGAACTGCTCTATCCATCCGGTACAGGTTCCCTTACAATTACAAGTTCTACTGGTAATGCAGAAGATGTGGTCATTACACACAATGCCGTATCTGCCAGTGACAATTATGTTCTTTCCATGGATTTGGCAAATCACCTGACAATTAAAGGTTTAACGCTTGTAAACCAAGGACAATCCTATGGTCAGGTAATATTAATGAACAGAAAAAACAATCATATTACAATTGAGAATTGCACTATAGAGGGAGGACCCTACCAATCTCCAAGTGATCGGTATTCATTGATTCAATCTTCCAATCTGGCCTATGGAAATCTTGCTATCACCAATAACCATTTCAAGAATGGCTCCTACGGAATAAAAATAGATAATATTCCGAGCTGTGGAAATCTGAAAAAAATTATTGTAGAAGGAAACACTTTTACCAATACATGGTACCGCGGTATCAGTATCAGAGATTGCGATACACTTTCCATTAAATCAAATAAGATAAGTTTGGGAACGTACTCTTCCAGTATTGGTATAGATGTTTCCTATATTGCTTATCAGCTGAATATTAAAAAAAATACAATAACGAGCGCCACCAACAAGGGGCTGTATTTACACTCTATAAATCTCTCTCCTCTTGATAAAGGGATGGTCGTTAACAACATGTTGCAAGTGACCGGTAACAGCGGTAACGCTTTGTATGTGCAAAATTGTAGTAACCTTCGGTTCCTCCATAATTCAACGTCAGCAGATGGTGGTAGCAATAGCCATGCCTTTCATGCCTATTACTCCAACCAACTTATAATAGAGGATAACATATTTGCTGCATTAGGTACAGGAAAGGCCGTCAGAATATATAATAGTTCCATTGATACGATGGATTATAACAACCTGTTTACCAGCGGTTCATCATTGATATACAATGGTACGGATTACGCAAACCTTGCCGATTGGCAAAATGCTACCGGATTTGACATGCACTCATTAAGTGTTGATCCGCAATTTAAATCTTCTACCGATCTTCATATCAGGAATCAGGCATTGATTGATGCCGGTACTTTTGTTGGTGTAACTACCGATATCGATGGCAACGTCCGCAGCAATCCCCCTGATATAGGAGCAGATGAAGTATCTGTAGATTTGGCAGTTACGCAAATCATAAACCCAATTTCAGGATGTTTGGGCGTAGAATCAATCGAAGCAGTAATAAAAAATTCTGGAGATGTTCCTGATTCCAACTTCATGATCCATTATCGAGTAAATGGAAGCTCGATAATACAGAACCTTGTAAGCAGGAGAATTGATGAAAAAGATACTTTGCACTATCGTTTTACCCAACCCTTTGACTTTTCACAAGCCGGAAATTATACGCTGGAAGTTTGGGCAAGTACCAGCAATGATGGTACTCCATCTAACGATACCATGGTTGCAAATCCTGTGTCCTATGTCAAACCGCTTGCTGCCTTCAGCTATCAAAATGATTGTCAATTGGTTCCTATTTCTTTCATTGATCAGTCTACTATAGCAAATGGTTCCATTGATTCTTTAAAGTGGGACTTCGGTGATGGAAGTATTGCTACAGGAAACATGACAAGTCACGCATTCAATACGTACGGCAATTTCAATGTTTCATTGGTCGCGGTCTCCGACAACGGATGTACAGATACGGCCACAAACAGCCTTACTGTCTATCCAAAACCCGATGCATCCTTTACCGCACCCAATGTTTGCGAACAGGATACCGTCACCTTTAGCAATACTACAAATTCATACCAGGATTCTATTGTATCCTATCAATGGACATTGGATGATGGATATAGCTCACAGCTCCGATCTCCCAAACAAGCCTATTCCGGCAGTGGATTTAAAAATATTGAACTGATAGTTTCTTCTATTCATGGATGTATGGATACGGCAACCGGTAAAATAGAAATTTATGCCAATCCAAGCGCAGCATTCACCTTTAGTGGAGATTCCTGTTCGGGAAAAACGATTTCATTTAATGACCAAAGTTCCGTTGGTGCCGGAACGATTACAACACAATCATGGAACTTTGGGGATGGAGGCAGCGGAAGCGGAAAATCAGTATCCAATATTTTTGCTTCCGCAGGTAATTATAATGTTGTTCTCCTGGTAATTACAGACAAAGGTTGTACTGATAGCGTGTCTAAAATAGTAAGCATTTTTGCCAGTCCGGTAGTTGACTTTTCAGCAATGGATGCCTGCCTGGGCGATACGGTGCATTTTGAAAATAACAGCACGATCAGCCAGGGAACGATTATTTCATATATGTGGGATTTTGGTGACAACAACTCTTCCATAGAGGTATCTCCAAATCACGTGTATACAGCCGATGGCAATTATACAGTTGAGCTTTCAGCTACATCTGATAAAAATTGCGTTGGGTCTATCTCTAAATCAATTGCCATCAATCCTTTGCCACCAAAACCGGTTATTCAAAAGAGTGGAGATACCTTATTGACTCAGAAAGGATATACCTATCAATGGTACAAAGACGGAAACTTGTTTCAAGGAGCAACGGATTACTTTGTTATTGTTTCCGGTTACGGCACCTATTCGGTTGAAATAAGCAATTCAAATGGATGCAGTAGCATGTCAGATGGATTTGTTTATACCGGTATTGCTACAATACCGGGCAACTGGAATATAACTTTATTCCCTAATCCTGTTGCTTCTATACTTCACCTTAGAATACATGGAGAAAAATCATTAAACGGAATAGCGGAAATTACAGATGTCTTAGGCCGGAGCGTTAAATCACTAAATCTGGCAAAAAACGTTAAAATATTTGACAAATCAATTGATGTCTCAGAAATGGTCCAAGGCACATATTTCCTAATTATCAGAGACGATAAGGGTCATGTACTGCTGACTGAGCCATTCCAAATAATCCGGTAATGATTTCCGGAAGTGATTCCGGATATCGGTCGTTCTCCCTTTTGCGTGTCTTGTTATAGTCCCGTAAAAGTTAACTATGATACTCCTGAATCCAACAATAAACATCTGAAAAGTCAGGAACACCCGACAAGCCATCACATATGCTTTATTAATATATTTCCGAAATCAGTGACGCCCTGCTTTTCCGGAAACCTATTCCTGTTCATAGACCTTTTATTTTATAAACACAGATGCCTGCCATGGCCTTTTTCTGTAAGTCAGACGACATTTTTTACTTATTATTTAAGTTTTTGCTTAATTATTAAAACAAATGTTTACTTTTGTAGTTAAGAAATCACTTAAATATGAAAAAGAAGACAATGACCTGCATTCGGATCCTCGCTGATGAAGTACAAATACGAGAATGTAAAGAGGAGCTCAAAGAGACCGGCCCAGTACTAGAATCCCTGGCTTCAATTCTGAACCTTGCCGGCAATGCCGTACGTCTAAAGATATTGTATCTCCTAAAAAGGGAAGAGGAAATGTGTCCATGCGACTTGAGTGATGTCCTGGAGATGACAGTACCTGCTATCTCCCAGCACCTCCGAAAGTTAAAAGACGGGGGCCTTGTGGAAGGGAAAAAAATCGGACAAACGGTTTTTTATTCCCTCAGTGGTAAAGAAAAAAATTTAATAAATCATCTCTTTTCAAACATTCAATCTCTTAAAGCAGTAAGTCATGAAGAATGAAAAAAAATCAACCGGAATGCTTATCACCGGCATCTTCACGGCCATTTTGGCCTCTCTCTGTTGCATTACTCCGGTCCTCGCCCTCATAGCCGGGATTTCGGGAGCCGCATCCACCTTTTCCTGGATAGAGCCTTTTCGGCCCTATCTGGCCACATTAACCATCGGAGTACTCGCTTTTGCATGGTATCAAAAGTTAAAACCAGCCAAGGATGAAATCGAGTGCGACTGCGAAGAAGATGGGAAAAGCTCTTTTTGGCAGAGTAAAAAATTCCTGGCCATCGTCACGGTTTTTGCCCTGCTCATGTTGGCATTTCCTTATTATTCAGGCATTTTTTACCCGGATAACTCCGCCAGTCAAAATATCACAATTGCCAACAGCACGGTGACGGAAGCCGAAATAAACTTGCAGGGGATGACCTGTACCAGCTGCGAACACAGTGTCAATCATGCCCTGCGTAGTGAAGCCGGGGTGATCGAAGCCGAGTCAGACTATCATAGCGGAATAGCACGAATCAAATACGATGCATCACAGGTTGAGCTGGATAAAATATCTCAAGACCTGGAAGAGCAAACAGGGTATAAAGTCATTGCAAGCAAAAAAATAAATTAAAATCATGGCTACATCGGTAAAAACCATCCAACTGGAAATAAGCGGCATGACCTGTGATCACTGTGCACGGAGTATTGAGAAAATGCTATCGGGCGTAAACGGTGTCATCGAAAAGTCCATAAGCTACCCGGAAAGCGGAGGCCAAGTGCGATTTGATAGCAGCAAGGTGAGCCCGGAAGATATAAAAAACGCCATCGATAGCAGCGGCCACTACAAGGTAGAGAAAGTATTGGAGCCCATGGTCCCGGCCAGCTCTTCCTCCGATTCATCGGGCAGTTATGATTTTGACCTGATTATTATCGGAGGTGGTTCGGCTGCTTTTTCGGCTGCAAACACGGCCGGAGAACTGGGTAAAAAAAAACTGATGATTAACGGAGATTTGCCCATTGGCGGCACCTGCGTGAATGTAGGCTGCGTGCCTTCAAAATATCTGATCCGGGTGGCAGAATCCGTTTATCGGGCAGAGCATGCGCCCTTCCGCGGACTCACATTATCAAGGCCCGGCATTCGTTTTTCTGAAATAATAGCGGAAAAGAAAGAGCTGGTCGAGTTGCTCCGCGATAAAAAATACCTATCAGTGGCTTCTCAAATACCCGGACTGACGCTTGAGCAAGGAATCGCCCGTCTTAAGGATGCGCATCATGTAGAAGCCAATGGCAAGATCAGGAGTGCCCATAAAATTATCATTGCCACGGGAGCCAAGACTTTTGTTCCCCCGATAAAAGGCCTGCGTGAAAGCGGTTATCTGACCAATCGCAGCCTTTTTGAACTGAAAGAAAAGCCCGAAAGTCTCACCATTCTCGGAGCCGGCTATATTGGACTGGAGATTGCCCAGACCTTTTCCAGGTTCGGCAGCAAAGTTCGCATTATCGAATTTACCGATCGGCCCCTGCGCAGCCAAACACCCGATATAAGTGCGGAAATACGCAAATACCTGGAAAAAGAAGGAATAGAATTCTTTCCCAATTACAGGATTGATGAAATAGTTAAAGAAGGAGATCAGGCGCTTCTATTAAAAGGAATAAACCGCGCAAACGGTGAAGCATTTGTGATGAAAGAAAGCGGAAATATAGTGCTGGCAACAGGCCTGGCACCCAATACGGAAGGCATAGGACTGGAAGAGGTCGGTGTAGAACGGGACGCAAGGGGATTTATCATTGTAGATGCCGGCATGCATAGCAGCGCGAAAGGGATTTATGCGGCAGGCGACTGTGCGAACACACCGGCCTTCGTATATACGGCAGCAAAAGAAGGTAAAATTGCAACGCTCAACGCCCTGGAAAATGGCGATGAAAAAATTGACTATTCGGCTCTGCCCTGGGTGGTATTCACAGATCCGCAGGTAGCCGGAGCCGGCATGGATGAGCAGGAAGCCGAGACAGCCGGTATTCCCTATGAAGTATCTGTCCTTCCTCTTTCGGAAGTCCCCAGGGCCCAAGCGGCCCGCGATGCACGGGGCTTTATAAAACTAATTCGAAACAAGAACAGCAATTTGCTAATTGGGGCCCGCATTGTGGCACCCGAAGGCGGAGAGTTGGCCATGCAGGCCAGTCTTGCCATCAAATACCGTATTCCCGTCAACGATCTGGCAGAGGACTTCTTCCCCTACCTCACGTTGAGTGAAGGCATCAAGTTAGCTGCCATCACATTTGAAAAGGACGTCTCGCAACTCAGCTGCTGTGCCAGCTGAAAAACGGTATACCTATCTACAAAAAGTTCGTAAGTCTTTATTTTTAACCCATGTCGAGGGACAAGTGCCGGGAGAAGGATTACAGAATAAAGAAAAGCCATCGCTTGCTGGCCGATCTGCTTTTTGGCGGCATGAGCAAGCTTTACGGTATACGGGCCATAATTCCGGAGGAAGTAAGACAGCTTAACGGGCCCTTTCTTTTTTTGGCCAATCATGTGGGCACCTACGAGCCCTTTCTTTACTATTACTTTCTGCGAAAACCCCTTCACTTTGTAGCTTCCGAAGCCGCCATGCAGAATCCTTTTATGGCTTGGCTTCTCAATGGCTTCGGTGTCATATCAAAGAAGAAAAACAGGCGCGACTCAAAGGTAATACGCGAAATGCTGCAGCTAAGCAATGCGGGCAGATCCATCGGACTTTTTCCAGAGGGAAACCGCACCTGGACGGGCAATACCCTCTATTACGAGCCCTCCATTGCCCGGTTGATAAAAAAAATGAATGTGCCTGTAATTACAGCCCGCTCAAAAGGTATGCTTCTTTTTAATCCCCGTTGGGCCGGGCGCCTGCGCAAATCGCCCGTAGAGCTTGAGTATCGTCTCCTTTTCGACCGGGAGGCCATAGCCGCATCGGGTGAAAAGGAAATCTATGAAAAGATAAGCACAGCCCTTGCCCATGATGAATGGGAATGGCAGCGCAGAAATCGAAAGCGCATCAAGAGTCGGCACCGGGCCGAATATCTCGAAGCCTTTCTTTTTCTATGTCCCCAGTGTGAGCATATCGGCAAGCTCCATTCGCACGGCAATGAAGTAATATGCAGCCATTGTCACCTGCATATCCATGTGGATGGATATGGTTTCTTCCGCTTTGAGCCGGGCAGCCGGAGGAGTTTTGACAACGCGCGCGATTGGTTTGACTGGCAAATGAATACCTTTGAAAAAAAGCTGGAGCATGCCCTATCACTACATGTTGCGGAGCCCCTCTTTATCGATTATTCCATGATCTTTTTTGAATTTGAAGCCCGGGGAGTAAAGAAATACGGCCCATCTGAAGTCCGAACCTATATCGACCGCATCGAAATACTTCCCCAAAAAGGAAGTACACATATTTTTCGATATGAGCAACTCGATGCCATCAGTACCGAACTGCACGAGCGCCTTGAACTTCATGCCGATAGCAGATCATTCAGGCTGTACGGAAAAAATCCGGGTGTCTCTTCATTGAAATATGAGATTGCCGCCAACATTATCTGGAAAAATCAAGGCAATGAATACAAACTCTCGCCCTATCTGAAGTCTTTCTTACTAAACGGACAGCAGCCGGCCAAATAAGGCCGGCCACCATCCGGTGCCTAGAGTTGCTGAAATTCAAACTGTGGCACACCCTTGCGCCCGTTTTCATCATAATAGCCCGTAAAACGAAGCTTGTAGTAATATCCTGCCGCATCGCGGATAATGTAATTGCGCCCCGGCACAATGCTGTATTGATTGCTATTTAAATCATAGCGTTTCCAGTTATAACCAATGACATCCCGGGCGCGAGTGAATTTAAATTCTCCCATCAACTCCCGTGTAATTTCTTCAAATGAGTACAAGGAGTCGCTGGCGGCAAGGGTATTCCAGGGATTGAGCAGTACCCCGGTGACAAGGTAAGGAATGCTATCGCCATCCACATAAAAGATGCGCAGGTGCCGCGTGAAGAGTATATCCCATTTTTCTTTTGGAGCCGATACAGATTCGGCTTTTCTCTTTTGCAGCAGGCTGATATACTGAAAATAACGGTTGGTATCGCGAAGAGAAATACGCAAGTGATGCACCACTCCGGGCAAATCAGGATCTGCAAACTGTAGACCCAGTGTATCTTCCTCCCAGGATTCAAATTGCAGCTTTCGGTAGCCCAGGGTGGAGGCATCAGGACGGGTGCCCATATCCAGGACAAACATTTCCCGGCTGAGTTTTCCCTGCTTCAATATCTCACCGACAACTGCCCCTGAAGGCCACCCTGACGGCTGATCCCAGTTAAAATCTAAATCTTCCGCTTGTATAAGTGTGTCGAAATTGCTGCTTCCTGTACGAGCGGCCATCATGGCCCGCGAGGAGTTGAGCCACACTGTCAGGCCGCTGTCGCTCCGCGCTATCGCCAGGTCCCAGTCCATGCGTTCATTGCTTCCGTTCACTACGCCCTCGCTCAAGTCATAATAAATCTGCAGGGGATAATTGTCGCCCAGATCCACCCTGTCTCTTTGCACTGGACCCGCATCATGTGGAGTTACCGGCTGTTCGCGCTCAAAACAAGAGGATAGATGAGCGGCAAAGAGCAAAAGAAATCCGGTTAAAAATTGACGAGCTGACATTTTTACAAATTTATTCTCAGATTTAAAAAATAGG
>Ga0114931_10001419_pt1 | contig 30563 bp, 19 predicted proteins | sample 2SBtaG_FD_89579 | JGI IMG/M metagenome (GOLD analysis project Ga0114931, IMG submission 89579) | Deep subsurface microbial communities from Kolumbo volcano to uncover new lineages of life (NeLLi) - 2SBTROV14_V59a metaG | ecosystem: Environmental > Aquatic > Marine > Volcanic | place: Kolumbo... | reverse complement strand
TGTAATGATTCGAGACGTTACGGCAAACTGATCCAAGAAAGTCATCGGCTTCGATGAATTCACCCTATGAATATCTCGAAGACCTTGTCGTAAGAGAGCATCCCATTCTTCCGGTGTGCGATTTGCGGTTTCCGCATCTTTCATCGCAGGCATAAGCTTTTTGGTAAGCTCACTTTCTAATGAAAGAGAAGTTTTCAAATCGATGAACGGTTGCGGGATGACCGCGACCGCCCAATACAAATTCGGGGTATCTTTCACACCGACAAGTTCGAGAACTCCATCATACATTCCAACCATGATCGCAATCCCTACCAGATTACTGATGACCGATTCGGACTTCGCGACATCGGACGCCAGACGAAAGCCGATCTGCAAAGTCTTGATGGCCTGATCGTATTTCTTCTCGGTGATTTCGACGTGGACTTTTAACCTCAGTAGTCTTGCAAGTTCTCGCGATTCCTGGATTTCATCGAGAAAAAAAGAAATTTGCTCGATTCCGGTCGCTTCCCTCAGCCGCATATCCCAATCGCAACGATCGCAGAGAACCGCTTTTTCGAGTTCTTTGAAAACGTTACCGTAATCGTCGAGATATTTTCTTGCGACTGACAGTGACTTTTCTGAGAGCGGTTTCTCGTACCACTTTTCATGATACTCGAGGTGTTTTTCGTTCGGGATTCGCTTCATCATTTTAAGATGCAACAAGGCACGATAATAATTCGTCGCGGCATTTCCCGGTTTCAGGTCTTTATATTTTGGCAGCAACGTGTATTTCAGCGCAGGAAACGGTTCCTTGGCCGGTGTGATTTCCAGTTTGATTCGTTTGGGTTGGTTGAAGTTTACGATTTTGCCGTCGGCTGTCGTCTTTCTTATCGGCAAACCGAACTCGCTGGGATCTCTTTCGCTGTTCTTTTTTTGTGCAGCACAGGGCGTCGCAAGAATTATCGAACCCAGATAAATGGCCAGAAAATATCTCATCGTCCTTCTCCAAATAGATCGAGGGAGTTATCGGAACGAAAAATGGAAATGCGCCCGTTGTCGGTGTGTTGGCGAAATTCCCGCATCAATTCGAGGTAGGTTTTTGGTGATCGAGAAGGAAAAGACGAAACGGGATCCTCTTGGGTTCGTTGAGAGACATACCGCTTCTCTTCCAGAAATTTCGCGAAACGTCTCGTGGGGAATTCGTCTTCCGCGGGAAGAATATCGAAGAACGCCAGCACCCAATTCGAGAAACGATTTTCCGGCTCGGGCAGTTCGCTTTGTACGATTTCTTGCGATGGCGATTGTGTTTTTTTTACCGTCGCATCGTTTGAAGATTTCTTCAGAGTGAACTCATCCCTGACGATTTTTTCGGGGCGTTCCACGCGACGCTTCGTCAGCAAGACGGCCAAAACAACGGCGGCACACGTCGCAAGAATCGAAGAGGTTCGCCAGAGTTTTATGGACCGATTGCGGACCGTCTCAGTCTGCATCACCGACTGCCTGCCCGCTTCGAACATTAGCCGATCACGATCGATGTTCGTCTCGCTGGCAGCCAGCGATGCCAATTGTTTTTCGAACGAATCAAGTTTCGGATTGTTCAGGATTTTGTCGGCCATGGGACACCTGATTTTTCTCGAAGAGAATTTAATGCGGTTTGATAACGTCTGTGTGCAGTACTCGAAGAGGTTTCAACAACTTCCGCAATTTGTTCAAAAGACAACCCGCCCCAAATTCTGGCGATGACGATTTCCCGTTGTTCGTCGGGGAGTTCGTTGAGTACCTCGGCGGAGACTTCGCCGTCCAATTCCGGGTTGCCTTTCGTTGTGAACCAATCGCGTAACCGGGACGCTTTCTTTTCGTGGTTTCGCCTTCGGTTTTCCGAACGCGATGCGGTAATCGCTTTGTTGCGCACGACTTTGTACAACCAGGCGGAAACGTTTTCGGGTAACGTGGGGTGTCGTAACAGCGCCATGAACGATTCCTGGACGACATCGGCAGACGACACGGTCCACTGAGTCGCGTAAAGTTCCAGTGCCGAGGCATGGGTGTCGATGAGTTGTCCCAGAAGATCGGGGTTCATGAAGATAATGGTCGAGGAATGTGATTGGTCACAACTTCCTATCATTATGTCGCCGAGGAGAGTGATTCATCCCGGAAATTCCGAAAAAAAACGGAAGATCGATGAAGGCAATGTGTGCAATCTCTATTGGAGACCATAGGCCGATGTGATACCGTTTCGGCGCGTATGTGAGGGGATTTTCCAGGAAAAGGATTCTTAAATGTCGTTGAAACAAGCACCCCTGCTGTTTGAAGCAGCCGGGGTGCTGACGAGCGGCTGAATTCTTGGGAATCCAGCGACATTCCTGGGAATCCGGTGGCGGAAGGGGAGAAAACGGACAATGCAAAACGGATTTCTGGGTAATAACGCCTCGCTGATGCTGGATGTTGTCGTTTCGGCGTTGGCGTTGATTGTGCCGACGTTGCTTTTCAGTTTGTATTCCGTGAAGTTTCGCAAGAATTATGCGCTGCATAAAAAGTTACAGATTACGCTGGGTGTTGTGCTCTTATTGGCGGTTTCGGCCTTCGAGATCGATATGCAACTGGTGCACGGCGGCTGGGAAAACATCGTCAACAAGCCGGAAGATCCCATTCGGTTAACCACAAATGATTTGGAGTTCGTGCGAAACATTTTACACGTTCATCTGGTGTTTGCGATTTCGACGCCGGTGTTCTGGATTCTGACAATCAGTCTTGCGTTGAAGAAATTTCCCAACCCTCCGGCACCTTGTGCGCATTCCAAGTTGCACAAAAGGTTGGGTTGGCTTTCGGCCATCGACATTACACTGACATCGGTAACCGGGTTGGTGTTCTACTACTTCGCGTTCATCGCAGACCTTTAGCCGAGGTGCACTGGGTGGCACGTCCTGAGTCTTCGAAGGGCGTGGGGGATCGATCGTAGCGGTGAGAACTCTGCATCTTGCCTGGAAAGAGTTTACGCAGCTTGGTCGGTCTTGTCAAAAGTGTTGCTTGAAGATTCCAATTCGTCGGCAGCCGACGTAGTGTGCGGTCGGTATTGCTCGCGGATGTAATGGAACTCTGAGATCAGGCTCGATTTCATGCGGTCCATTTTGTTGCTGACGAGTGTCACGATTCCTAAATAAAGCAGGAGTTGGCCGAAAGCGTTGATAATCCAACCCATCGGCATGTAATTCGGCGGTCCTTTGAAATAACCGATCACCACAAGAACTGTGCCTGTGAGTAACCCCAGAACGCCAAGATAACTCAGCATGTAACCGGCAAGGATGGTCATGCTCGATTCCGTACTCTCTTCTAAAAATTCGGATTTGTTGGGGATATGAAAATGAGGTGCCGGAAATTCGAGATGGGTACTGTGGAATTTCAAGTCACGTCGTTCTAGTTTGGCTGGGGGTGAGGTTTCTGTGGAATTGGTTTTTTCGACTTCGATGTTGCTGGGTTCTCGATCTCTGTTTGGTTCCTCGTCAGATTCCAATTCATTTTTTGCAAGTGCTTGATTTGGATGTGGCTGATCGAACCGAAAAACAGGAAGGATTCTTTTTGCGGATTCCTCAGTCTCAGCATTCGGCATCGATTCCGGTGCCAAATGAGCGGATTCTTTTCCGGTTGTACTTTTTCCGTTCGGTTCCGATGGGGTTGAGTGAGACGCTTCCGCGGAAGTTGGCACTACCGGTTGAGGCTGCGACCATTTCTCCAGCAAGTCCCTCGCTTTTTGGGTTCTTGTGCGAGGGCGAGCGGAAAGTCCTGGTGAAATTGTCGTCCCGCAGTAGGAACAGCGAGGATCGTCACCCCCCAGTAATTCTGCTGCGACATCCTTCTTACAAATTGCGCACCACATTTTTTCGGTTCACTTCGTGAAACGCTGAAATCTATGGATCGGTCGAAAATTAGGGCTGAATTATGCGAACCTTCCCATTCCACGCAAGACCAATTTCCACAATTTACATTGTCTGAAGGTCTCTTAACGATTGGATTGGTAAAAATATGACCGTAGAATGTCGTGTTTCCTTATGTTTTTTGGTTTTGAGCTTTATAATCCAGATTTGCGGGGTAATATCCCAAAAGTACTGTCGAGGGGGCAAGAATAGAAGGAAAGGCAACGTTGGAAGACAGGATCGTCATTACGGGGGTCGGTTTAACCGCTCCTAATGGAAATAATCTGAGGGAATATCGCGGAAGCTTGCTCGAGGGTCGCAGTGGTGTGGTTCCCTTCAAGACGCGGTACATAGGCGACGTTTTAGCAGGTGTCTGTGATTTTGACGAGTTGCGCTATCAGAAGCGCAAGGAAGTCCGACGCGGAACACGGGCCGGTTCTATTGCGGTTTATTCGGCGAGGGAAGCCATCGCCGATTCCGGTTTGAACTGGGAAGAAACGAAGAAGAATCGGGTCGGCGTGTATCTGGGTATTACCGAGCATGGTAACGTCGAGACCGAAAATGAAATTTACGAGATTTCGCAATTCGATTACGACACGAAAGTCTGGTCGCATCACCATAATCCCCGCACAGTGGCGAACAACCCTGCCGGTGAAGTCACTCTGAATATGAAAATCACCGGCCCACATCTCACGCTTGGTGCAGCCTGTGCAGCGGGGAATGCCGGCTTCATACATGCCGCGCAAATGCTAAGATTGCGGGAAGTCGATCTGGCGATAGCTGGTGGGGTTTCGGAAAGCATTCACACATTCGGCATCTTTGCCAGTTTTCAAAGTCAGGGTGCACTGGCCCGTCACGAAGATCCCACGAAAGCATGCCGACCGTTCGACGTCGATCGTAATGGAATTGTCGTTGCAGAGGGTGGTGGAATTTGCACTTTCGAGCGACTTTCTGATGCAAAAGAACGGGGTGCAAAAATTTACGGCGAAATTGTCGGTTACGCGATGAACACCGACGCCACAGATTTCGTCCTTCCCAACGCAGATCGACAAACGGAGTGTATTCAACTTGCTCTTGCTCGTGCAGGGTTGCAGCCCAATCAGATTGACATCGTCAGTAGCCACGCAACGGCCACCGAGATGGGTGACATCGCCGAAGTGACCGCTTTGAAAAACGTCTTCGGCAACTGCGAAAACGTCAAAATCAACAACACCAAGGGCTACATCGGTCACGCGATGGGGGCAGCAGGTGCATTGGAATTACTGGGAAACATCCCCGCATTCGTCGACGGTATGGTTCACCCCACGATCAACCTCGACAACATCGACCCCCGATGCGACATGCCACAAATCGTTGCAAACCGTTCCTGCAAACTGGAAAAGGTCACCTACATTCTTAACAACTCGTTTGGAATGTTGGGAATCAACTCGGTGGTGATCGTCAAGCACTATTACGAAAAATAAACGCGCTATTCAGCACTGCTCATTCTTCAGCACACTCAGTTTGGTATTTTGGATGGAAATTTGAAAATCTGCTGCGCAACGGGGAAGACAGCCCCTCGTTGGATGCTTTTACTCCAAATATCGCCTTAAGAGCGAGCGTTCGTACTCTGTTACTTCGATCGAACTCTCATCACACCTAACACATAAAATCGAATGAGGTCAACTAGCTTTCACGGTCTGTTCTTCAGCCAGCACATCGCGGCCTAACAGCCACATCACCAGAACGAAAAAAACCCATATCAAAAACAATACTGCGATTACTGTAAGAAACCATTGCCACCACGAAACCCCACTCTCGATTTCAGGTCGAACGACAATTGCACCTTCTGGAAGACCGCCGGGGAAAATGGAATTCAGTTTGGCATCTCTGGATGATCCCAGATTCCATGTGTCGTCGAAATCTTTGGCAACCGTTCGACCAATAAGTGGGGGTTTCAAAAGTTCGGCATCGTCCTTCTTGGGATCGATTAGAAGAACATAAATTAATTTTCGCCCCGTACCTTTGAAAGGCACAACCAGATACAGATCATCGGAAAAACCGTATTTGAATTTCTGCTTTTCTTTCGTGTCAAGTGCAAGATCGATTTCAACAAACCGGTTTTCTTCCAGTGAGAGTGCAGCTTCCAAAGTCTTCACGACGACGGGTTCAGTTTGCGCATGAAACAAACTGTCTGAAATTGTTTTTGAGATCACCAATCCTGCGACTGCCATAAAGACCAATGTTCCGATGGAAATTGGAAACGCTCCACGAATTGGCGCGCTGGATTCGTTTGTGCGATTCATCGCATTCCGATCGATTAAAATTGACTTGATTGAAAAACCAACCTTGGTTCTTAAAAATAACCATCCACCCGTGATGGTGGACCCACGACGGCACATAGGATTCTGATGCCAAACTGACTCGAATCGTCGATTCTGTTGTGAATGAAATAAAAACGGAAATAGAAAGTGCGAAAAATTTAAAGGTTCTGGAAATCTCGGTTGAAATTTTTCGTTTCTCTCCAATAAGGACCAGGCTAAAATCCCTGGAACCGCGCAGTCGAAACGAGTACATCCCAGATCAATCTGATAACCTTTTCAACAGTCATCGAAGAGAAAAAGTCCCAATATGTCTCATGAAAAAGGCGTTTTTAGAAAAAGTGAATAATTCAAAAATTTGGTGTAACAAATGCCTGTGTCATGTTGAGGCGCGAACAATCGGTAGGATGATTATGTTTCTTTATCGTATTGCAAAACGTATTCTTCCTTGATATTCGTTTTAACAGAAATAACGGTCAAGACTATCCTTGTCATCGACCAGGATCGTTCTTCATTTTCGCCAACACGGAGTGATCCATGAAATCTTTCATTTTGATATGCCTTTCGATCAGCTTGCCTTTTTTGGTATTCGAAAATCATCCTGGTCTTGCGCAGAACAAAAAGCAACTCGCAAAAAAAATGGAATCGTCGCTGATTAGCGATGATGTTCGCGACTCGATTTCTCATGGTCAATGGAAGAAGGTTGAAGAGTCATTAAAACCGTTGATTGGGTCTGTCGAAAAAACATCAGAGCCGGTCATGTATTGGTATGGTGTTTCGCTTTTCGAACAGCAGAAATATTCGGCATCCATCGGACCTCTTACCGGTGCGTTCAAAAAGAAACCGCAATCGGTCGCGACGGCACGCTATTTGGCTCGTGCCGGTTTTCGGACGAGATCGACGAAAACAATTGAAGACGTGCTGGAAAAGTTCCCTCAGGATGAGGTAATTCTCAATGCGTTGGGTAGACGCTATTTTTCACAATTCCTCCAACTCTTCAGCAAAAAGCGAGAAGCTGATAATTCACTGGCCTACGAAAATCTTTCAAGAAGTATTCGCGCTTTTCGCAAATCGATTGCCGCGAATGAAAATTTTGTCGATGCACATAAACGATTAGCTCTCGCGCTTCACTGGGCCGACGACGAATCTCATGCAGTCCGTGAATTACTGATTGCGGATCGACTGGGCGCGTTGGGATTCGATTCGTACTCTCTTCTTGGAAAATGCTATTCCGCTTTAGGCGATCATGAACGTGCAGAAACGGCGTACGCAGCAGCATTAAAAACAAATCCCAAAAACTGGGAGCGCCTCGAATGGGAACGAGCGATGGCATTAAGAAAAGCGGGGAATCATGCCGAAGCGGTTGAAATTCTTCGTGAAATTTTCCGACGCGATCATGCTCACAAACGTGTGCGATTCGAACTCGGCAAAGCGGCGTACGATTCTGGCGATTATTCGTTAGCGCTATTCGCCTTCAATCAGGCATTCCAGGTCGACAACAGTCTTGATGCACTCGTTTGGTCTGCGAAATGTTCCTATGACTTGGGGCAGGACAAACTCGCTCTCAAAATCATCGGGCGCGCTTTCGAAACACGTAAGAAAAATACCGCGCAAGGAAATGAACCGTACTACCCCCACTTCTGGCATTTTGTCAAAGGGCAGATTCTCTTTCAACAAAAGGATTATCGGAATGCGGTCACACACCTTGAGAAGGCACTCGAAGATTGGAAATCCAATATGGAGTACGCTTCGTGGACGGTTCTCGCCTTCAAACGATTAAACGACCCCTACGGTCTCGTTCGAGTGGCGAAGTATGTCGGCAAAAACGGTCATCCTCAAGAAGCGTTGAAACTGGTCGACGGGGTTCGCAAGGGTTGGTTCTTTCCACCTTCGAAAGACCATCGCGGAAAACGCTATCGGGGTGGACTTTCCTGGTACATGTTTCGGGCGGTCGCGGAAATTTACGAATCACAAAACCAATACCGTTCTGCCTTTATCATGAATCAGCAGGGTGGGATAAACAGCAAACAGGATGTGAGAAACTCCGCGGGGTGGATTGCGTTCAGAGCCGGAGAAATTCAAGAAGCCGAAAATATTTTCAAGGTTTATCTCGAACGGGAGAAGACGGAAAAATATCGTCAGTTCTCACATCACGGTCTTGCGTTCATTGCAATTCACAATGGCAATGCCGAGGAAGCAAGGAGACATGCTCGGAAGCTGGTTACGAAAAGACTATCGTATTTCAAAGAAACACTACTCAAGCGAGCTGACCTACTTGCTGGCGACACATCGGTCGTCGAGAAATTTGACACGCTGGATCTCCTCGGTGTCTACGGCGACTGGTTTAGTGGATCGGGATTGGCTCGCGGTTTATTCGTGAAAGGATTGTTCCCAAAATCTCCGCTGGAGAAAACAATTCCCGGACTACAGGCCAAAGATGTGATTCTACAGGTCGGTTCTCAAAAACTTATCAACGAAGCGGGACTGGTCGCACTGAGAAAATTACCTGTCCCCAGCAAACCGGTCACCGTGTTGGTTCGCCGGGGTCGTCGATACTTTGAAGTGAAAGTTGATTTCAATCAAGTTCGCGAATTACTGCAAACATCACTTGTCAAAAAGGAAACAAAACAATGAAAAATAAACAAGCCCTCTTATGCGGAATCCTTTTGGTTTCGTTCGTTTGCATGCCTCTCGAATTCTCGATTTCGAAAGAGAAAATCGATAAGAATAAGAATATTCTCTTAGACATCTTCACTGGGAAAAGAGACCCCGCGAAGATACGAATTCCTGAAATTAAGAAAAGAAACTCATCCAAAGGCATGTTGAAAGATCTGGGAAAAAATCGTTCGGTGAAGCCTTCTTCCATCGTTCAGTTACCTCCCAAAGCCAAGAAATTGAACGACATAATTAGCAAGAAAGAAAAACTCAAAATTGGCGATGTTACTCCTGTCAAAGATTTCAACGATGCGAAAAAGAAAATCGACAAATTAGTTACCCGAGCTAAGAAATTACGCGATAAAAGTAAGAGGCAAAAAAAACGACTTTCCGATCGCATTAACCGCCAGGCTGGTAAAGTGAGTAAAAAGTGGAGCAAGTTGCTTACCGCTTTGAAAGATGGAAAAAAACGATCAATTAAAGATTGGCATGACATCACCAAAGAAGTTCGCGGAATGAAAGGAGTCGATAAAGATTTCGATCCCGATTATGGCAGGGACGAATTAGAGGATTTAAGAGACTATATGGGTGACGACGAAGAGAAAAATCTAAAACTGAAGAAAGAAACCAAGCCCATCAAGAAACCGAATCTCACGGATCTCATCGATGCGATGACAGGACAAAAAAAACCATCGTCGATGTTTCCACTCGATTGGGCCAAGTTGATGGACGAGTTCGAAAAAGACATCACCGACTTGGATGTCGAGTTTGCTAAAACGGTCAAAAACCTGAAAGACCTGCGCAATCGCGAGTTGGATCCCGTTCTGGTTGCATTGAAGAAAGCTCAGGACGATTACAAACGGTTTCGAAACATGTCTACGGACGCGACTCGTCTCATGCGACGGATGATGGCTTGGAGATTACTTCAAGCGCAACTGGCCCAAATGAGGCAAGCACGCGATGATTTAACCGCATTACAAAACGAGCGTGCGGGGCAACCGAGCGATCGCGTTCCATTGATCGAGATGCACCCGTTAGACCCAGCAAAAACGTTGGAACAGGTCGCAAGAATGATGCAGGTGAGTGGTCAGCCCGGTTCACCGTTTCGAGATGCATTTGATTTACTAACACCAGAAACCAGTCCCCACTTATTTCCGGACGGAATAGACTACGATCAATTGAGCGCAGCACGCATCGACCGCGAGCAAAGAAATCTTCGAGATATTCATAGGCAGCGCGCGAATTCCGATAAATGGGTGGATGAAATGGATCGCCGCGAAAGACGAAAAAAAGCCTTTGAATTGCTGCGAGAAGATCGTCTCGAAGGAAAGGAAGATCATCCTCTTTCAAAGGGACATCGAAGAGCCGCTCTGCGAAAACTGAGAGCGGAACAACTAAAAACACGCGATGCCCGTATCAAAAAGCGTCAATCGGATAAACAGAAAGAAGCAGACGAGCTTACGCATCGGCTGGCCGAAATTTACAAACATCGCGACAAATGGACTCCAAAAGACAAGCCCAAAAAGAAACAATGAGAGATGGAGAAGACGAATCGGTGTCCGGGACCGATATCGCAGGCATGTTTATGAGTTGCGTCGTGACTTGGAATTCGCTTGTGAGAGTCTGTGATTGAAGACAAAATGCGGATTCTGTATTTGTATCTCACCAATCAGATCAGGTTCAATAGTGCATAGGACTGCCATCGAACCAATTCGATCAAATCACGCCATGCAGCGGGCCGCCGGGGGCGGCGAGATTGTCGACTCGTTTCGTCACCTTGGGGTCTTCAGTCAGCGGTGGGGAGTGGTGGGGCTTTATTCTGGCGTCGATCACCAGTGAGCCATTGCAACCCCAGTGTTTGTCTTCATAACTCGGTGCGATGCCGTAGGTGTCGCTGGCGGGGTTCGACCTTGTGAAGGTGACCCAGAGAAAATTGCGTAAACTTCGAGCTGTGAATTCGCTGTCGTCGACGAGCACAATTAACGGGAATCGATTCACGGCATGTTTCGGTCCGAGTTCGCCGCAGAATCGCTCGGGTTCTCGACCGATGTCGGAGTTCGGAGCCGAACACGATGCCGTTTGCACGGCGAGAATTCCCGGCAAACAGACTCGTGGTTTTTCGAAACGTTTTGGCAAGGTAAGATCGCTCGGTATTTCTACTGGTAATTCTCGGCGAACCTGTCCTGCCGCGGCGATGACCAGTTTCGAGCCAGCGTTCAGACCGCTGCCGGAATAATCGAGTGTATCGATGGTGGTTCGGGTGTGAAAATGCAAATCCCGCTGCCAATCCACCCGCTGTAACACATGCTTGAAGAAATTTGCAATATCGTCGATGTCGATCTTCGGGTCGTCTTCTTTCGCCACGATGAAAAGATATTTGGCCAGCGAAAGTTGTCCTTGTCCCAAAATGGCGTTTGCGCAAGTCAGCAACTCCTGCGGTTGTCGTTCTTTGGCGTAGGGAACGTAGCGTTCGCTGCCGACAGCCAGCAACAGGGGATGCACACCCGCCGCATCGACCGCGTGAATCGCATGGACGCCATTGACGACAGTATGCACCGCCGGGCCTGTGAGCTGGTGGACGATTCTGCCGAAGTTCGTGTCCTCCTGCGGCGGTCGTCCGACTGTGGTAAACGGCCAAACGGCATCGTTTCGGTGAAAGACCTTCTCGACTTTCAGCACGGGGAAATCGTGCTGCATACTGTAGTAACCCAGATGATCGCCGAACGGTCCTTCAGGAAGTAGCCGGTCGGGATCGACGGTTCCCGCAATGCAGAAGTCGGCTTCGGCATAAATCGGTAATGAATGATTCTGTTTTATCATTCCGATGCGTCGTCTTCCCAGCGCGCCAGCAAAAGTCAATTCGGAAAGGTTGTCGGGCAAGGGCATGACCGCTGCCAGCATCACCGAGGGCGAACCGCCAACGAAGATATTCACCTTGAGCGGTTTTCCCATGCGGATGGCGGCGGCGTGGTGCGCGGCGATGCTTCGCTGAATCTGGTAGTGGAGTCCGACCTCTGAGTTCGGTTTGTACTCGCCACCGGAAAGTTGAATGCGATACATCCCCAGGTTCGACTTTGCGAAACCGGGTTGCTCGGGGTGTTCGGTATAAACTTCGGGAAGTGTGACGAAGGCTCCTCCGTCGTTCGGCCAGGAAACCAGTTGCGGAAGCCGATCGACAGTCGTTTCGTTTCTCAGGATCGGTCCGTGCGATCGAGTCCGGGGGCGCATCGACCAGAGTAAGCGGGGAACCGAACGATACCGCCACGGGTTTTTCCAGAATTGCATGGGATCGATTTTCAATTCGACAAGTTTTTCCACCGCCTGTAAAGTATCGCGGAAGAGGAATTGGGTTCGCTCCCAAGTTCCAAATAGGTTACTGACCATCGGGAACAGACAATTTTTCACATGGGAATAAAAAATAGCGGGACCGTCCGCGGCACAGACCCTGCGCTGAATTTCCGCCACTTCAAGGTGCGGGTCGATTTCTTCCTCAATGCGCAGCAGTTGACCAGATTTCTCCAAATCTCGAACGCATTCCTGCAGATTTCGGTAACCCATGATTTCGACTGGCAGTTCTGAAGGGGAAATCTTTCGAACGTTCTCCGAGATTATCGACAAGCTGCCACGGTTGGAAGTGCGCCGTTAGCGACCCGATTTTAAGGTCTCGTTTCAAACATCGACATCCATTGATGCGAACAATGCGCCCAAAATCCGTAAAAACCATATCTTCTCCAGTTGCACAGAGTAGTCGCTTCTATCATTCTGGAAGAAGCAGCGATATTTACCAAATCGATAACAGAATCGATTCTTCTCGATAGACCTACTGAGGATATTCCATGAATTTCAAACGCATTGCGCGCTCTTCACTCAAGCTTGTTACCGTTGGGTTCTTCCTACTCTATGGCGGCATTTTTTTCATAGCTACGGCAGAAGCTCAAATCACGGGCGATCAATTAAGCGTGCTCAAATGGCGTGAGATTGGACCGTCGGCCACAGGAGGTCGGGTGACCGATATCGACGCCGACCCCAACAATCCTTCCACGATTTATGTGGCCTCGGCATCGGGCGGTCTTTGGAAAACCGAAAACAACGGCACGACATGGAAATGTATCTTCGAAAAAGAAGGCACGCTATCGATTGGCGATATCGCGTTAGATTATAAGAATCCCAAAACGATCTGGGTCGGTTCCGGAGAAGCGAACAACCAACGCTCTTCCATTTGGGGTGACGGTATTTATAAGACGGTAGACGGTGGAAAAACCTGGACCAACACCGGGTTGCCCGAGACGCATCATATCGGACGCATCGTGATCGACCCGCGCGATTCGAACGTCGTTTACGTCGCCGCGTTGGGGCATCTCTATACTGCCAACGAAGAACGCGGTCTCTATAAAACGACCGACGGCGGGAAAACTTGGGAAAAGGTGCTTTCCATCGACACGAAAGTCGGCGTGGTCGATGTGGTCCTCGATCCGAAAAACCCCGACACACTCTATGCGGCATCTTACGAACGATTGCGACGTGCCTGGAATTTCGACGGGGCCGGTCCGGGTTCGGCCATTTACAAATCGACCGATGCCGGTAAAACCTGGAAGAAACTGAAAGGCGGATTGCCCACGGGTGACATCGGTCGCATCGGTTTGACGATTTCGCCACGCAATCCCTACGTTCTGTACGCTGCGGTATCTAATCAGAACACTCTCACATCGTCTGAGAAACAGGATCTCGGTGCCATCAAAAAAGCCAAAGACGGTACCATCACAACCGGTCTGGGACTCGTCGTGAGGTTCGAGAAAAATCGATGCAGCATCGTCTCGCTTTCTCGTGGAAGTATGGCCGGCAGAATGGGAATACGTCGCGGCAACATCATCGAGAAAATCGTCGGGCGAAAAATCGCAACCGAAGACGACCTGCAGAATGCTCTCAAAGGATCCAAGGCGGGTGACCGATTGCAACTCACTATTACTGCAAAAGGAGTAACGCGCGATCTCACGCTGAGTATTCCCGTTCCTCGTCCGCGACGGGTTGGCGGTGAAATCTACAAAACCGAAGACGGTGGATTGACCTGGAAGAAGCAAAATAAAATTCCGGTCGGTGGAACGCCCGCTTATTATTACGGCCAAATTCGTATCGACCCGCTCGACGACAATCGCCTTTATGTCCTCTCCGTTCCAGTGATGGTTTCCAGCGACGGTGGAAAAAACTGGTCTCGAAACGGTGCGAGTTCGGTGCACGTCGATCACCATGCCATGTGGATCAATCCCAACAATTCCAATCTGATCATGCTGGGAAACGACGGCGGTTTTCAAATCAGCTACGACCGTTCGAAAAAGTGGGATTACATCTCGAACCTGCCGATGGCGCAGTTTTATGCCATCACGGTCGATATGCAAAAACCCTACCACGTTTATGGCGGCTTGCAGGATAACGGCTCCTGGGGTGGACCGTCGCAGTCGCGCAGTGGAAGTGTGTCGAAGTCCGACTGGTATCGCGTCGGCGGCGGTGACGGTTTCTATGTGCAGGTCGATCCCAACGATCACAACAATGTCATCAGCGAATCTCAGTTCGGTGTGATAAATCGATTCCACAAAAAAACCGGTGTTAGAAAATCGATTCGACCGCCTCAAAGCGACCCCAATGGCGCCCCTGATCGCTACAACTGGAATTCTCCGATTCTCAGATCGCGACACGATTCACGCACTATTTACTTCGGAGGCAACAAACTTTTTAAATCGTATAACCGTGGCGACGATTGGATCGTCATCAGCCCCGACCTTTCAACCGCCAACCCCGAAAGGATTGCTGGGAACGTCCCTCACTGTACCATCACGACGATTGCCGAATCGAAATTCGACCGCAACATGCTTCTGGTAGGAACGGACGATGGTAACGTGCAATGGACAATCGACGGTGGAAAAAACTGGACGAATATGGCCGATCGATTTCCCAAAAAACCGGTGGGTTGGTGGTGTACCCGAGTCGAACTTTCCAGCCATGACAGAAACGTCGCTTACGCATCGTTCAGTGCATTCCGCGAAGACGATTTCCGTCCGTTCGTTTTCATCACGAAAAACGGAGGCGCAACGTGGGAATCGATCATCGGCAACCTGCCAACCGGGCCAGTGAATGTGATTAAGGAAGACCCGGTCAATCCGAATGCGCTTTATCTCGGTTCGGAATTCGGGGCGTTTGTCTCAATGAACCGGGGGACGTCTTGGATTCCGCTCACAGACGGGCTTCCTCGTGTTTCGGTACACGATATGGTAGTGCATACTCGCGACAAGGATCTCGTGATCGGCACTCATGGTCGAGGCATCTTTGTGTTGGATATCGCTGCGCTGCAGAGTTTGACTGTAAAAGTAGCCGACGAAAAGGTGAGTCTTCTCCAGCCCCAAGACGCGACATTGTGGCGAAGAGGACAGGGGGGATGGTTCGGCGGCGACCGCAAGTATCTTTCCCCCAACCCACAAAGCGGTGCAATGATTTACTACTACCTGAAAGAAGCTTCCAAAGACAAAATCAGTCTGAGTATCGAGGATCGATCGGGAAAAACGGTTCGCACACTCAAACCAACAAAAAAAGCGGGTCTTAACCGCGTGATCTGGGATTTACGTCCGACTTCCACCAGGAAGAAACAACCTGGCGGACGAAGAGGGCGCCGCTTCGGACGATTCGGTAGATTCCGTACTCCACCCGTGACGTCAGGTTCTTACACTGCTGTTTTGAAGGTGGGTCAAGAAGAGTTCCGTAAGTACTTCAGCGTGAAATCGGATGCTGTCTCGGACTGAGTAATACCGAAACACCATGAAATCCGAGTGCAAATTTTTCCTCGGATTTTTCTCTCCGCGTCCACAACTTTGCCTGTATCGCCGAACGGAATTGCTATTGGCCGGTTTGAGGTTTCAGCGTTATACTTCCGCGTCGCAAAAAACCGGGCGACTTATTCTCATTCGAATTATCATCATTCACATCTGCAGGGAGGCAAGGCGTGGAAAAAATTCTCGTAGCTGGAATCGACACCGTTGTTGGAGCCAATCTCGCAGTTTCGCTAAGTGAAAATTGTACTGTGCTGGGGTTGAGTTTTTCCGAGCAAATTTCGCTGGCCGAGTGCGAAACCGCCGTTTGTCCTTATCAGAATATCGACTCCGTTCGGAAATGGGTCAGCTCAATTCAACCGGACCGGATTTTATATTGTGGCCCCAACTCCAAATCTGCCTGGGAACTGGAACAGGCCGACTTCGAGCCGCGCGAAGTGTTACAAGACGCGAAACACTGGGCACGTATTGCTGGAGAAATGTGTGTCGATTACACCTTGATTTCTTCCGATGCCGTTTTTACCGGTCCCTGGATGTTTCACGACGAAAGGGGAAATTGTTTTTCCCCCGAAGCGTCAGCAGCAACGATTCGAGAAGTGGAAGAACGGACGACACAGTTTTGTCCCGATGCGTTGCTTGTGCGGACTCACGCCTTCGGTTGGTCTCCCGACCGTAGCGTGAATTCCTGGGTTGAGAAGCTTCACGAAGAACTGGAATCGGAAACGACCGATTCGTTCGATTACAATTCGCACGCTTCGCCTTTGTTGGTCAGCGATCTGGCGGAGATTCTCGAGAAAGCCTGGGAAGCGCACCTGAGTGGACTATTCCATGTGGCCGGTGCCGAGCGCGTGAACCCCAACCAGTTCGCCCAACAATTTGCCTCCACGTTCGGTTTGCCCGCTCCGCCTCCAGTAGACGGAAACCGCATGATCTCAGAAAACGAAGACGTTCGAAAACGCGAAACTTCTCTGCAAACGCTGAAAATTCGCAAAACTCTGGGGATTCGCGTTCCGGTGCTTGCCGAAGGTCTTCGCCGTCTGAAAAAGCAGCGCGAGAGTGGCTATCGTGACAAGCTGTGTGCCAAACCGGTTCACGAAAAAGTGGCATAGTGCCGTGGCAGGCTGCTAAGCCAAAGTTGGACGATTTTTTCCACACTCCGTTGTAAAGCTTATGTTGATTGGAATGTTTGAATTCTTTAAGTTGACCCTGCAGTTCTGCCTTGTCAGGATTCGATTTGAAAGTTCTTCGACGTGGTCCGTCTTCCTATGTTGTCGTCAACATTAGCCGGTCATCTTTCAACTTAAGATTGATACAACCCGAGTACCACAGGGAACAGTCTGACTGATACGATTGGGAAAATTGCTTAGGTGTCAAAAGAGTAGATCGTTTCAGCCTAGAAAGCCGATGGAAAAACGATGTTCTCCGCTTTACAAAAACATCCCCTGTTCATCGTCCTATCTACTGCGATACTGCTTCGAATCGGTCTCGCATTCGCCTTGCAAAGACATCTCGACGGTATCCCCTCAAAAAACTTTCTGATTGAGGGAGATGCGAACGGCTACTGGGAACTCGGCGAGAAACTGGCTGTGGGGGAGGAGTTTGCCGTTCACGAACCGCCGCGAAAAATCATGCGGATGCCGGGGTTTCCTCTTCTGCTTTCGGTTGCCGGAGGGAACTTTCTCGTCGCAAGAATTTTGTTGTCTGTGGTGGGAACACTCGGGTGTTTTCTGGTTTATCTTCTGGGAAGAGAGCTGGTGGATCGTCGAACGGGTTTGTGGGCAGCTGGTCTCGCTGCGTTCTCGCCGACGTTTTGCGGTTTCAGTGTCTTGATTTTGAGCGAAACCGCGTTTGCGACTTCGCTGTTGCTGAGCTTACTTTTATTACAGAAATGGATCGTCGCCGAGAAGGAAGAATTTCCAAAAGCAACTTTCTCCATCGCACTCGGCGCAGGCATCGCGGCGGCTTTCGCCTGTTACATGAGACCTAGTTGGTTATTGTTCGGACCGGTTTGTGTGCTGCTCGTTTTTCTGAACCACCGGTTTCGCAGGCGAACTCTTTTTTCTGGACTACTGTTTTTTGTCGGATTTGCGGTCGCCTTACTTCCCTGGATCGTTCGAAACTACAACGTGAGCGGAAAAATCGTCGTCACCACATTATGGGTTGGCCCGAGTTTGTACGACGGATTGAATGCGAATGCCAGCGGCGACAGCGACATGCGTTTTTACGAAGAAGACGGATTGTCGCAGCAACTTTCCGAATACGAAATCGACAGACTCTATCGAAACAAGGCGTGGAAGTTTGCTAAAGAGAACCCCGGAAAAACAATTCAACTTTGTGTGAAGAAACTTGCGCGCTTCTGGAAACCTTGGCCGAATGCTGCACAGTTTCAGAATGTCGGGACGGCTCTTCCTGTGGCCGGTTTTTATCTTCTATTGATGTTGCCTGCCTGCGTGGGTTGGTGGAAAAGTCGCAAAGATTTCTGGTGTTGGTTTTTGACGATAGGGCCAGTGCTGTATTTTTCTGCGATTCACAGCATTTTCGTCGGTTCGGTGCGGTATCGACTGCCCGCCGAGTATCCACTTTGCGTGTTGGCAGCGGTGGGAATGGTGCACTTGATGCGTTTCAAAAAACCGCGGGAATCTCGCCGAGATTCGTGAACTGCTCTAACATCGATTCTGGGCTACAGAAACGCATTTTTCAACCGCTGGCGGATGCTCTTCGAGGATTGAAGACCACTTTTGTCGGAATAGGAACCGTCCTCCTGCGGGTGTTCCAAAAACGATTGTCGTTGAATTTGCTTGATCACCTTCTTCGTTAAAAATCGGCTCGGCAACGCCAGACCGTAACGGTCTGCCTGCTTCCAATGAGCCGTGAAACTTCTTTGAGGCAGGCAGACGAACAATCGATTTTGAGCACGGGTTAAAGCGACATAAAACAGTCGGCGTTCTTCTTCCAACGATTCATTCGAGTCGAACGATTGCGACGAAGGAATATGACCGTCGGAGGCGTTCAACACAAAGACGGTATCCCATTCGAGACCTTTTGCGGAATGGATGGTGCTTAGAACCAGGAAATCGTCCTTGTCGTCCGCAGACGTGCTGAAATCCTGCGTCGATGTCGGTGGATCCAGCGTCAGTTCGGTGAGAAACGACTGACGGCTTTTGAACCTCTCGGCAATCTGTTCGAGTTGTTCGAGATCTCGCATTCGCGACTGCGGATAATCGAGCTTGAGCTTCATCAAAGGAATGTAAAACAGTCTGACCGCACGAACGTCTTCGGCCATGGTGTCGGCTTTCGAATGTTTCGATTTCGCACTTAATCGATCGATGAGCTTGAGAAATTCGGTCCATCGTTTTTTGGAATCGACCGGCGGCGAAAATTCCCGCCAGGCGTTCCACGAACCACGATTTTCACTCAGTCGAGCCATCAACGAGGTTGCTTTTTTGGGTCCGATACCGGGAAAAAGCGTGAGTATGCGAATTCCCGAGACCAGATCGCGGGGATTTTCCATTAGCTTGAGGAATGCAATTAAGTCTTTGAGATGGGCCGTCTCCAGGAATTTGAGTCCTCCATATTTATGAAAGGGAATATCTCGTTGAGATAATTCCAGTTCGAGATTCATGCTGTGGTGAGAAGCTCGAAAGAGAACGGCCTGGTGGGAAAGGGGGATGCCGTCTTCTCGCTGCTGGAGAATTTTCTGGACGATGAATTCGGTTTGTTCGTTTTCGTCATAGCAGTCGAGAAGAACCGGTCTGGAACCGTCTTCTCTCGTGGACCATAATTTTTTGCGATGTTTTTCTTTAGCCGCTTCGATGACGGCGTTCGCCATATTGAGAATTGGTTGCGTGCTGCGATAGTTTTGCTCCAAAGGGATAATCGAGGCGTTGGCATACGTTTTGGGAAAGTCGAGAATGTTGCGTACCGTGGCAGCTCGAAAGGAATAAATCGATTGGGCGTCGTCACCGACCACGGTCAACCCTGAACCGGTCGGAGAAAGCTTCTTCAGAATTTCCGCTTGTAAGACATTCGTGTCCTGGTATTCGTCGACCAGCACGCAATCGAAAAGAGCACGAATCGTTTTTCCGCCCGTTTCGTCTTGCAGAAGCGCATCCCAAAAGACGAGCAAATCGTCGTAGTCGAGGACGGACTGCTCTTCCTTGCGATCCATATAAAGCTGAAACAATTCTCGTAGGTTGTCGATGTGTTCCAGGTACGATGTGTAAGATTCCACCAGAACCGGTTCGAGTTTCTTTTGGGCATTCAAGCAATGACTGTAAATTTCCTGACAGGTTCGCTTGAGGGGAAATCGCGTTTCTGCATCGCTGAGTTTCAGTTCGGTTCGAAGCACGTTGATTAAGTCGGCGGAATCGCCTCGATCCAAAATGGTAAAATCGCCACGCAAGCCGATGAACTTGCCGTATTTTCTTAACAGCCCGGTCGCCACCGAGTGAAACGTACCGCCCCGGATTTTACCCGCCATTTTTCTTCGTGGCCTGATGAAATTTGTCGTTTCCTTCTTCCAGCCCGTTTCCAGAATGCTTTCCACCCGACGCAACATTTCCTGTGAGGCACGGCGAGTGAATGTGAGAAGCAGAATGCGTGCAGGATCGATTCCCTGCGAAATAAGATGAGACACGCGATGGGCGATGGTCGTCGTTTTGCCGGTCCCTGCACCGGCAACGATGAGTAAAGGCGTCATGCCATGTTCCACGGCCTGGCGTTGCTGTTCGTTAAGCTTATGAGAACTCGAATCGATTTTCGAGGAGTTGTGATTGCTAATCCGTGGCTTATACCTACTGGCGAGATCGCTCTATGACGACAGGTTCTTTATGATGACGAAACGGCAGACACTTGGGAAGATGGAACTCGTTGGACCGTGCACAATTTCAGAAAGGTAGAGAAATCTTGTGAGTCTCTTGAAAGATCGTTTCCTGCCTTATGGCACGAAATTTCCCGGTCTGGGTGGAATTCTGAAATCGAAGCCCGAAGACTTTGTCGTCGAAGAAATTCCTGCGTACCTGCCCTGTGGAGAAGGAGAGCACCGATTTTTATGGATCGAAAAACAGAACCTCGATTCTCGATCGATGTTGCGACACATCTCCAAGAGACTTTCCCTCAAACCGTCAGAAATAGGTCTTGCGGGGATGAAGGACAGAAAGGCCGTCACCAGACAATGGATTTCTATACCCGCTTCCAGCGATCGTCTCCTCGATTCGGTCAAATTCGAAGGATTTCGAATTCTCAAATCGAAAAGGCATCGCAACAAACTCCGCACAGGTCACTTGAAAGGAAATCGGTTTACAATTGCAATCCGTCAGTATCGTCAGAGTGTGTTCGACAAATACTTTCATGAACTTTTCGAAACCATTCGAAAACAGGGATTTCCCAACTATTACGGCGAACAGAGATTCGGCGTTGAAAACCGAAATATCGTCCTCGGTCTGGAATTGCTGCGCGGAGAAAAAAAACCGAGCCATTTGCCGAGACGTGATCGAAAATTTCTCTTGAAAATCGCGATCTCTGCTGTGCAGTCGTGGTTGTTTAATCTTGTGCTGGCAAGAAGGATTGACGAAGGGACGACATCGCGCGTTCAGCGGGGTGATGTGATGCAGAAAACGGAGACAGAAGGTTGCTTCGTTGTCGAAGACGTCGCCAAAGAACAATACCGCCTGGAAGCTGGCGAAATCGTCGTGACAGGGCCGATGTTCGGATGCAGTAATCTCAGCGCCAAAAATCGAGCGGGAGAGATCGAGGAAGAGGTTCTCGCTTCGGTCAATCTTTCCTGTGAGGATTTCGTACGCTTCCCGAAAATCGCACGGGGAACTCGCAGACCGTTGAAGGCGTATGCCCAGGACTTGCAATTTGAGGTCGAAGCGGAAGTTCTTCGAATGAGATTTTCGTTGAAACCGGGAGTCTATGCGACGTCTATTTTAAGAGAGACGATGAAACCGGAATCGCTCGGCGATGACGTTGAGGAAGAAGGTTCGGCATGACGGTCTTCCATGATGTCTCTCGTATTTTTCTGCGGAAGGCGAACCGTTACAATAGTGTCACGGTAAACCGAACGACATTTTTCACGGAACGTTGCTACTCTTCATGTCCAAACACGAACCATCTTCTCTCGATCGCAGAGAACTTTCGAATGAGACAATCTCGGACGAATTGAAAGAGTGCGTACATCAGATGCCAGGAACGCCGGGTGTTTATCTGATGAAAGATGAGCTTGGCCGAGTGATTTATATCGGAAAAGCAGTCAATCTTAAAAATCGTGTGTCGAATTACTTCACCGATGCCGCCCTGGAGGACCGTCGCACGGCCGACCTGGTTCCTGAAATTCGCCTGGTGGAGTACATCGAATCGGAAAGCGAGGTCGATGCACTTCTGCTGGAAGCGAGGTTGATTAAGGACATCCAGCCGAAGTTCAATCAGGAACTCAAAGACGATAAAACGTTTCCCTATCTGGAGATTTCGACTCGGGAGGAGTTTCCTCGTGTGGAATTCACACGCACGCCACATTCGACCGGTACGAAACTTTACGGGCCATTTACCAACGCAAAAAAACTGCGAGGGACAATTGCGGTGTTGCAGAAAATTTTCCGCTTCCGCACCTGCTCGCTGGATATCTCCGAGAGTGACGAACGCTGGCAGTGGTTCCGCCCCTGTTTGCTCGCAAGTATCGCGCAGTGTACCGCGCCCTGTAATCTACGAATCTCGAAAGAAGATTACCAAAAAGACATTCGGAAACTGCGTATGTTTCTCGATGGAAAAAAAGCAAAGCTGCTTAAAGATCTGAAAAAAGAGATGTCGGTCTCGTCGAAAGAACGGATGTTCGAGAAGGCCGCTCGAATTCGAGACGAGATTTCCTCGTTGGAAAACCTCAATTTGAAGGGCAATCTGGAAGAACACGCACAGCCTGAGGTCTTCTATATCGATCCCAAAAAAGGAATGCAGGGGTTGAAGCAGATTTTCAAACTGGAAGCCATTCCCAGACGAATCGAGGGTATCGATATCGCCCATCTACAAGGGGGACAAACCGTCGCCAGCCTGGTACAGTTTATCGATGGATTACCTTTTAAGCACGGGTATAAGAGATATCGCATTCGTACCGTCGAGGGAGTGGACGATTATGCTTCGATGCGAGAAGTCGTCTCGCGACGATTCCGGCGACTTCAAAAAGAGGGAGATTCTTTTCCGGACTTACTTCTCATCGACGGCGGAAAAGGACAACTGAATGCCGTGATGGAAACCATGGGTGAAATCGGAATCGATCCTCCCTGGACCATTTCGTTGGCAAAAAAGCAAGAAGAGGTCTTTGTACCCGGAGAAGCGGAACCGAGAAGACTGAGTAAACACTCGTTTGGATTGAGACTGCTTCAGTACGTTCGAGACGAATCGCATCGTTACGCACAGCATTATCACCATCTTCTTCGACGAAAATCGGTTCTCGATCAATGAGAAAACCCGGAAACCGCATCTTGGAATGGTTGAGCAGGTTCAGAAGTCCTTGACAGTTCAAGGTTTTCAGTTCAGAATCGGATGACAGGGCCGTTTCGATCTTCATTAGGTTTCTCAATTTCACTTCCCCGAAAACGGTATTCTCAGAAGGATTTCTGTAGAATTGATCGCAGTCGCTAGAGTGGATCAAACTCGATCTTCGTAAACCGAACCGCATGGGATTTGCGATTCTTGAGGCTAGGATTGAGATGCCGTAAAGACTTACGTTCAACATTTCTGGAAATAATTCATGGCAGCAGAATGGTTAGAAAAGCTGGTTGAGGACGGTACCATCAGCAAGGAACAATTGGGAGAAGCCGAGGACATGGCTTCCAACATGGGAATTACGGCAGAAGATGCCCTGATTAAGCTGACTTACGTTCCTTCGAATGTAATCGGCCAACTGATGGCAGACCATTTCGGCTACGAGTTCATCAATTTGGACGACGTGGAAATCCCGACTTCGGTGATTGAGTTGGTTCCAGAATCTGTGGCTCGCGAAAACATCGTCGTCCCTTTACGAATGGAAGGCGAATCGCTGATTGTCATCATCAGTGACCCTCTCAAGTTCGACGTTCTTGATAAGTTGCACTTCATTTTGAACCGCGATATTAAACCGGCGATGGCACCGCGGGAATCGATTCAAACTGCGATTAACAGGCATTATGGGCAGAGTGAAACGGAATCGGTCGATTCGATGCTTCAGGAATTCACAGAAACCGCGATCGATTTCACACAAACCGAGCTGGCAGGGGAATTGCCCGATGAGGACGAAAACGCACCAGTCGTTCGACTCATCAACCTCATTATTTCTGAAGCAGTGAATATGAGAGCCAGCGATATCCATGTGGAACCATTCGAAGATAGGGTTCGCATTCGTTATCGCATCGACGGATCGCTTATCGAACGAGATAGCCCTCCACGTCGGCTTCTGGGGGCGATGATATCCCGAATTAAAATTATGGGTTCAATCGATATCGCCGAAAAACGTCGTCCGCAGGATGGTCGGATTAAATATCGTGCCAACGGTGTCGATTACGATTTGCGAGTCAGCGTGCTTCCCACAAACCACGGTCAGGGGATCGTCATGCGGATTTTGGATCGGGAAAATATTCGTATCGGCATACGAAATCTTGGATTTGGGGAAGACAACTACCGGACATTTCAAAATATCATCCGAAGACCGAACGGCATTTTTCTGGTGACGGGTCCAACGGGAAGTGGAAAAACAACAACTTTGTACAGTGCTCTGGGAGAATTGAACAGGCCGGATCGCAAGATTATTACAGCTGAAGATCCGGTGGAATACTACCTCCCCGGTGTCAACCAGGTTGAGGTGCGATCTACGATTGGCTTGACGTTTTCAAGGATTATCCGTTCAATGTTACGCCAGGCACCTAACGTCATCCTGGTCGGTGAAATTCGAGATCAGGAAACTGCGGACATGGCAATCCAGGCGTCATTGACAGGACACTTAGTTTTCAGTACACTTCACACGAACGATGCGCCCGGTTCTATTACGAGATTGATCGATATGGGTGTTCAACCATTTTTAGTGGCTTCCAGTGTGATGGCGATTATGGCACAGAGGTTGGTTCGAGTTGTCTGTACAAAATGTAAGGAGCCTTTTCGCCCCGATTCGAGTGAGCTGGATCATTTTAACATCACGCGTGAGGAAGCGAATAATGCCGATTTTGTCAGGGGTCGTGGTTGCAATCATTGCACTCATACCGGATATCGCGGACGTAAAGCCGTGTTCGAACTGATGACCATGAATGCTCGCATTCGTGAGATGACTTTTCGCAGCGAACCGACTCAGAATCTACGTCGTCAGGCTCGGCTTTTCGGCATGAAAACTCTCGTTGAAAATGCCAAAGACAAGGCTATGGAAGGAGTTACGACGCTTGCTGAAGTATTCAAGCTCGACCGAGCTACGGACTGAAATATCGATGTCGTCAACACAAAATGGCTCTCGCCAAATTCCTTGGAATGGGTATTTTTATCGAAAGATCATCTCAGGATCGACTGGTATTTGACTGTCGGCAAGTGAGTGAACATATTTGAGTTGACATGATAAAGTGAGGTAGTGAAGCGGGGTTGAATCAGGATGTTTCTCTGCAAAGGAATCAGCGTCTGTCGCAGGCGGTGGCGTGGTTATCGATCAATCTCTTTCCCGATGGTCCTCGACGATGACACATTTTTAATGACGACGAAAACTTCGTGGTAACTATTTCATCCAATCTGGGCGACTGCAATTCCATCGATGAAAATCGGCAGAATTTGCATGTATTACGAGGTTCGCCAATAATCGCCCAGCCAACGATGGTCTTAGCCTTCGAAAACGACTGACAATTTCACAAAAGATTTCTAATCAGAGAGGAAGTAATCCAGGGTTCTACGTTCGGAGAATGAGTCGACTTTAGAGACAAAAATATCAATCCGATCCGGGAACTCTCGAAAGAATCGCTTTTATGGCTACTCTTCAGATTGACAAATTGCTGGAAACCGTAGTGAAAGAGGGAGCCAGCGACCTTCATATCACTACCAAACAACCGCCAGTGGTTCGCTTACATGGAAGAATGCGCAAGCTGGAGACCAAAGTACTCGAAGCGGAAGACACTGTTGCGTTAATGAAGAGTATCACACCCGAGCGAAACCAACAGGAACTCCAGGAGGTTGGTGGAACCGATTTCGGGTTTGCTTACGGCGACAAAGCGAGGTTTCGAGTCGCGGTCTTTAAGCAGCGCGGCCACATTGCGATGGTGCTTCGTCAAATCCCGACACAGTTTTTGATATTTGAACAGATTGGGCTACCTCGAATCATCATCGATTTGCTGAAACGTCCTCGGGGACTTTTTTTAGTGACAGGTCCGACTGGTAGCGGTAAAACGACAACGCTTGCCAGCATGATTAACTGGATGAACCACAATCTCGATCATCACGTTATCACAATGGAAGATCCGATCGAATACTATCACGAGCATATCAATTGCACGATCAATCAGCGAGAAATCGGTGTCGACGTGCCGGACTTTCCCGAAGCGTTACGCCGCTCGTTACGGATGGACCCCGATGTGATTCTCGTGGGAGAAATGCGAGATCTCGATACCATTTCGGCAGCAATTACCGCTGCGGAAACCGGTCACGTCGTGTTTGGAACTTTGCATACCACCGGTGCCCAGGGAACGGTAGATCGTGTCATCGATGTGTTCCCTACTAATCAGCAGGAGCAAATCCGCACACAATTGTCGACATCGATCATCGCCATTCTCAGTCAGGCTCTCTTACCACGAGAACCGAAAGGGCTGGTTGCGTCTTACGAGTTGCTGGTGGTCACGCCAGCCATCGCGAACCTGATTCGAGAAGGAAAAACTTTTCGGATTAACTCGGCGATTCAAACCGGCAAGAAGTATGGGATGCAACTTCTCGACGACTCGTTGTTCGATCTGTGGAATAAAGGTCTCGTCAAAAAAGACGATGTGATTATGAAATCGAATCAACCTGGCGAATTGACCGCCAGAATTCACCGGGCCGAACGGGGAATGTTTGACGATGACGATGACGGGGACGATTCGGATGACGAAGAATTCGAAGCGGCCTGAGAGTCCAAATTTTCCAGATACTGCGATCTCATTGAATATGGTCAAACGAGTCAAGCAATTCAGAAAAGTATTTTGAATCGATAAATTCCAAATCGATAGAGGTAAAAATGGCCCAGAGACGATTGGGACAAATTTTAGTTGACCTCGGTTATCTTACCGAAGACCAGTTGTGGGACGTGCTCGAGGAGCAGAAACAAAGTCCCGGTGAGGTCATCGGTCAGGTTGCGATTCGCATGGGACTTGTCACCGAGGAACAAGTCACCGAATCATTGGCAGAACAGTGGGGTATGCCGATGGTGAATCTTTCCGAAACGAATATCCCCCCCAAGGTGCTGGAACTGGTTCCTCAGACGATGGCAGAGATCTACAAAATCATGCCGATCTCCCAAAAGAACGATGTTCTGACGGTCGCCATGGCCGAACCTCAAAATGTCGCTGCGCTGGACGATTTAAGAAATTTTCTGGGTTTCGAGGTACGAGGAGCTGTTTCCAGCGGACAGGATATTGAAACGGCAATCGCCCGTCATTATTCCGATCGGGAAGACAGCATCGAAGATGTCCTCGGCTCGCTGGAGTCGGAAGAGTACGAGTCCATGGAAGTCTCGAATGTTGTCGATCTATCTTCCGTGGAAGAATTGGCCGATGCCGCTCCGATACGAAAACTGCTGAACATGGTGATGCTGCTAGCGATTAAGGACCAGGCGAGCGACATCCATTTCGAACCGTTCGAAGACGAATTCAAAATTCGCGTTCGAGCAGACGGTGTGTTATACGAAATGGTACCACCTCCTCGTCACCTGGCCAACGCGATCGTAACAAGAGTCAAAGTGATGGCCGACTTGGATATTGCGGAGCGGAGATTACCGCAGGACGGTCGTATTGAATTGAACGTCGGTGGAAACCCGGTCGATTTGCGAGTCAGCGTTTTACCCACCATGTTTGGTGAAGCGGTCTGTATGCGAATTCTCGATCGAACTGTCGTCCAACTCGATTTGAATAAAATCGGCATGGATACGAACACCCTCACACGTTTTCGAAAAATTATCGAGAGACCCAACGGAATTGTCTTGGTCACCGGCCCGACCGGTAGTGGAAAAACGACAACGCTCTACTCCGCTTTGAACGAGTTGAACCGTATCGAAACGAAAATCATCACGACGGAAGACCCGATCGAATACGATATCGACGGCTTGGTTCAGGTTCCGGTCAATGAGGATATCAACGTCACTTTTGCGAATGTGCTCCGGGCCATCCTGCGTCACGATCCGGATCAAATTCTGGTTGGCGAAATTCGCGATTACGAGACTGCCGAAATCTCCATTCAAAGTGCGTTGACAGGCCACTTGGTCTTCAGCACGTTACATACCAACGATGCCCCCAGTTCGATCACCCGTCTGAGAGACATGGGAATCCCCCCATTCCTGATCACCGCAACCGTCGAAGCAATTTTAGCACAACGACTTGTCCGCCGCATTTGTCTCGAATGTCGAACCGAATTCGAACCGAGCGACGATCTCCTGCTCGAACTACAACTTCCCATCGAACAGGCAAGACAATACTCATTCTACTACGGTAAAGGTTGCACAAGGTGTAACAATTCCGGTTACAAGGGGCGTGTGGGTTTATACGAACTCATGGATGTGACCGACGACGTTCGAGATCTCGTTTCCAGCGATGCCTCTGTGGACGACCTGAGAAATCTGGCTCGCACTCAGGGGATGACCACCCTCCGAGAAGCGGGATTAAAATTGATCTTCGACGGTGTCACAACAATTGACGAAGTTGTTCGAGAAACGGTCATCGAAGATGTTGAGTAATCATCGAAAAGTGATACTAATCATGACATCGAAATTTCTAGTGTTGCGTCAATCTTTCGATGAGGGATTGACCATCTCGAATCGAGCACCACAACGGAGTGTGGAATACGTTATCGCACCTTCAAACGAAAGCCTGACAAGGCTAGTCAATTCTATTCTTTAGAATTTATCCAAGATCGAATCGGAGCGAGATTATGCCGACATTTCAATACGAAGCCATGGATAACACCGGGTTGGAAATCAAGGAAACCATCGACGCCGCTACCGAGGCCGAAGCGACTCAAATCATTCGCGAAAAAGGTTTTTTCGTCACCCAGATTCGTGAACAGAAAAAGAGAGCGCAGAAAAAAAAGGGAGCCGGTGCCAAAAAAACCGGCAAAACGTTTTCGATAGGTAAAGTGCGTCCCAAGCAACTTTGCACGTTCACCAGGCAACTCTCGACACTGCAGGATGCCGGTCTCCCCATTTTAAGATCCCTGCGGATTCTGGAAGGTCAGACCAAGCCCGGCCCCTTGAAAAATTCGCTGATCGGGGTGATCGACGATATCGAATCGGGGGCTACACTTTCCGAAGCGATGGCAAAACAACCCAAAGCATTCGATAGTTTGTACATAAATATGGTGAAAGCGGGAGAAGCCGGTGGTGCTCTCGAAATTATTTTGAAACGTCTCGCCGAGTTCAAGGAAAAATCGCAAAGCCTGAAACGCAAAGTGGTCGGTGCGATGATCTATCCCATCGCGGTGATTTCTGTCGCCACGTTAATCGTCGGCGGAATTATGTATTGGATCATTCCCAAGTTCAAAAAAATCTTCGATTCGTTCGAAATGAAACTTCCCGAACTCACTCAGCTACTCATCACCATCAGCGATTATGTAGTGGATTACTTCTATCTGATACCCGCGATACCGATCGGCTCGATATTGTTCTTAAAAATCATTCGTAAAAACCGAACCGGGAAGTACATCACCGATTACCTGTTTTTATTGGTACCTATTTTGGGGAAGATTGTCAGAAAGTCTGTCGTCGCCCGAACCAGCCGAACGCTGGGAACCTTAATCGCTTCGGGAGTTCCTATTCTGGAAGCCATTATTATCGCCCGCGATACCGCGGGCAATGAAGTGTTTTACCGTGCCTACGATAGTATCTTTTTGGCAATTCGCGAAGGAGAATCGATCGCCGTTCCTTTGAAAGAATCCCGTGTCGTCGATGATATGGTCGTCAACATGGTCGATGTGGGTGAAGAAACCGGGGCACTCGACGAGATGCTCTACAAAGTCGCGGATGTTTACGAAGAAGAGGTCGAAGTTCTGGTTGAAAGTTTAATCAGCCTTTTGGAACCGATTATGGTCGTCGTTCTTGGCGGTATCGTCGGTTTCATCGTGATCGCCCTCTTCATGCCTTTGATCAAACTGATTACCAACCTGGCATAAAAAAAGGGCATACCCTGCGACGGGGTCCGACCGGAAAGTTTCCGGGCCGTCGCAGGAATGCCTGTTTTCAGCATAACCGTTTGGCCGACATCCTGCAACTTTGATAACGAACCCCTAAAAAAGCCACCGAAAATTGAAAAAACAAATCGTTAAAAAACAGATCGTCTCCCAAGCGAAATGAAATACCGCAAACCAATTCCATCTTAAGAACACGCCAATCCCACGAAACAGAAACCGAATCACGATTTCGAAAAACAGGAGTCAAAACCCATGAGAATCTCTCGTGAACCGACGATACTTCTTCCAAGACATCGTCGGCCAGTTCCCCAATTCAGAACTGCCGGTTTCACGCTGATCGAACTACTAATGGTGATGACCATCATCGGCATCCTGATTGCGTTAATTCTTCCTGCCGTTGCGAATGTGATATCAAGAGTACACTTCGCCGAAGCGAAAACCGAGATTAGCGGTTTGGAAACCGCACTCTCCAAATTCAAATCCGATCACAACGTTTATCCGCCCAGCAACATCGTCCTCTCGGAAGTCGGAGGAAACTGGAC
>Ga0114931_10001418_pt1 | contig 30577 bp, 29 predicted proteins | sample 2SBtaG_FD_89579 | JGI IMG/M metagenome (GOLD analysis project Ga0114931, IMG submission 89579) | Deep subsurface microbial communities from Kolumbo volcano to uncover new lineages of life (NeLLi) - 2SBTROV14_V59a metaG | ecosystem: Environmental > Aquatic > Marine > Volcanic | place: Kolumbo... | reverse complement strand
GTGCGGGAAGTCGTAGAGCGCGTTCGAGTTCAGCGGCGTCATGGACCTCGATCAGGACGTCCATGCCGAGTTCGCGACTCAGCGTGAACAGCTCGGAGAGTTGGACGTCCTGATCGAGGTCCATGACGCCGCTGAACTCGAACGCGCTCTACGACTTCCCGCACGTCTGATCGGCATCAACAATCGCAATCTGCGTACCTTCGAGACCTCGCTGCAGACGACGATCGATCTGCTTGCGGGGATCGGACCGGATCGGATTGTCGTCACCGAGAGCGGCATCCTGAAGCCCGAGGATGTCCGCCTCATGCGCGATCGGGCCGTCGATACCTTCCTCGTCGGCGAGGCCTTCATGAAGGCGCCCGACCCAGGCGCCGCCCTAAAAAGCCTATTTGGGGAACTGTCTGTTCCCGACTGACGTCTTCCTGCTGTAACAATTCTCGATCAGCGGATCCCTGTCACAAGCGACTCGATATATCACAGACAGTTTGTCTGTGGTTGAATTTTATTGTACCTTGCGGAGGGGATTTGTTTCCGGAGCGGCTTTGGGTGCCAGAGTGGCCGCTCTCGAGTGGGTTGTACACGAACTGGACGTAGAGGATAACGAGTAATGAAAAAACGCATATTGGGTCTTGCCATCGTACTGTTTGCCTTGGGCGGCTGCGCGACCGAACCGAAGCCGACCCCGACGGAAACCGTCCAACCCGCCGTCGAGGCCCCGGCCACGACGACCGAAACCCAGCCCGCTGAGATGTCGAGCGCCGAGTCCTCGGGCCTTTCCGCCGCTGAGCCCGTGCAGATGGACCCCCTGGATGATCCCAGCAGTCCTTTGGCCCAGCGGGTCGTCTATTTCGATTTCGACAAGAGCGCCATTCGTCCGGAGTTCCGCGATCAGATCGTGGCCCATGGCGAATATCTCGGCAGTCACCCGAGCACTCGTGTTCGCCTCGAAGGCCACTGTGACGAGCGCGGCACCCGGGCCTACAACCTCGCCCTGGGCGAGCGACGCGCCAAGGCCGTGCGTGATCTGCTGTTGTTGACGGGCGCCTCGTCGAGGCAGATCGAGACCATCAGCTACGGCGAGGAGCGTCCCGCCGTCGAGGGACACAACGAGGCCGCCTGGGCGAAGAATCGTCGTGTCGTTTTCGACTATACGTCGCGCTAATCGAGCATCGTATAGGCGCTAAACGCCACCCATGAGCGCGCAGCTCAAACATGCGCCCATGGGTGGCATTCTGCTCAGCCTGGCGGCATTTGTCATTGTCGTCGCCGGGATGCGGGCCGCTGAGGCCATCCTTGTTCCATTCCTCCTGGCCGTTTTTATTGCGGTCGTCCTGGCGCCCGTGATCGGGACCTTGAATCGATGGCGCGTACCCTCATTTCTGTCTGTCCTCGCAGTCGTTCTGGCGCTCGTATTGGCCGGACTCCTGCTGACCGCCCTCGTCAGCAGTTCGCTGGATGAATTTACGCGCGGGTTGCCGCAATACAAAGAGCGCTTTCATGACGCGGTGACAGGGGTGTTGAGTTGGTTGTCCGCTCGTGGCATCGTGGTCTCCAAACAGGTTGCCCTGGACTATCTCGATCCGTCCCAGGCCATGAGCGTGGTAACCCTGCTCCTTGGCGGTCTGGGCGGGGTGTTGACCAACGGTTTTCTGATCCTGCTGACGGTGGCATTCATCCTGGCCGAGGCCTCCGGGCTGCCGGCCAAGCTGAAGTCGGCCTTCTCCGATCCTGACGCCTCGCTGGGCCATGCCACGGATGTGGCGGACAGCATCAATCGCTACATGGCTATCAAAACGGTCTTCAGCCTGCTTACCGGCATCCTGATCGCGATCTGGCTTTGGGCGCTCGGGGTCGATTTCTGGCTACTTTGGGGCGTTCTGGGGTTTTTGCTGAATTTTGTCCCGAACATCGGTTCGATCATCGCCGCGGTACCTGCCGTTCTCCTGGCATTGGTGCAATTGGGTCCGGTGCCGGCCGCCCTGACAGCCGGCGGCTATCTGGTGATCAATATCCTGATCGGAACCTTCCTTGAACCTCGTTTCATGGGCCGAGGCTTGGGGTTGTCGACCCTGGTCGTGTTTCTGTCCTTGATTTTCTGGGGCTGGGTACTAGGGCCGGTAGGCATGTTGTTGTCGGTGCCGCTGACGATCACGGTCAAGATCATCCTGGCCAGCAATGAGCAGACACGATGGCTCGCCATCCTGCTTGGCGATGGTAAGGCGGTGACGACCGAGCAAGGTGAGGCCTTTCTGCCCGTCACGCGCGGAATTCCGAAAATCGGATCCGATCGGTAAGCGCCGCCATTGTCAGCCGTACGACCGTATGGGCGAACCTTGTGTTCGCCCGGACGTTCAGGCGAAACCAAAAAGGGGCGTAGGTTGGGCAGAGGAACGAAGCCCAACGTCGTTCATCGCAGCCATTGTTGGGCTTCATTTCATTCAGCCCATTAACCTACTTTGCTATCCGCTATATTGTTTTAAACTTGTATCTTGTATCTTTCCCCTTGTATCCGCTTTCTCACTCCGGCAACGTCCAGAACTTATTCGCCTCATTCAACATAAACTCCCGAAACGCCCGCGCGATTGGCGGCAGGCGTTTGCCGGTGCGGTGCACCAGATACCATTGACGCATGATCGGGAAGCGTTCCATATCCAGGATCACGAGTCGGTGGGTTTCCAGTTCCAACTCCAGGGTATGACGGGATACGATGCCCAACCCGAGTCCGGCCTGAACGGCCTGTTGCAAGGCTTCGTTGCTGCGCATCTCGATACTGGCTTGCAACTGGATGCCGGCATCATCGAAAAACCTTTCCATTGAGATCCTCGTTCCGGAACTTCGCTCGCGGACCACGAAGGGTTCGTCCTTGAGGCGTTTGAGCGGAATGCCTTTTTCTCTTGCCAGGCGATGATCGGGCGGGGCGATCACGACCAGTGGATTATCCATGAAGGGTTCGGCGTCGACATCGAGCCCCTCTGGCGGTTGCCCCATGACGACCAGATCGGTCTCGTTGAACTCGAGCTGGCGGATGAGTCCCTTGCGGTTCGTAACGTCCAGACTAACCGTCAGATGCGGTATGCGCTTGCGGAATTCGGCCAGCAGGTGGGTGCAGAAAGGGTTGGCCGTACTCGCGACGGAGAGGTGCAGGTGGCCGCGTTCGACGCCCTTGATTTCCTCGAAGACTGTATCGAGTTCGTCGAGCTGGGCATTGATGATCCGGCAATAGCGTTCGAACTCCTTGCCCGCGTCGGTCAGATAGATGCGCTTGCCGATCTGTTCGAACAGCGGGACGCCGCAATTCTCCTCGAGCTGTTTGATCTGCATGGATACGGCCGGCTGCGATAGGAACAAGGATTCGGCCGCCCTTGAGTAATTCAGGTGGCGCGCTACGGCCTGGAACACTTTGAGCTGTCTTAGGGTTATATGCATGGGCGAATTGTACCATAAGTATTTACTTATGATTTATATCAAAAGATCTGAGTTAAAATTATGGCATGTCGTGCTATAGTTCGTTCCACGAGTTGGCGCTGAACCTTCGGAGCGGACCGATTCGGGCAAGGGGCAAGTTAATACCTATACATAAATGTAGTGGAGGAGATGTCAATGGATCAATCGAATCGTTATGCCGATCTGAGTCTGAATGAAGAAGACTTGATTGCTGGCGGCAAGCATTTGCTTGTCGCATATAAACTTATTCCGGCGCCTGGCTACGGCTTCCTGGAAGTCGCCGCCCACGTTGCAGCAGAATCTTCCACCGGCACCAACGTGGAAGTCTCCACGACCGACGATTTTACCCGTGGTGTTGACGCCCTTGTTTATGAGATCGACGAGACCGCGTTTGGTAACGACGCTGTCAAGGGCGGCGGTCTGATGAAGGTCGCCTATCCTGTCGATCTGTTCGATCCGAATCTGAGTGACGGCTATTTCAATGTGTCCCACGCGTGGTCTTTGATCCTGGGTAACAACCAAGGCATGGGCGACCATAACGGCCTGCGCATGCTCGATTTCCTGGTGCCCGAGTGCATGGTCAAGAAGTTTGACGGGCCTAGCGCCGGTATCGCCGATCTGTGGAAAGTGCTGGGTCGTCCGGAAGTCGATGGCGGCTACATCGCCGGCACCATCATCAAGCCGAAGCTCGGTCTGCGTCCCGACCCGTTCGCCAAGGCTTGCTATGACTTCTGGCTTGGCGGCGACTTCATCAAGAACGACGAGCCTCAGGCAAACCAGCCGTTCTGCCCGATGGAAGTTGTTATTCCGAAGGTGGCGGCGGCCATGGATCGTGCACAGCAGGAAACCGGTCAGGCCAAGCTGTTCTCGGCCAACGTCACTGCCGACTTCCATGGTGAAATGATCAAGCGCGGTGAGTACGTTTTGAGCGAGTTCGGCAAGTACGGTAACGAAAAGCATGTCGCCTTCCTGGTTGACGGTTTCGTGACCGGTCCGGCCGGCGTGACCACCTGCCGCCGTGCATTCCCGGATACCTTCCTGCACTTCCACCGTGCCGGCCACGGCGCCGTGACCTCTTACAAGTCGCCGATGGGCATGGATCCGCTGTGCTACATGAAACTGTCCCGTCTGATGGGCGCATCCGGTATTCACACCGGCACCATGGGCTATGGCAAGATGGAAGGCCACGCCAAGGAAACCGTTCTGGCTTACATGCTGGAGCGCGACGAGTGCCAGGGTCCTTACTTCTACCAGAAGTGGTACGGTATGAAGCCCACCGCTCCGATCATCTCCGGCGGCATGAACGCACTGCGCCTGCCGGGCTTCTTCGAGAACCTGGGCCACGGCAACGTTATCAACACCTGCGGTGGTGGTGCTTTCGGTCACATCGACAGCCCTGCTGCCGGCGGCATCTCGCTGGGACAGGCATACGATTGCTGGAAGACCGGTGCCGACCCGATCGAGTACGCGAAGACTCACCAGGAATTCGCCCGCGCCTTCGAGTCCTTCCCGGGCGACGCCGACAAGCTCTTTGCCGGTTGGCGCGAGAAGCTGGGCGTTCACAAGTAATAGTTCCCCCTTGTGTCACGGACGACCATTTGAGCCCCCACCTAGTGGGGGCTTTTTTTAAGGGGCTTTTGATCCATTCGTTGACGATCGTCTTGCGCGTCTATAGGCCATCTTCCGCGTTGCGAATCTTGCCAATAGCGATGCTATTGCCTGCGATCCACGCCTTGAATATGGACCTCTAGCCATCACAAGCCGTGTCGCCCCCGAATGGATCAAAAGCCCCAAGGAACCGGATAATTTTGCGAGAGATCGTTCAACTATTGATTCCGGCGCCGGGTGCGCGGATGATTTCAAAGATACCTAAGGCAAAGAGGTGCGCTATGACCGATAAGGACCAGTACCGAATCCACTCCGAACCCTATTACGAGCCACAGGACGACGAGGTTAAGCGCTACGAGGCCGCCTATGCGGCGCGCCTGCCCGTCATGGTCAAGGGGCCGACGGGTTGCGGCAAGTCCCGCTTTATCGAATATATGGCCTGGAAGCTCGGCAAGCCGCTCATCACCGTGGCCTGTAACGAGGATATGACCGCCTCGGATCTGGTTGGTCGTTATCTGCTCGACGCCAACGGTACGCGTTGGTTGGACGGACCTTTGACCACGGCCGCGCGCATCGGCGCGATCTGCTATCTCGACGAGATCGTCGAGGCCCGCCAGGATACGACGGTTGTAATCCATCCGCTGACCGATCACCGCCGTGCGCTGCCGTTGGACAAAAAGGGCGAGATCATTGAGGCCCATCCCGATTTTCAGCTCGTGATCTCCTATAATCCGGGCTATCAGAGCCTCATGAAGGACCTCAAGCAGTCCACCAAGCAACGCTTCTCGGCCTTCGAGTTCGACTACCCCAGCGAGGCCATCGAGACCGCGATCGTGGCCAAGGAAACCGGCATCGACGAGGCCCTGGCGGCTAAACTGGTCCGCATCGGCATCACGGCGCGCAATCTCAAGGGGCATGGTCTCGACGAGGGTATCTCGACGCGTCTGTTGACCTATGCCGCGGCGCTGATCAAGCGTGGCATCGAGGAAAAGGCGGCTTGCCGGATGGCGCTCGTGCGGCCGATCACCGATGACCCCGATATCCGTGATACCCTGGATCATGCGATAGACGCGACCTTCGGATAGGCCACTGCCATGACCGTTGAAATAACGGAGCGCACGCCCGAGATCGAGGCCTACTGGCAACAGCTCGCCTGCCGTTTTCCGCAGGTCGAGGCGGTGTTTTCGGAATGCATGACCGATGCCCTGGCGACCTTATCGCCTGACGGGGTTACGTCGTTCATCGACAACGCGCGTTTTCTCGGCAAGATGGGACGTGGCGCCGAGCCGCTATTGGTCTATCTCGAGGAGGCGCCAGCCGTCGCCGCCATCGTCGGCGAGGAGGTACTGGGTGAGATCAAGGACTTCGCTTATTACCTGTCGACGAATACCAACTTCAAGGCCATCGTACCCTTCCTGCAGACCATGGCGGCCATCGCCCGCCGTCTGCCGGCCCGGTCCCAGTTTAATCGCTACATCGAGTTGATTCGCGACATGCTGGACCGGACCTCGGGCTCCGTGCATGGTCACCATACGACGTTCCCGAGTCCCGGTTTGCCGGATCTGCTGAAACAGGCCCCGCGCTTGTTGACCGAGTTGAGTCTCGAAGGCCTTCGGAATTGGATCGAGTACGGCATCCAGTACTACAGCAACCATCCGGAACGGCAGATCGATTACTTCAGCCTGCAATCGGCCGATGCCCATGCGGTGTTTCAGCGCGAGCGTCACGGCACGCTGCTCGTCGACAATGAACGCAAGCTCGACACCTATATGCGCGCGCTTTGGAACGATCACGATTATTTGATTCCGTATTCGCTGGCCTTCCATGAACTGCGCAAGCCGATGCCTTATTTCGACGATCTTGGTATTCGTCTGCCCGACGTCTATGACGACGATCGCGGTGTGTCCGGAATCGATCGCTATCGCGCCACGTTGGCCCATATCGCGGCCCACCGGCGTTGGAGTACGAAGATGGTCGTCGACAACTGGAGCCCCTTCCAGCGCGTCGGCGTCGAGACCTTCGAGGATTGCCGTGTCGACCTGTTGGCCTGCCGTCTCTATCCCGGTCTTCGGAAGCTCTTTCTGGCCCTGCATCCAATTCCCGATACGGCCGATCTGGTCCTGACGGAAAAGTCGCTGATCCGTCTTCGACTGGCCATCGTGTCGCGTGCCATCCTGGACCCGGACTACGTTGTTGATGATCCGGACATCTGTGAATTCGTCGACCGTTTTCAGGCCGAGATGGCTCATGGCGAATCATCGAGCCCGGCCATGGCCTCGATCGCCTTGAGCTTCATCGCCCGGACCCGGCGCCAGAGCGATTTGTCGCCGGATGTCTATTTCGACAATACCGAGGTCGATTACCGAGACGACAACCGTCACCTCTGGATCTACATCGAGGCCAGCGACGAAGACGAGATGTTCGAGCATCTCGACCAGCGCAAGTCTCCGGAAGAGGAGCTCAAGGGCCTTCCGCCGCGTCACTATCACGAGTGGGATTACAACGCGAACAATTACCGGCCGGACTGGGTCAGTGTCTATGAGGCGCTGCACCCTCGGGGCAGTGCGTCCTTCATCGACGGTCTGTTGACCAAGAATCGCGGGCTGGCCAAGCGCCTCAAGCAGATCCTCGATATGCTCAAACCTCAAGACAAGGTGCGGGTCCGCTATCAGGAGGACGGTTCGGAGCTCGATCTCGACGTCGCGATCCGCTCTCTGATCGATTTCAAAGGCGGCGCCGCGCCGGATCCGCGCATCAATATGAGCCACAAGCACGACGGCAGGGATATCGCGGTCATGCTGCTGCTCGATTTGTCGCAGTCCCTGTCGGAGAAGGCCGAGGGCTGCAACCAGACCATTCTGGAGCTTTCGCAGGAGGCCGTGTCGCTACTGGCTTGGTCGATCGATCAGGTCGGCGACTCCTTCGCGATCGCGGGCTTTCATTCCAACACCCGTCACGACGTACGCTATTACCACGTCAAAGGGTATTCGGAGCCCTGGAATGACGAGGTCAAGTCGCGGCTGGCGGCCATGGAAGCGGGATTCTCTACCCGTATGGGCGGCGCCATGCGTCATGCCGGGCACTACCTCAAGGCGCAACGCGCCGACAAGAAGCTCATGCTGATTCTGACCGACGGTGAACCGGCCGACATCGATGTCGACGATGCCCAGCTTCTCATTCAGGACGCCCATCAGGCCGTCAAGGAGCTGGACCGGGATGGAATCTACGCCTATTGCATCAATCTGGACCCGAAGGCGGATGAATACGTCGAGGACATTTTCGATCGGCAATACACGATCATCGACCATGTCGACCGTCTGCCGGAGCGCCTGCCGGAATTGTTTATCTCTTTGACGAAGTGAGGCGGCTCTAAAGATTGCGCATGAACGAACGGCATCGTACCCGCATCGTCAACCGGCATCGCGACAGCTTGAGTCGGCACGGTTGCGACTCCAGGGCATTGTATTGGAGTAGCCGCGAAATCCAGGAGATCCGTTTCCGTGAGCTGGCGGGGATTGGCGTCGCTACAGGTGATTCCGTGCTTGATGTCGGTTGCGGCTTCGGAGATTTCCTTGGCTGGAGCGCGGAGCAGGGCATCGCGATCGACTTTACCGGCATCGATCTGTCGCCCGATTTGCTTGCTGTCGCCGAACAGCGTCACCCCGAGGCCTCATTTTATTGCGGCGATCTCGCGGACTATTGCGAGGCGCATAGCGATCAGTTCGACTGGGTCATTCTGTCCGGAGCATTGAACGAACAATTGGGCGACAGTGACGAGTATACGCGCCGGGTAATCACGCTCATGTGGTCGCGTTGCCGCAAGGGCGTGGCCTTCAACCTGCTCGACGCGCGGCACGCACCGACCAAAAACTGCTGGGACCTGCAGAGCCATGAGCCCGAGTCCATTCTGGCCTTCGCCGCCGGGCTTACCCCGAAGCATCGCCTCGTCGAGGGCTATCTGGACAATGACTTCACGATCTATCTGTACCGGGATCCGAGACCCAAACGACCCAACGCCGCTTAGCATAAGCCCCCTTGTATCTTGTATCTTTGCCCTTGTATCCGTTGTTATCAATAAGATTCGCGGAGCCTGGAATACCCGATACCGTACCAATATTGTAGCCATATGGGGTCCGTCCTTATAGAATCCCCTTATGCCTGAAATGGAGAACAACAGTACGGTCGTGGATCTGATCCGTCACGGCGAACCGGTTGGCGGCAATCGTTACCGGGGCCATGGCGTCGATGACCCGCTCAGCGAGCTTGGATGGGCGCAGATGTGGGAAGCGATCGGCGAGAGCCATCCCTGGGACCGGATCGTGACCTCGCCCTTGCAGCGTTGCAAGGTCTTTGCCGAGGCGCTGGCGGAGCGTTCGGGTATCCCGTTCGAAGTTGATGTGCGGTTCCGCGAGGTCGGATTCGGCCACTGGGAAGGGCGCACGGCAGCGGAGGTCGAGGCCGCCGATCCCGAGGGCTTTCGCGCCTTCTATGCCGACCCGGTCCGGAACCGTCCGGAAGGATCTGAACCCCTGCATGAGTTCGTCGAACGCATTTCGAGCGCCTATAACGATACCCGGCGAAGCCATTCGGGTCGCCATATCCTGATCGTGGCGCATGCCGGCGTCATCCGGGCCGTTACGACCGCGATACTCGAGGCCCTGCTCGAAGCCATCTATCGTCAGCGCATCGACAACGCCGGTATGGTGCGGGTCAGGCATGACGCCAACGGCCGCGTCGTCGTTGAAGGCGTCAATATCCGTATGGCCTGATTATCGATATGAAACCTACCCTTCGTTCAATCACGGTTTTGATTCTGTCGCTCGCGATGACGGCCTGCGGGCAGTTGATCTCGAACGCCAAACAACAATTTGCCGACGACCTTTCGGCCACGCTGCTCGAACAGAACGATCCCACCATGGTCAAGCAGGCCATCCCGGCCTATCTGGTCATGATCAGCAGCATGGTGCGCGGCGACCCCGACAATCCGGCATTGTTGATTTCGGCTTCACGGCTCTATGGCGCCTATGCCTCGGCGTTCGTGGAGGACGACAAGGAGAGTCGTCTCAAGCTCGCCACGACCAGCTATGAATACGCGAGTCACGCCTTTTGCCTGCGTCTGCCGGACGCCTGCGATCTGCGCTCGCTGACGTTTGAGCGGTTTCAGGAGCGGCTGAGTACCATCGGCCTTGCCGACGTCGATGTCCTGTTCGCCTTGGGCAGCGCTTGGGCGGGGTGGTTGCAGGCCAATAGCGCGGATTGGAACGCCGTTGCCGATCTGCCCAAGATCCAAGGCATTATCGAGCGCGTGATCGAGCTGGATTCCGGTATCGATAACGGCGACGCCCACCTCTATCTAGCCGTGATCCGTTCGCTGCTGCCGCCGGCCATGGGTGGCAAACCGGAGATGGCCCAGAGCGAATTCGAAGAGGCCATCCGCATTTCGAACGGTACCAATCTCATGGCAAAGGTCCTATATGCCGAGAAATACGCCCGACTGGTCTTCGATCAGGACCTGCATGACCGCCTGCTCGTTGAGGTGCTCGCAGCCTCGGAACATAAGGATGCGCATACGTTGATCAACGCCATCGCCAAGCAAAAAGCGCGGCGCTTGCTTGCGGAGTCTCCAGAATATTTCTAAAGGGCCGGATACACGGCCGATAACAACTAAAATATGATCTGATACGGATTCGACATGAAAATACGCTTACTTACGACACTCTCATTGATTTGGATGCTGTCTATGACCCCGGCCGTTTGGGCGGCCACCTTCAAGATCGCCACGCTCGCGCCCGACGGTACGGCCTGGATGGTGGCCATGCGGGCCGGCGCCGACGAGATCAAGGACCGCACTCATGGCCGGGTGAAATTTAAATTCTATCCGGGCGGCGTTATGGGCGATAGCAAGGTCGTGTTGCGCAAGATGCGTATCGGACAGTTGCAGGGCGGCGCCGTCACGATCGGCGACATGAGCGATGTCGTGCCCGATATGGCGCTCTATGGTCTGCCCTTTCTGTTTCATTCCCTGGATGAAGTCGATCGAGTGCGCCGCAAGATGGACGCTGTACTCGTCGGCGAACTCAAGGACAAGGGCTATATCAGTTTTGGATTCGCCGAAGGCGGATTTTCATACATGATGTCCGATCAAAAACTGGACTCGGTCGCTGACGTACGCGGCAAGAAGGTCTGGATCCCGACCGATCATCAGGTTGGCAAGGCAGTCTTTTCGGCGGCGCGCATTTCGCCGATTCAACTACCACTGTCCGACGTTATGACCGGGCTGCAAACCGGACTCGTCGACACGGTGATCTCCTCGCCAATCGGTGTCCTGGCCCTGCAATGGCACACGCGTGTCAAGTTCGCGATGGACGAACCTTTGATCTATATGGCCGCTACGATGATCCTCTCGAAGCGCGCCTTCGATCGCCTCAAGGCGCAAGACCAAGCGGTTGTCAGCGAGGTCATGGAGCGGGTCTATCACGGCATAGATGCCCAGAACCGTAAAGACAACATTGCCGCGCGCGAGGCTATGATCAAACAGGGTATTCAGTTCGTTCCGTTGACACCGGCCTCGCGTATCGAGTGGCACGACGTCGGGGTTCGCGCCATGCGATCCTTGCAGGAGCATAACGATTACAGCAAGCCGGTCTTCGATCAACTCATGAAGTTCGTCAGCAGTTCCGACTGAACATGGTTGGTTCGCGCAACCGGGTCCTGATCCGGTGTCTCCGCTGGTTGAATCGCTTTGAGGACTGGACGCTCATCGGGCTGCTCTCGACGATGGTCGTCCTGGCCTTCGTCCAAATCGTGTACCGTAACCTGCTTGGCGGCGGCATCGCCTGGATCGATCCGTTGCTGCGCATGCTCGTGCTCTGGGTCGCCTTGAGCGGCGCGATCATCGCGACACGTAGCGACCGCCACATCCGTATCGATGTCATCGTGCGCAGGTTTCCGCCCAAGCCTTATCGGGCGGCCCAGCGGGTCATCTATCTCATCAGCATGACGGTCTGCGCATTGATCGCTTGGTACTCTCTGGACCTGCTTCGCATGGACTACGGGGATGCCACGGTCGCCTTCTCGGGTATCCCTGCCTGGGTGACCGAACTCATTCTCCCGTTCAGTTTCGGAATGATGGCGCTCCGATTCCTGATGTTGTCCATCTATCCGCCACGGCGGAGGCGCTGACATGTTGGCCAGCGGCATCCTCTTGACGGCCGCCCTGCTGGGCGTGCCCCTGTTCGTGATTATCGCGATCAGCGCCCTGTTGGGTTTTCACCAGATTGATGTCGACCTCTCGGTCATCGCCATCGAAATCTATCGGATCGGAGATACACCGGTATTGCTTGCGATCCCCTTGTTTACGCTGGCCGGGTACATCCTCGGCGAGAGTCAGGCCTCACAACGGCTGGTACGCGTGACCGATGCTTTGTTGGGCTGGTTTCCCGGGGGGCTGGCGGTCGTTTCGCTGTCCGCCTGCGCCTTTTTCACGGCCCTGACCGGCGCCTCGGGGGCCACGATCATCGCGCTTGGCGCCATCCTTTATCCAGCCATGAAACAGGCCGGTTACGGCGAGCGCTTCAATCTCGGTCTGATTACGTCCTCGGGCAGTTTAGGGTTGCTGTTCCCACCTTCGATCGCGCTGATTCTGTACGGGGTCATCGCGCAAAAGATGGATGTCGGCGAGCCGGTCGCCATCGACGACCTGTTCGTCGCCGGACTGTTGCCCGGATTTCTGATGCTGGCGCTGTTGACGGCCTGGAGCATTTACAAGAGCCGAGGATTCGGGGTGGCGCGATCGCCGTTCAATCAGCGCCGAATCCTGGCCGCGCTCAACGAATCGAAATGGGAGCTACCCCTGCCGGTCATTTTGATCGGTGGGATCTACTCCGGCTACTTCGCGATCTCCGAGGCCGCCGCCGTCAGTGTTGTCTATGTGCTGGTCGTCGAGGTCCTGATCCTGCGCGAGGTCCCGCTCAAGAAGATCCCTTGTATCATGCGCGAGTCCATGGTCCTGGTCGGCGGGGTGCTCATTATCATCGGCGTTTCGCTGGCTTCGACGAACTATCTGATCGATACCGAGGTGCCGACCCGGCTGTTCGAGTTCGTCAAGTCGCACATCGACAGCAAACTGACCTTCCTGATGCTGCTGAACGTCTTCCTGTTGATCCTCGGCATGATCCTGGATGTGTTTTCAGCGCTCGTGATCATGGTGCCGCTGATCCTGCCGATGGCCGTCGGCTACGGCGTCCACCCGATCCACCTCGGCATCATCTTTCTCGCCAATATGCAGATCGGTTATTTCACGCCGCCGGTGGGGATGAACCTCTTCATCGCGAGTTATCGCTTCAACAAACCGGTGACCGAACTCTACGTCTCGACGATCCCGTTCATGCTAATCCTGATCGTGGCGGTGTTGATCATCACCTACTGGCCGGGATTGAGCCTGTATCTTGTCGACCTCAAAGGCTAGCCAGGCGGCGATAGCCTTCTAGATCGATCTGCTCGGGTCTCAAGCTGGGATCAATGCCGCATGCCCGGATGCTGTCTTCGTCGATCATGCCCTTGAGGGTGTTGCGCAGGGTCTTGCGGCGCTGACTGAAGGCCTTGCGGACGACGGTAGCGAGCACTTCCGAGTCGACCGACGACGGTGTCTCGTGCGGCGTCAGGCGTACGAGGGCCGAGTCGACCTTGGGGACGGGAAAAAAACATTCGGGTCCGATATCGAGGACCGATTCGACCAGGCAATAGTGCTGGACCATGACGCTGAGTCGTCCGTAGTCGCGACCGCCGGGACCGGCCGCCACGCGCTCCACGACCTCCTTTTGCAACATGAAGTGCATGTCCTCGACGTAGTCGAGTTGCGACAGCATATGGAACAGCAGCGGCGTCGAGATGTTATAGGGCAGATTGCCGACCACGCGTAGCCGTTCGTTATTCGTGGCGATCGTTCCGAGATCCAGGCGCAAGGCGTCCTGTTCGTGGACCCGGTAACCGGCGCGTCCCGGCGCGAAGTCGCGTAGCCGGGGCACGAGATCGCGATCGAGTTCGACGACGTCGAGCTCGATATCATGTTCCAACAAGGGCCGTGTCAGCGCGCCCTGGCCGGGTCCGATCTCGACGAGGTGATCGCCGGCCCGAGGGCGGATCTGCTCGATGATGCGTGCGCTGATCCAGTCGTCCTGGAGGAAGTTCTGGCCGAAGCGTTTACGGGGTGTGTGTTGATTCACGAGCTCATGGTATCCCGGCTGTGGCGCGCCATCGTGATGGCCTCCATAATTGCTACCGTGAGGCTCCCGGTGTCGGCGCGACCGCTGCCAGCCAGGTCGAAGGCGGTGCCGTGATCGACCGATGTGCGAATGATCGGGAGGCCAAGTGTGACATTGACGGCCCGGCCGAAGCCCAGGTGTTTCAGGACCGGCAGGCCTTGGTCGTGATACATGGCGAGAACGGCGTCGGCCCGCGCCATAAACGGCGGCGTAAAGACGGTATCGGCCGGGAACGGGCCTTCGAGCGCCAAGCCCTCTGCGATCAGTTTTGCGATCATGGGTTTGACGATGTCCTCGTCCTCGTGGCCCAGGTGGCCATCCTCCCCGGCATGTGGGTTCAGGCCGCAGACCAGAATGCGCGGCCGGGAGATTCCGTAGCGGCGCCGCAATTCGCCGTCGGTGATGCGCAGGCAGCGTTCCAGCCAGACCGGCGTGATGGCATCGGCGACTTCACGTAGCGGCAGGTGGGTGGTTACGAGCGGCACGCGCAGGCCCTCGGTCGCGAGCATCATGACGACCTGTGGCGTATCGGTCAGCTCGGCCAGGTATTCGGTGTGCCCCGTAAAGCGGACACCGGCCTCATTGATAACGGCCTTGTTGACCGGGCCGGTCACCAGGGCGGCAAATCGTCCGGAGCGGCAGCCCTCGGTTGCGAGCCGTAGCGTTTCGAGCAGGTAACCGGCATTCTCCGACGACGGACGGCCGGGCTCGACGGGCCGGGGTAGCGGGACATCGAGGACATACAGGAGGCCCGGCTGATGCATTAGCACGGACTGGTCTGCGGTACAGTCCGCGAGTTCGATATTCAGACCGAGCAGTCTGGCGCGGTCTGCCAACATGGTGCGCGATGCGATCGCGACGATTGGCGTCGGCAACGGTTGGCAGGCTGTCTTGAGTAGGATATCCGGTCCGATGCCGGCCGGTTCGCCGGGCGTGATGGCGATGATCGGTTCGGGAGATGCCTCGCTCATGAAGGGTGTTTTCCGAGACGGATGTCGACATAGGCCTCGCTACGGAGTTGATGCAGCCAACTGCCATAACGGTTCTCGGATTCGCGCCGAGTGAGTTGTTCGCGGGCCTGACTGCGGTTGAATTCCGCCGTGTTGTCGATTTCGCGGCGATCGAGTACCTGGATCAGATGCCAGCCGAAGCTCGTTTTCACGGGCTCGCTGATCTCGCCCTTCTTCAGTGTGTTCATGGCCGCTTCGAACTCCGGGACCATAACGCCCGGGTCGACCCAGCCCAGATCTCCGCCCTTGCCGGCGCTGGCCTTGTCTTCGGATATGGTGCGGGCGGCAGTCTCGAAGTCGAGCTGCTTGTCGAGGATTTTCTGTCGGATCGCGTTGAGTTTTTCCCGGGTTTGCAGTTCGTCGCGCAGTGCATTCGGGCGGATCAGGATGTGTCGCGCCAGGGTCTGCTCGACCATATGTTTTTCGCCGATGCGATGTCCCAGCAACTTGATGATATGGAAGCCCCGGCTACTGGGCAGGATTTCGCTGATCCCACCGGTTTTCATGTCGATGACCTGATCTGCGAACAGGCTCGGCAGCTCGCCAAGCTTGCGCCAGCCCAAGTCTCCGCCCTCGAAGGCCTGTTCGCCGCCGGAGGAGGCGATGGCGAGCTCGGCGAAATCCGCGCCTTGTTCGAGCCGGCTGCGGATCTCTTCAGCTTTTTTCCTGGCCGTCTGCCGTTCGGACGGGCTGGCCGCCTCGGGGGTGGGGATCAGAATATGCGCGACGTCGTATTCGTCCGAGGCCACGCCCTGGCGGCGAAGATCATTCAGGAAGACATCGACCTCCTGGTCCGTAATCAGGATCTGGCTGTCGACCTGTTGTTGGCGCAGGCGGCGGATGATGATTTCGTCGCGGATGCGTTCGCGGAACTGGTTGAAGTCGAAACCATCGTTTTCGAGTACTTCTTTGAAGCGTTCCAGCGAGAGCTTGTTCATTTCAGCAATGTTCGCGACGGTCTTGTTCAGGGTCTCGTCGTCGACGGTGATGCCGTTGGCCCTCGCCAGTTGTAGCTGCAGGTGGGTGCCGATCAATTCATCAAGCACCTGTTTATCGAGATCGGCTGACGGCGGGGTGGGGAGCCCCTTTTGTCTCAGCTGCAGTCGGACCCGGTCGAGTTCTTTGTCGAGCTCGGTTTGGGTGATGACTTCATCGTTCACGATGGCCACGATGCCGTCGATGTCCACTGTCGGTAAAGATGGCGTCTCTTCGGATGCCGCCGGGGTGGCTGCGACGGGCGCCAGCATGAAAAGGGCGACGATAAATCCTATACGTGCGGTCAAAAGATATGTCCTCATTATTTCCGGTAGCCAAGAATACCATTTTCCAAAACGGTATCGATGCGATTGCCCAGGCTGGTCAGACCCTTGAATTGCATTTCGAAGAACCAGCTCTTGTTGGTCTTCGTTTGGGTCGAAACCGCGTTGATCGAACTGTTGACGAAGCGCCGTCTCAGGAGCTGAAACTTCCAGCAGCAGGTATCGTATTCCATTCCGACCAATGTCTCGAGGTCGCGGTTGTCGCGGGTGGACCGATTCCAGCGTCCCAGCAGATGCAGCTTGGACGTAAGCGGCCAAAGGATTGAAAGATCGGTCTGCGCGATCTCCTTCCATCGATAACGGTAGGAGAGATTCAGTATTTGTCGCTCGCCCGGATGGAATTGTAGCGAGACATTGCCTTTGTCGAAGCGATCGATCTTGGGGTCCCAGCGCATATCCGATTTGACAGAGACATTAGGCGTCAGTTCGATCCGCGCGTCGCCGGTCAGGGCGGACGTTGGCTCGGTCTCCTGGGAATTGCCGGGGAGGGTGACCCTGCGGGACTGAAAATAGTAGATCTGCCCGAGTTGGACCCGGCCGAACTCCCGGCCTGTCTTCTGGTCGACGATGGCGCTGGCCGCCGCGATCGTAAGCTGGTCGGCGTCGCCAAGCCGGTCGCTGCCATTGAAGCGGTTTTCCGAAAATAGCTGGGAATAGCTCAGGTCGATTCCGCCCGAATCGAAGATCGGTAAGGTGCTCTGATCCCGGTATGGACGGCGCAGATAGAACAATCGCGGTTCCAGGGTTTGGCGCAAGCCTGTTCCTTGCCAAGAGAAATCCCTTTCCAGAAATACGCGGCCGTCCAGCGATAAGGTGGGCAGGCTTCGAGTCGGTTGTTGTTCGTCGCTCGCCAGATCGTCGAGCCAGTACTGGGTGTGGTCCCAGGTCAAGGCGCTGTCGAAGCGGGCCGCCGTCCAGCGCAACGGAAGGCTGACTCGAGGCTTGAGTCTCAGGCGTCCTCCGCTGATCCTTTCCTGGCGTTGAAAATCGGTGTATTGGCCGGTGATCGAGAAATTGGGACGGCCCTCCCTGAGCGGGGAGCGGCTCGCCAACGTGACCTGAGGCATCATCTGATATGGGCGGGCTGTCTCCGGGATACTGCTGTCCACGGTCTGGTAGGTTTGAATCTGGACCGATCCCTGCCAATGGCTATCGCTAAACAGCACTGCGGCGCGTTGCGGAAGATAGGTCAGGCTTGATGTGCTCAGGCTGTTACCCAGTTCCTCGAGAAAGTGCTCGTCGGAGACCCGGTGAATGTCTATGTCGGTTTGAAGCTGGGGATTCAATTGGCTGTGATGGGACCATTCGATCTGATGACGCTCTTTTTGCCGGATTTCGTCCTTGGGCAAATAGTCCAGCGCGAATGTACCCGAACCATGTGGGATCAGATAACGGAAATCGCTGCCGAGCATAAATCCCCGTCCCGTCATATTGATGGGTTGCAGGACCAGGTCGTAATTCGGGGCCAGGTTCAGGTAAAAAGGAATCGCGAGTTCGCCGCCGCTCTCGCTGGAATAGCGATAGCTTGGCGTCAAAAGACCGGTGCGGCGGCGGTCATCGATGGGGAATCGGATAAATGGCGTGTAAAGAAAGGGTACGCCCTTGAACGACAGCCAGACGTTTCTGCCGACACCGATCCCTTCGTCGCGATCGAGCGTCAGGCGTGAAAAGCGCAGTATCCAGTCCATCTCGCGTTTCGGACAGGTCGTATAGATTCCCTGATGCAGAACGATGATACTGCCCGGTTCGAGTTCCGCCTGGCGCGCGGTTCCGTGCCCGGTGGATTCAAAGAAACGGAACTCACCTGATTCGATGTGGCCGAGGTGGGTGCCGAGATTGAACAGACCGCGTGTGCCGAGGATCTGCAGGTCGGGCGTCTGATAGACAAGCCCGCCTGTGGCATCGAAGTTCTGGTCGCGTTTTGTAAAGTGTCCCTCGTCCGTCTCGATGGCCTGCTGGCCTGTGACGGCGCGAACCCGGCCGCTGAGGTCCACGACCTGATTTCCGTCGGAATCCCTGGAGAGTGTGGTCTGGTCGGCATCGAGCCGAATCCGTTCGTCATCGGGATCGCCGATCGGGATCAGCGGAACCTCCAAGGGGTCCTGGCAATGCGGGTCGACGGGTTTTTTGGTTTCGCCCGCCCAAACCGTGCTCGCCCAACTTGAACAGATCAAGAGGGCGAGCAGGAGGGCGCCGGGCACGCTCATGGCGACACGCATTGTTATATGGTGCGTCGCCCACTCAAGGGGCTCTTCGTCAGACCTCTCGGTATCGGGCTCATGTCCGGACTCGAACCTGTTGCTTCCCAGCTGGAAACCGTCTCAAAACGTAGTGAGCACAGGCGGTTGAACGAGAAAGCACGGATTTGGACATCTCGGGTTCATTGCCAATGCGGGGCATCGCGAAGCGAAGTCGTTCTGAGACGGGTTTCAATTAGTGATGGGCGTGCCCCGGACCATGCACGTGACCGTGGGTAAGTTCCTCTTCGCTGGCTTCGCGGATATCAACGATGGTAACGTAAAATTGAGCTCCATGCCCGCCAGCGGGTGGTTGCCATCAACCGTGATCTGTTCGTCCGTGACATTCGTGACCACAACGATATGGGCTTCGCCGTTCGGGCCCTGAACCTGGAACTGCATGCCGGGCTCGATGGACTCGACGCCTTCGAAGGCCGCGCGAGGCACGTCCTGCTTGAGTTCATCGTGACGCGGACCGTAGCCATTCTCGGGGCTTACCGTTACCTGCAGGCTGGCGCCGACGGCTTGACCGGCAAGTTCGCTCTCCAGTCCGGGGATGATGTTGCCGGCGCCGTGCAGGTAAGCGAAATCGCCGCTGCCGTCGGTCTTGTCGATGACATTTCCGGCGTTGTCCGTCAAGGTGTAATCAAGGGTGACAACCATTTTATCTGCAATCTGCATTGGGCTCCTCGTGTGCGCGGTGCGGTTGGTTTATGGCCTTTGACAGCTCGAATAGTGCGGCATCATAACACGACCCCCCTGAATTTCCGACGGATCGGATGGTCCCTTTTGGGTCCTTTTCGTTACAATAGGGCTATCCAGAGTGACGAGGGCGGGGCGAGTGAGCAAATACGGACGTATTGAGGTTCGGGTCGAACCGGAATACCTGGAGGAACATTCCGATCCTCAGGCCGGCCATTTTGTCTTTGCCTATCACATCTATATCCGCAACATGGGAACGATGGCGGCTCGTCTGATGCGTCGCTACTGGTATATCACCGACGGGGACGGCAAGGTGGAAGAGGTCGAGGGGGACGGCGTGATTGGCGAACAACCCCTGATCGCGCCAGGGCAAACCCATCGTTACAGCAGCTTTTGCATCCTCTCGACACCTGTCGGGGTCATGGAGGGGCACTATCTAATGAAGACCGTCGACGGTACGGAGTTCAATGCCGAGATCCCGGCGTTCAGGCTAACGGCGCCGGGCGTGCTCCATTAGATACATTTAAATGTATCTATTCAAAAGCGCCGAAGGGCGTGGCATGCCGTATCTCTTCGGCGCGTTTTGAGTAATTAGGTTGCCGTGTTACTTGGTCCCGGCGTCCTTCTTGGCCTTTTCCGCCGCCAAACGCGCCACGATCTTGCGGCGCTCTTCTTCATCCAGGCGATACCAGGTGTTGGATTCTTGCTGGGTCATGCCACAGGTCGTGCAGACACCGTCTTCCATATAACAAACGTCTTCGCAGGGGGATTGGACTTTTTCGGTCATGGATCTTTCCTGAGTGAAATACGAGGCGCTATTGTAGCGTTTCAAACACGGATTGGCGATTATTTGCTTGGGATTTTTGGCGCATTTCCAACAAGATAAGTGCGCCAATTGCGGAGGAGAAGATGGCGCTCCCTAGGAGACTCGAACTACTGTTCCCGCCGTGAGAGGGCGGTGTCCTAGGCCACTAGACGAAGGGAGCGTGGAACCGGAACGTCTGGCAGTCCGAACGAGCCGGGCCATACGATCATTTAGCAAGCGGCACATTATACTTTATGGCGTCAAAAGCACAAGTGCCACGTGCGCTCGGCGTGTCGTGTCGTTGCAGTAAATGCGGAGAGGATACGGAGATATCGCCATCCGCTTCGCGGACATTGGCGGCGGTGGGTGGCGCCCGTCGGGGGTCAATCTGCCAGGGCTTGTCCCGACAGGCGCGAATTAGTGTTATCTTATAGCGCTTCAATAATAACTACTGTTAGGACGCGCTATTAGTACACCTCGCATCATTCCCCGCGGAGAACACACGGTTTCACGTTCCGGGATCAGCGAAAACGCACTCAAGGTCCTCTATCGGCTCAAGAATGGCGGCTATCAGGCCTATCTGGTCGGCGGCTGCGTTCGCGATCTTCTGCTCGGCCGGGAACCCAAGGATTTTGACGTCGCTACCGACGCTCACCCGGAAGAAATCAAGGAGCTCTTTCGTAACTGCCGCCTGGTCGGACGCCGCTTCCGGCTCGCGCACGTGCGCTTCGGCCGCGAAATCATCGAGGTCGCGACCTTCCGCGCCCAGCACTCCGGCGACGAAGAAGGCGGGCTCATGGAGGATGGCCGCATCATTCAGGACAATGTCTTCGGCTCCGTCGAAGAGGATGCGCTGCGCCGCGACTTCACCGTCAATGCCCTCTATTACGACATCCGCGACTTCTCGATCGTCGATCACGCCCACGGCCTCGAGGACCTCAAGGCCGGATGCCTGCGCCTGATCGGCGACCCCGAGACGCGTTATCGCGAAGACCCCGTGCGCATGCTGCGTGCGGTGCGTTTCGCCTCCAAGCTCGGTTTCCGTATCGAGGAGGAGAGCGAGGCCCAGATCTGGCGCAACGGTCATCTGCTCAGGGACATCGCTCCGGCGCGTCTCTTCGACGAAATGCTGAAACTTTTTCTCGGCGGCTGCGGGTTACAGACCTTTGAAAATCTGCGTCATTACGGTTTGTTCGCGCATCTCTTTCCGGCCACCGAACAAAGCCTGGCGGTCGAGGAGGGCGGTTACCCGCATCAGCTCCTGACCTGCGCCCTGACCAATACCGATGCGCGTTTGGCCGAGGATAAACCCGTGATCCCGGGTTTTCTGATGGCGGCCTTGCTTTGGGAGCCCCTGCGCGAACGGATTGCCAGGCTGCAGGCCAACACCAAGAAGCCGGCGCTCGCGGTCATGTACGGGGCCGCCGACGAGACTCTGCGCGAGCAATCGGCCTACATTGCAATCCCGAAACGATTCGGTCTGCAGGCTCGCGAGATCTGGGACATGCAACTGAGGTTGGAACGTACTCAGGGTAGACGTCCATTGCTGTTGCTCGAGCATCCGCGCTTTCGCGCCGGTTACGACTTCATGCTGCTGCGCCGCCAGGCGGGCGAGGAACTCGACGAACTCTGCGACTGGTGGACGCGCATTCAGGAAGTCGACGCCGAGGAACGGGGCCGCATGGCCAAGGTCAAGCCGGAGGCCTCGGCCGAGAAACCCGATGGCGTCAAGCGCAAACGCAAGCGCCGGCCACGCAAACGTCGTCCTGCCCAGGAGGCGGGGGCGGAAGCGGCCGGATGACCTCTTGGGTCACGGCCTTCATCGGCCTGGGCAGTAACCTCGACGACCCGGAGGCGCAAATCAGACGAGCCTATGCCACGCTCGCCCTGTTGCCCAACTGCCGCGATCTGCTTGCCTCCGATCTTTACCTGAGCCGACCCTTCGGGGAGGTCGAGCAGCCGGATTACATCAATGCCGTCGCTGGACTCCAAACCACACTCACGCCTGAGGCGCTGCTTGCCGCACTGCAGGCGATAGAACGGCAACAAACGCGAACTCGTGAGGTCCGTTGGGGGCCGCGTACGCTGGATCTCGATATCCTGCTCTACGGGGCCGAAATCGTGGGCCGGCCGGATCTTGTCATCCCTCATCCAGGCTTGGCGCAACGGGATTTTGTCCTGTATCCTCTGAGTGAAATCGCCCCCGAAATCATGATCCCGGGCTTGGGGCCCATTGGGGATTGCTTGGAGGCCTGTGCGAATCGGGGTTTGGAACGGCTGCATCGCGCGCCCCTGTCCGTGGCTCGCGATGACGAGGGGATAGTCATTGGCGCAACCTAAATTTCTCATAATCGAAGGCCCGATCGGCGTCGGCAAGACGAGCCTTGCCCGTCGCCTGGCGGAAACCTTTCGCTCCGAGTTGCTGCTTGAGGGCGCTGCTGAAAACCCGTTTCTCGAACGCTTATACCGGAATCCCAAGCAGGCCGCACTGCCGACTCAGCTGTTCTTCCTTTTTCAGCGCGCCCATCAGCTCGCGGAGTTGTGCCAGGACGATATCTTTCAACCCGTCCGGGTCGCCGATTTTCTTATCGAGAAGGATCGTTTGTTCGCCGAGCTCACGCTCGACGAGGACGAGTTGAAACTCTATGATCAGGCCTATCGTCACTTGTCGCCGAAGGCCCCGATGCCGGACCTCGTGGTCTATCTTCAAGCCCCGGCCGAGGTCCTGTTGGAGCGAATCCGGCGGCGCGGCATCCCGAGCGAACAGTCTATCGATATCGATTATCTCAAGCGTATCGTCGATGCCTATGCGCGCTTGTTCCACTTCTACGACAAGACACCGCTGTTGATCGTCAACGCCGCGACCTTCGACCCGATCAACCGCGAGGACGATTATCAGACCCTGCTTGAACACGTCATGAGCGAGCCGCAGGGGCGTCAGTACTTCAATCCTCTGCCGTTGGCGCTTTAGGAGCCCAGGAGCAAGTCATGAGTGCACAGCCCCCCATCAAGAGAGTGACCATCCGTGAGCTCGGCGAACGCAGCCGGCAGGGCGGACGCTTCACCTGTCTGACGGCCTACGACGCCTCCATTGCGCGAGTGCTCGATGAGGGTGGCGTCGATGTCATCCTCGTCGGAGACTCACTGGGTAACGTCATTCAGGGCCATGAAACCACCTTGCCCGTAACGCTCGACGATATGGTCTACCACACGGCCTGCGTCGCCCGTGGCAGCCGGCGAGCGCTGATCATGGCCGACATGCCCTTCATGGCCGACGCCGACGCCCATATGGGGCTGTTGAGCGCGGCGCGGCTCATGCGGGAGGGCGGGGCGCACATCATCAAGATCGAGGGCGGCAAACTCCTTGCCGAGACCATCGCCCTGTTGAGCAAGCGTGGCATCCCGGTCTGCGCGCATATCGGACTCAAGCCGCAGTCGGTTCATAAGATCGGCGGCTACCGGGTACAAGGCCGCGACCGCGCCAGCATGGACGAAATTCTCGACGACGCCTGGGCCGTGATCGAGGCCGGTGCCGATATGTTGCTGCTGGAGTGCGTGACCAGCGAACTGGCCAAAGAGATCGTATCGGCCGTGAAGGTTCCGGTCATCGGTATCGGCGCCGGACCCGCCTGCCAGGGGCATGTACTGGTCATCTACGACATACTCGGCATCACGCCCGAGCCGCATCCGCGCTTTTGTCAGAACTTTCTGAGCGAAGGCGGATCGATCCAGGGTGCCGTTTCCGCCTATGTGAACGCCGTTATGTCCGGGCGCTATCCGTCTCTTGAGCAGGCCTATGGAGCCTCTGAGTAATTCATGACTGAAACAGAGGTCCCCCATCGAAATGCAGGCGGTCAAGGCTACAGCTGAACTGTCGGATCTCATCGACGGCTGGCGTGCCTTCAGCGAACGGATTGCCTTCGTTCCGACGATGGGCAATCTGCATGCCGGGCACCTGAGCCTGGTTCGTCACGCCGGGACCATAGCCGACCGCGTCGTGGTCAGCATCTTCGTCAACCCGACCCAGTTCAACGATCCCAACGACTTCAAGCGTTATCCCAATACGCTGGAAGAGGACAGCCGCCAGCTCGCAGAGACGGGCTGCGACCTGGTGTTCGTGCCCGCAGAGGAGACCGTCTACCCGTTCGGGCGCGACAACGCCGTTCTCGTCGACGAGCCCGTGATCTCGCAAGGGCTATGCGGCGCTTTTCGTCCGGGGCATTTTAGAGGGGTTACGACGGTCGTCTGCCGACTCTTCAATCTGGTTCGGCCCGATATCGCCGTGTTCGGTCAAAAGGATCTCCAGCAATTGCGTGTCATCGAACGCATGGTCGCCGATCTACACATGCCGGTCGTGATCGAAGGCATGCCGACGATCCGTGAACCCGACGGCCTCGCCATGAGTTCCAGAAACGGCCGCTTGGCCGCCGACGAACGCCATCAGGCGGCCGTGCTCTACCGAATCATATGTGAGGTCCGCGATCAGGTCTCCTCCGGCCGCAAAGAATACGAAGCCATCGAAACCGAGGCCATGCAGGCGCTCGACCACGCAGGTTTCCGATCCGAATACGTCGCAATCCGCTGCTGGGACGACCTCTCTGCGCCCGTTTCCGGGCGTCCTTTGGTCGTGCTGGCCGCGGCCTGGCTCGGCGAAACCCGTCTGATCGACAATCTCCCTCTATCAACGTAATTAGCGTAAAGGTGAACCTTAGTGTTCGCCCATCTGTGAGCGATGTAGGTTGAGTTGAGGTACGAAGCCCAACGTCAGGCGTCACCACTGTTGGGCTTCATTTCATTCAGCACCAACCTACAAAACCGACCCTCTCCCTTATTTCAGACCAAACAAGTCGACATTGTCGACAATGTCCACTCCGTGGCCTCAATTGTCTAGCTGTGGTTGAGTGGTGGTGAATTGTAAAAATAAGGAAATAACAACAAGTTATAGGAATTATTCAGTATTGGCACGACGGTTGCAAGAGGGTAATCGTACGAATCACGTACCTAAGTAATTAGGAGATTCATCATGACTGGTAACCTTCATACTACCGATATGTTTTTTAGATTCTTTCTGGGGCTGACCATCATTTGTCTGGTCCTCGTAATGCCCACGGTCCCGGCCTGGTTGGCCCTGATCGCAACTTACCCGGTGTTCACCGGCATCCTGAGAAGGGATCCGATCTACGCCGCTTACCTGGCCCTGGCCAAGCCCAGCGCCAAGAAGACTGTTTCCAAGCGCAATCTTGGACGCAAGACTGCGGGAGCCGCTGCCTAACCCCGGGCAGCCTCCTCAGGAGCAGTACCTGTTTTACCCTCCCCCCTTAGGCGAGGGCGCCTGACGCCCTCGCCATTTTTTTGTTTGGACGAAGCTCCGATCAACCTACGCCCGAACATCTTGTGCGACGAAAGGCCATCTTATGCGCCGCGAATCTTGCCAATTCCATTGTCAATTCCGTTTGTTTCGGCTGACTAGTTCCTTTATAATGCCCGCCAGTTTACGGGCCGGACCAGCCACCTAAAGGTTATCCTCCCAACGCACGACATACTCCCCACCACGCCGGTGTAGCTCAGTCGGTAGAGCAACTGATTCGTAATCAGTAGGTCAGAGGTTCGATTCCCCTCACCGGCACCAATTAAATCAATAGGTTACGCGGGGCAATCAAGGGGCCAGAACACTTGAAAAGTGTCAAGTAATGTCACGGATTAAATGTGCTGACCCCTTGATTTGAGACTCGGAAGCGCAAAAAGATTGTCGCCGGCGATGTTATCGAATTCGATGGCGAGAAGATTGTGATGGTGGCCGACGGCTAAATAGTGTTTGTTCGCTCAAGCCTTTGGTGTTTTCCGGTCTTGCTGCTGAGGCCTTCTCTCATAGGCTTCGGTAGCGGACGCCATCGGCCGTAGTCAATTGACCCAAAAGTGAATTGTTCGTGATCTCCGTGTGATAACTCGCGGGCATAGTTGTTCACGGCGCATCGCGCGTCCTGTGCTTTCAGTTATCACGCCTTTGAGGAGGTTAGAGATGAACAAGAAATTTCCACTAATTGCCGGATGTATGCTTTCCATGACCGTGTTGGCCGCCAACGCCGCCCCAGCGGATAACGGGTCCCCGATGTACGAGGTCACAGTCACCAACCTCACACCCGGACAGCCGCTGGCGCCGATCATGGCCGCCACGCATCGACGCGGGATCTCGTTTTTTACGGTGGGTCAGGCGCCCAGCGACGAATTGGCCCGTTTGGCCGAGGCCGGCGATGGTAAGCCCATGGCGGCGAAGCTGCTGGCCATGCACGGTGTCAGTGACGCCCAGGTCAGCACTTCGGGGCTTACGTTTCCGGGGCATTCCACGACCATGACGGTAACGGCGAAGCGCGGCGTGGGCCGGGTCAGTGTGGCGGCCATGCTGGGGGCGACCAATGACGCTTTTTTCGCGATCAAGGACCTGCCCTTACCCAAAGGGCATCATGTCGTCACCTACACGGCCAATGCCTATGACGCTGGCAGCGAGACCAATGACGAACTCGGTTCGACCGTCGCCGGGCTCGGTGGCGAGGGGTATTCGCCGAACGATAGCGGCGAAGGTTTCGTGCATATCCATGGCGGTATCCATGGTATCGGCGACCTGATCCCCGCCCAGATGGACTGGCGCAATCCCGTTGCCGAGATCTCGATCAAACGTGTAGAGGCGCCGTAACGCTAGCCGCCAATAACCTCGACAGGGGACAAGCCACGCTGTGCCGAATCTTCGGCGTCAGCGTGGCTTGTCCCCATTTTTCTTTACCTGATTTTTAGGTTCGCTTGAAGATTGCCGGGCCCGAAACGGCTGACTGATCAATCCAACTTCAATCGCCCGCGTAGTTCATGGATCAGGGTTAGGTGCGGGGCGGCGTCTGTCCTATGGGCATAATTGCAAAGGGCGTACCAGGGGCTAGAGGCCCACTTATCACCTGTTTGTCCGGAAAAGTTGACCGTACATGTAGGAGATACAACATCACCGGCAAGTGGATTGTGGCAATTCTACCCAACATTGGGTCGAATTGGGGTGCAAATTGGGGCAGGCGACTTTTTTCGCTATTATACGGAGAGATTTGTACAAAAACGTGGAAAGTCCCCGATTGGCGCCCGTGATGTAACAATATTCGCGCGGTTTACCTCTATACTATCCCGCAAACATTTTTGCTGGCGCCTTGCGGTGCGAATCGAGCGTTCTGAGCATTTGACGCTGAGCAGCCCGGGCAGACACTTTATTTCAACCTGAATCCGCATCTTCAGGGCGGATGCAGAGTGCAAGATATTGGTTTCAGAGTGGCATCAAAAAATCTTAACTTCACCCATAGGTTAAGCGGACATTTTTTGAACCGCTGTGGGATCAAGCGCTTGTGCTATGCGCCGTCATGACGGTACGGATTCAGGTTCAAATCAAATATCAAACATATCGATGCGGACTTGTTATGCGGATGCGACGGAACGGCCCTGGCAAGGGGTTATCCGGACATGTGCGTTCAGCCGACATCATCAGCAATGCCATAGGAGCATACAAAATCCATGAGTGAATTCCGGAGAACCAAAATCGTAGCCACGCTGGGACCGGCATCTGAATCACCAGAAGTGCTGGAACGGCTGGTGTCCGCCGGAGTGAATGTCGTCCGCCTGAACTTTTCTCACGGCACGCCTGATGAACATCGCGCCAGGGCTGAGCTTTTACGTGGTATTGCCCAAAGACATGGCGTATGCGTCGGCATACTAGCCGATATGCAGGGCCCCAAGATCCGTTGCGGCAAATTTAAAGAGGGAAAAACAGTCCTGAGATCAGGCCAGCAATTTATCCTTGATGCCGCGCTGGATCTGGATGAGGGTGATGACGAGCGCGTCGGTTTGACCTATAAGAGTTTGGTAGAGGATGTGGAACCGGGCGCACGCCTTTTGCTTAACGATGGGCTGATCGTCATGGATGTCGATGCGATCATCGGTCAGGAGATCCGTTGCACGGTCGTCATTGGTGGAGAGCTTTCCAATAATAAGGGCATCAATCGCGCCGGTGGAGGTTTGTCCGCCGAGGCATTGACTGAAAAAGACAAGCAAGACATTAAAACCGCATGTGCGATCGGAGTGGACTATATCGCCATCTCGTTCCCTCGCAACGGTGCGGATATGGACTATGCCCGGTCTCTTGTAAATGCCGAAGGTTCAAGGGCGGGGCTGGTCGCCAAGGTGGAGCGGGCCGAGGCGGTCCTTGATGAAAATCTTGAATCCATCCTCAAGTCTTCCGACGCCGTCATGGTGGCCCGTGGCGATCTCGGTGTGGAAATCGGCGATGCCGCAGTACCGCCCATGCAGAAGAAGATTCTGCGTCTGGCGCCCAAGTACAATTGCCCGGTCATTGTCGCCACGCAAATGATGGAGTCGATGGTCAGTAGTCCGATCCCGACACGGGCCGAGGTAAACGATGTCGCAAATGCCGTCCTCGATGGTACGGACGCCATCATGCTTTCGGGGGAGACGGCGGCGGGCGCATATCCTGTCGAGGCCGTTCAAGCCATGCACCGAACCTGTATCGAGGCCGAAAAGCAACCGGTCATGCCATCTCCCTATGCGCGGGAGCCCCGCTTTCCACCGCAAACGGTCGATGAGTGTATCGCCCGCCAAGCCATGGAAGTAACCTATTTCCTGCCTATCAAGGCCATCGCCGCGCTCACCCAGAGCGGCAATACGGTTTTGTATATGTCCCGCCATCTTTCGCGGGTCCCGATCTATGCGTTGACCCCGTTGGGGTCGACGGCCGGTCGGATCACCCTCTATCGAAATGTCATCCCCAAGCCGATCCGTGACGACTACGGTCCAAATGATGCTCAATTGGCCACGCGCGATGTCTTTTCGGTCATGCTCTATGACAAACTCATCGGTGAAACCGATCAGGTGGTCATGACCTTTGGCACCCCTATGGGTGCTGCCGGAGCAACAAACACCTGCAAAATCGTCCGAGCATCCCGGGTTTTTGAATAATCAAAAAATCGAAAAATCGGGAAAAATCGAAAAATCGGGGACAGACCACGGTTTTTCGCGACTATACAGTGTGATTTCTACAAAATGCGGCCTGTCCCCGATTTGCGCTATTCACGTGTTGCGTTCATGATGGATGTGCCGATTACGCTGCATTGTCGCGGAAGGCAAATTTATATTTTTCTCACCCACTGAAGGACTTATCGCATGTGGTTACGTACTAGCTGTGATATGACGTTCAATATTTCAGTGCCGACACCGTTCATTCTAATGCTGCGGCTACGCTGCGGTGCGCAGCAATGGGTTGGCCGTGAGGAATACCGGCTTAAGCCGAGCGTCCCCGTATTCGAATTCACCGATAATTATGGCAACCTTTGCCAGCGACTGACCGCGCCTCCCGGTGCTTTTGGGATTTATACCGCGGCTCATGTCAGGACCGCCGATCAAGTGGACCAGTCACCAGGCGCACCGTTTGTCGAGATTGAGTATTTACCCAATGCCGTGCTCGGTTACCTGTTGCCCAGTCGGTATTGTGAGTCCGACCGCTTTGGCCAGATGGCCACGGAAATCGTTGCCGGCCAACAGTTGGGTTACGACCAGGTCAAGGCGATTGAGTCCTGGTTGCGAGCGAGCATTCGTTTCGAACCGGGAGACTGCGATATACCCGTGTCGGCGGTCGAGGTGAATATGAGGGGATGGGGTGTGTGCCGTGATTTATCGCACCTTGGCATCGCGTTGTGTCGTAGTCTCAGTATCCCAGCGCGGTTGGTGGTGGGTTATCTATACGGTCTTCATCCTATGGATCTGCATGCTTGGTTCGAGGCCTATATTGCCGGGCATTGGTATACCTTCGACGCTACCCAACCTGAACTCAGAAGCGGGTATGTGGTCATTGGTTATGGTCGTGATGCCGCCGACGTCGCCATCTACAATCAGTTTGGTCCGCCGGTGTATCCGATCACACAGAACATTCAAGTGCTGATGATTGAGGAGAAAGACGCGTAGAGACGTGCGGGGTCGCAGTGCGTCAGAGTGGTCCCCCTCAGCGTTTTTTAAGATGTAGCAAAACCTAGGGAACCTCTGATTAATTCTGGGCCGGATGGATGGCGAGATGAAATGTTCCGGATCAAGGCGAAAAGCGCAGGTAATAGCGTGCTATTGCCAAGATTTTCAACGCCGAGCCGGGACATTT
>Ga0114931_10001417_pt1 | contig 30578 bp, 36 predicted proteins | sample 2SBtaG_FD_89579 | JGI IMG/M metagenome (GOLD analysis project Ga0114931, IMG submission 89579) | Deep subsurface microbial communities from Kolumbo volcano to uncover new lineages of life (NeLLi) - 2SBTROV14_V59a metaG | ecosystem: Environmental > Aquatic > Marine > Volcanic | place: Kolumbo... | reverse complement strand
GCATCGTACGAACAGTGCGCCGGGAAGATGGCTTTACGCTTATCGAGCTTCTCGTGGTGATCGCCATCATTGGTATTCTCGCGACCGTCGTCTTGCAATCGCTCTCAAGCGCTCGTGGTCGCGCTCAGGACGCAAACTTCAAGTCCGAGGTCACCTCAGCGCAGCCACAGTTTGTACTTGATTGTGACGGTGGCTCGATTACCGTTGCTTCTGACACTCCGTATACCACGTGGTCTGTTGCCACCGTCGACGACAGTGAGTGTGGTGTGTCTGGTACCGGAGCATTTAGTGTCACCGGTATTGGCTATGGTGGTTCAGGAAGTTGCACCGGTGCGGATGTGACAGAACAAGGTGCGGTGTTCCAAGGTTGCCCGTAAACCTAACGCAGTACAAAAAACGCCGCTATGCGGCGTTTTTTGTTATACGCAGGGAGGCGCAGCATTTGCTGTACACCGTACACAGGTCAACGTTGCGGCGTTGGTGTTCGTACCCTACAGTGTACATATGCCGAGCATCGTACGAACAGTGCGCCGGGAAGATGGCTTTACGCTTATCGAGCTTCTCGTGGTGATCGTTATTATTGGCATCCTGTCGAGCGTTGTGCTCTCTAAAATTACTAGTGCCCGCGTCAGGGCACAGCAAGCAAAAACCCTCACGAACATGAAAAGCACACAGGATGTTGCGGTGTCTTGCTCGAGTCTGGGACACAACCTAACCACACCGGACGTAAGCCAGCCGATGTGCAACGGAGAGGGCAACTGGTCAGGCAAGCTCGGCGCCGGTTGGAGCTATGGAGATGCAGGCGGTTGTGCATTTGATGGTGAGGTGAGCGACGGCACGTTCATGTTCTGTGCCACGAATGGCACCCACGTCATCGCCTGTACGCAACGTGGCTGCAGCGTAAGTTAGTATGCGGGTGGCAGCGTGCATCGTATGCATGTCGTCAGCAGTTATATTCAACCACATGAACACCTTTCCCACGTTAGCCGTCCTTATACCAGTGTTGTCAATGTTTCTACTAGGAATCATTGTCGGTAGTTTTTTGAACGTTGTCATTTTGCGTCACGAAAAGAAGGAGTCGGTGACCGGTCGTTCATACTGTCCGTCATGTAAGAAACAACTAACCTGGTATGAGCTTGTGCCCGTATTCTCTTACGTCCTACAGCGAGGAACGTGCAGGGGCTGCGGTACACGCATATCGGCACAGTATCCGCTTGTAGAGCTTGCAACCGGCACCGTGTTCGTTCTTGTGTATGTGCACGTCATTGGCCCGTTCTCACTAGTAACCTCTCATCTCTCACCTCTCACTATCGTGCAGCTACTACTCCAAGCCGTCGCATGGTCCCTCCTTATGGTGATAACGGTCTATGACCTGCGTACCAAGCTTATTCCCGACCAGTTCTCTTTCAGTTTTGCTGCCGTTGCGCTCATCGCAACACTCCTCATGGGTCATCTCTCACTTCTCGCGCTTCTTGCTGGCCCTATACTGTTCCTACCGTTCTATCTCCTTTGGAAGGTCTCACACGGGCGTTGGATGGGACTTGGCGATGGTAAGCTTGCACTCGGCATCGGGTGGTTTTTGGGCCTTGCGCAGGGCTTTACTGCCATCATGTTTGCGTTTTGGATTGGGGCAGCGGTGGCACTACTGTTGTTGGGTACACAGCGACTGCAGGGCAGCATACGCAACCATTCAAAACTTTCGCTTAAAAGCGAAATACCATTTGGCCCATTTCTTGTTGTAGGTACGCTACTGGTCTATGTGTGCAACCTCAACCTCTTTGCAGGGTTTGTTCTCTACTAGTCTGTCCACACAGCTCGTTGTTTGTATGTATGCATACACTGTATACTATGGTCATGTACACGAACACGATACGGCAAACCGGATTTACACTCATGGAGCTGCTGACGGTAATCGCTATTATTGGCATACTTTCCGCAGTAACCATATCTACGTATAGCGGTGCACGTGAGCGTGCACGTGATACGCAGCGCATCACCGAGCTTGGTCAGCTGGCACTCGCTCTTGAACGATATTTCGATGCATGCAATCAGTATCCTGGGGCACTGGACCCGTCGGAGAGCGCAGGTTGTCCCAGTGGTGTTACGTTTGGTACGTTTGCGGGCAATCCTGTACCCAAAAATATTGACGGATCTGACTACCTCTATGACAGCTATGGAACAGCTTTTGTTTTGAGCGTGCAGTTAGAGCAGGATAATGCGGTGTTCGTTGATAATGTCGGCGTTCCGGCAGGATTGTCGATAACGGGTAGTTGCAGTAGTGCCGATTTTTACTATTGTTTGAGCTCATAGTTGTTTTACACAATACATATACACGTACATGAAATATCCCGCGAATGAGATGTGTGTATCTGATACTACCAAGGTTGGCGGCTTCACCATTATAGAAATAGCGGTGACGTTTGCCATCCTCGCCATTTTGTTAGCGACAGTACTTGTTGGCGACAACAAGTCGCAAGAGCCGTTCAATCTTGTAAACGAGGCATACAACGTAGCGGTGTTTATACGTGAGGCGCAAGTAAAAGCGACATCGGTCATAAGTGGTTCGACCGATTTTGATGAAGCGATTGGGGTACATTACGGGGGCGGGGACAGAACAATGATTGAAAGTTTTAATGACGCCAATGATGACGGGGTGTATGCAGTCGGTGAGAAAACGGGCGAGCTTACGTTACACAACAAGATCAAGATATCGAATGCTTGTGGGGATGGGGGATGTACTTCTACCGGCGACCCATTACACATTGTATTCAAACGCCCTCTTATTGATGCTCATATTACGTATGGTGGCCATTTGAACGATACCGCGGTGCTGTGTCTCTCTGCACCGTCAGGTGCAACAGTGGGGGTGATTGTGAACAGCACCGGTCGCATTTATGTGGAAACAGACGGTAGCGTAACTGGTTGTTAACATGTTGATCGTATCGCCTTTTATACATGTGGTACGCTGTGGGTACTGTCGGTTGCGTACGCGTCGTGTGTAGCGTACGTACGCATGTGGCGCATGTTTACAAAAAACAACATGAAAAACTTTTTTCATACATTTTTACAACAGCACAATAAAGAGTGTATAACACAACGCGGCTTTACGTTGATAGAAATGCTTGTCGCCACGCTCCTTTTCAGCATCATAGCGGTCATGGCAATCGGTTCGTTTATGAGCATACTTGACACCACGCGCAAGGTGCGCACCCAGCAAGCGATACTTGGCGATATTCATCTCGCGGTGGAAAAAATGACACGCGAGATACGCGATGGTGGTACCATACAACAACCGAGCACCCTTTCTCCAATAAGCAACACGGTGCTATTTGAAAATAGTGATGACGCACTGGTTACGTATAGACTACAGAACGGCCAGATACAACGATGTACCGGCACTTGTGTCTCTGTGACGGCCCCAAACCTCACCATAGACAATCTCACGTTCACCATGCTCTCTCCTAGCGAGCAACCCGGTCTTGCTGTTGTGGTGCAAGGTGTCGCCGGTGCAGGTACATCGGAAGCGACCGAATTTAACATCGAAACGGTGGTGTCTCAACGCATACTCAATTTCGGTGATCGTACTATCAAGTATGCCGCAACATCTAGCTCCGGAGGCGAACTGCCATCCGGTGGGTATGGGTATACAGATACGGAACCTGCAAACCCCACTTCCTCTGTGATACCGGGAAGCAGCATTATTCCACCTGGCAGTAGTGTGGATTACTATGTTGCTGGTGGTCATTGTCCATGGCTTAACTTGTTGCCAGCACCGGGATTACCTTCAGGTTCTATCCTGGTTAACTTCATGGACGGTAATCCCGATGATCGCTTTGGTTTGGGATTACCCAACTGGCCGATTGTTATGAGTGGCCCTGATCAGTACTCAAAAGTGTGGAGAGATTTTTATATGTGTACACCGTGGAAGAACGCGAACATCTTACCGGACTGTAATACAGGCGGCGAAAGACCATGGAGACCCATTATTCATTTTGATGTACGTTCCGGTTCACAGTTTTTTAACGGCTACAATACGGCAGTGTGTCCACTCGCTACATTTAATACCTCCTCTGGAGCGCAGTCTTCAGTAGGTCCGGGGGGTATTCCAATCAATGGAAATTATGACATATACATAGCAACGGATGATGTGCACCATTGTATAACGCCTAAAAATTGGAATGGATCATCACCATGTACAGCATGGGACCCGCAAGACCAAAATGAACGTGCCGCCGCGATAATACGGGATACCTCGGGGACGACACTTGTGACTACGAGTTTCACTAATGATTTACCGGTAAACAAAACAGCGAACGTTACACAAGTTGGGGCAAATGTTCATTTTAATAATGAGCATATTGGTAACGTGGATATTTTCGTTCAAGACTATAATACATGGTCTGCTGATCATAAACGTAATTACAACTTGCAACATGATATTAACAACTCATGTTCTCCATCTGAAACTGCCTACGCATCTCCCTTCCCATCTTTTCCTCCGGAAAATCAGGCTTTGGTAAGTTTGGGTGTTGGCTGCATGTTGCTTGTACCCACGGGTTCGACCTACCCTTCAGGTGCGGACCATTGTCCCAGTGGACAAGACAGGTGTTCACCTCCGAATTCGAATAAGTGCAAACCGGTAGGCGCTACGTGTTGTAATGCAAACCACTATTGTGATGCAGGAAAAACATGTTCTGTAGGTGGTAACACGTGTGAGGTGTCCACCGCTGGCTGTGATCCTGGAGATCCCAACGCATCGCAACCGTGTGGTGCCCCTGGAAATATGCACTGCATACCGGCAGGTGCACTCTGCTGTGCCTCTGTAGGGAAGCCGGACGTGTATTGTCCGAACAATACGTATACATGCTCGCCGGATGGTCAGTGTTTCCAAGGCGGCAGTGGTGCGAGTGTATCGGGAACGCAGACCCTGGACTCGGAAGAGTTCTAAAGCGTCGTCCGTGTGGAATGAAATAGTATGCGTGAAAAAACGAACGGATTTACCCTTATAGAAACACTCGTGGCGCTTTTTGTGCTCACATTTGCGCTTGCTGGACCCCTCTCACTCGCGTTCGACAGCTTGCAGACGGCGCGCACGAACAAGGCTACTATTACTTCATTTTACCTCGCGCAAGAGGGAATTGAGTTTGTGAAAAATGTTCGCGATTCGAATAAAGTGCAAGGACACAGTTGGCTTACCGGTTTAGCTGGTGCAAACAATTGTGAAGATAGGTGGTGTGAAATTGATCCTGTAGACCCACAACCAAGTAAACAAGTAAAGAAATGCGGAAGTGGTCATGGTTTCGGCGACTGTAAAATTCTCACGTATCATAGTGCAACAGGTTTGTTTTCTGTAGAAAACCATGATGGCGACACTGGCATACGCCGTGGCATACGTTTAACAGATGTCAACGCATTTGAGGCCGGTGTGGAGTCAAGGGTGGAATGGATGGTACATGGGGTCACGTATAGTTACTCTGCGTTTACGACGTTGTACGACCTAAAAAGCGCAAGTGATACAGATGTGCCTATTTGCGGCGATGGGTACTGTATGGTGGGGGAGGATGACACACATTGCCCCACTGATTGCGGGGCGGGAAGTAATGACCCGAATAATTTTGATGGCGATAATTGGCCCGATGCGGTAGACAAATGTTTTTGTGTGTTCGACAATACTAATCCTCAAGTAGACAGTGACCATGATGGCGTTGGTGATCTGTGTGATAGTGACGTCGGTGGGGGCCCACTCCCGTCGTTCATAAAATGTTGTGATGCGACATGCGGTAGATAGTGCACACTATGCAGAAGAAACCACAACGCGGATTTGTACTTTTGCTCACCCTCATTATCATTGGGGCTATATTGAGTGCCACCTCCATGATGTACACGTTGCAGATAAAACAGCTCAAATTAAACGTAGTGTCAAAGGAGTCTGTAACCGCATACTACACAGCGGAAGCAGGTGCCGAATGTGCGCTGTACTGGTTTTTACGCGGTGGCATATTCGAAGACGTATTTGGTGGAGCGCAGGCAGGTCATGTCACCATCCCCGATCCTACCGATGAAACAACCTTAGCCGATCCAACATTGCGCACCAGTGCCACATGTAAAGGAGCTACGCTTGATCTTGTTACGCCCGGAACACCCCCCGGAACCGGTTTTTGGTTTGGTGGAAATCCGGGTGACCCACAACCTTGTGCGTTTGTAACCGTCACGACAAACTTAAACGCCCTTACTATTTTTCGTTCACGTGGCTACAACACATGCAATACATCGGAGTTTCAAGTTGAACGTGGTTTCCAAATGCAGTACTAACCTCGAAAAAGGACCGTCCTTTTTCAAAACAAAATTTCTTAAAAAGGACGGTCCTTTTTAAGTTGTGTTGCTTCGTTACTCCCCCTTGGTCGCGTGGTATGCTTCTTGGTAATGGAACGCGATAAAGAAACCAAACAGCGCATTGAGAAACTCAGAAAGCTGGTTGCACACCACCAAAAGCTCTATCACCAAGAGGATGCACCTGAGATAAGTGATGAAGCATACGACGCGCTACTGCGCGAGCTCCGGGAGCTTGAGTCGGCTCATCCTGAGTTTAAGGAGCAGGGCACGCCGTCAGAACGTGTTGGTGGTACGCCACTTGAGGCGTTTAAAAAGGTTCGTCACGAGGTTCGGCAGTGGTCGTTCGACGACGTGTTCACGCACGACGAGCTTGTTGCATGGCGCGAACGGTTGGTGCGATACTTGGAGCGAGAGAGTGGGCTTGACCCGGAAGGGTTTTCGCTGTGCCTTGAGCATAAGATAGACGGTCTCAAGATAGTACTTACGTACCGCAAGGGGGTATTTGTGCAGGGTGCAACCCGGGGCAATGGTGAAGTGGGGGAAGATATTACGCAAAATCTGCGGACCATAGACTCCATACCACTTTCACTTACAAAGCCGGTAGACATTATTGTGGGTGGTGAGGCATGGCTCTCACATAGGGAATTTGATCGTATTAACGCAGAGCGAACAAGTGCCGGTGAGCCGCTATTTGCGAATCCACGGAACGCCGCCGCAGGTTCGTTGCGACAGCTTGACCCCGCGGTGACCGCGTCGCGTAAACTTGATTGCTTTATCTATGATATCGAACGTTTGGGTCCGGACACGAGCGACGTAGTGTCGCCGACAACGCAATGCGACGAGCTTGCGCTTCTCAAGAAGCTTAGTTTTTCCGTGAACGCTTCATATGAGCGAGCTATACATGTGGATGATGTTGAGCGCTACTACGATCGCTGGCAGAAGAAGCGTGAAAAACAGTCGTTTGCTATGGATGGAGTGGTTATCAAGGTGAATGAAGTAACGTATCAGCATGCACTCGGCTATACGGCGAGCGCACCGCGATTTGCAATCGCCTACAAGTTCCCGGCGGAGCAAGTAACGACCCGTGTGGAAGATATCATTCTTCAGGTAGGCCGTACCGGTGTTCTTACTCCGGTTGCCGTACTGACTCCGGTACGTGTTGCCGGCTCGGTTGTCTCGCGTGCGACCCTCCACAACGAAGACCAGATACGCCGTCTCGATGTTCGTGTTGGAGATACGGTCATTCTACAGAAGGCGGGTGACGTCATACCGGAGATAGTTGCTGTGTTGCCCGAGCTTCGTAGTGGTAAGGAAAAACCGTACCACTTTCCCAAACAGGTACCGGCCTGTGGTGGTGGCGGTTCAATAGAGCGAGCGGAGGGCGAAGCAGCATGGCGCTGTGTTTCCAAGGACTCGTTTGAACAAACGGCACGAAAATTTCATCACTTTGTCTCCAAGAAAGCGCTTAACGTGGAGGGCCTAGGGCCACAGCTCGTAGACCTGTTGCTGGAACACGGCCTCGTGAGCTCATACGCGGACCTCTTTACGCTTGAGGGGGGTGATCTTGCGGGTCTCCCAGGCTTCAAGGAGAAGGCGATACAAAACCTTCTTTCGGCGATTGCTGCGGCACGCACCGTGCCGCTCGCCCGACTCCTCTTCGCGCTTTCGATAGAGCACGTTGGTGAGGAGACCGCACGCGACATAGCGCGACACTTCGGCACGCTCGCACGGGTACGACAGGCGACAAGGGAAGAATTGGTCGCCATCGAAGGCGTGGGAGACGTGGTCGCAGACGCACTCTATGACTGGATGCATGATAGGCAGCATACGCACGAACTTGACACACTACTCATACATCTCACGGTAGAGGAAGTAGAAACAAGAACGCAGGATGGTCCGCTTATTGGCAAGACCGCTGTGGTGACAGGCATCCTCCCGACACTTTCCCGCGAGGAGGCGGAGGACATGATACGTGAGGCAGGTGGCAGGGCTACGAGCAGTGTCTCTAAGAATACAAGCTTCGTGGTGGTTGGTGAAAACCCGGGGAGCAAAGCTGAGAAGGCTCAAAAGCTGGGCATTGAGACCATTGATGAGGATGAGTTACGGCGGCGTGTTCGGTAGCCATGCAAGGGACACTGTGCTATAGTCTTAGCCATGATTTCACGAGACGACGTTAAAAAGCTCGCCGAACTTTCATTACTGAAGGTCGATGACACGGAACTCGACAAACTCACGACAGAGATAGATGCCATTCTTGGCTACGTATCCGAGGTGAACAAACTCACCGGCAAGGAGGCGGTTCGCGAGAAGCAGCCGTTGCGTAATGTCATGCGCGATGACGAGGTGACCAATGAACCGCGTCAGTACTCCAAAGCGATACTCGAACAGGCACCTGACCGAGACCATGACTACATCCGCGTGAAGAAGATACTATAGCCTGTTGTACTACACCAACTCAGTATGGATGACCTAACCACACGTTCGCTCAAAGAAATCCGTACACTCCTTGACAACAAGGAAGTGTCTGCGGTTGAGCTGACCAAGGCGTATCTTGCACGCATTCAGCAACAGAATCCCGAGATACACGCATACCTTGAGGTTTTTGATGATGCGGAGGCCCAGGCAAAGGTCGCGGATACTCGACTCGCTAAAGGGGAGACACAGCCACTCTTGGGGGTGCCACTTGCCGTTAAGGATAATATTCTTGTTGAGGGAAGGCATGTGAGCAGTGCGTCCAAGATGCTTGAACCGTATGTTGCAACGTATGACGCAACAGTGACGACAAGGCTTAAGAACGAGGGTGCGATCTTCTTGGGCAGGACGAACATGGACGAGTTTGCAATGGGCTCTTCGACGGAGAAGAGCGCGTTCGGACCGACAAAGAACCCACGTGACACAGGTCGTGTTCCAGGCGGTTCCTCAGGTGGCTCCGCTGCCGCGGTAGCGGCCGACCTTGCGGTAGCAGCACTCGGTTCGGACACTGGCGGTTCTATTCGGCAGCCTGCCGCATTCTGCGGCATCGTCGGTCTCAAGCCGACCTATGGCTCGGTGTCACGGCATGGTCTCATGGCCATGGGCTCTTCACTCGATGTTATCGGTACGCTGGCAAAGACCGTGGGCGATGCGGAAGCACTCTTTGCTGCAGTACGGGGTTGGGATCGTATGGATTCCACCAGCATACCGGATGATCGAGAACGTGTCGCTGCAAAGAAAAAGTATACGATAGGCGTGCCGCGGACGTTCCTGGCCAAGGGTGTTGATCCGGACCTTCTTGAAGAATTCGAAAAAGGTCTTGCGGCGCTCAAGGAAGCGGGGCATGCCGTCGTTGATATCGAACTTCCCACTATCGAGTACTCACTTGCGACCTATTACATCATTATGCCCGCTGAGGTATCAGCAAACCTTGCGCGCTTCGACGGCGTACGCTACGGCCTCCACGTGGACGGCGCGGATCGTATTGATGATTATCGCTGTACACGAGGTGCAGGGTTTGGACAAGAAGTGCGGCGACGCATTCTTCTCGGAACGTATGTGCTTTCAAGCGGATACTACGATGCGTACTACAGCAAGGCCATGCTTGCTCGTGATCGTATCCGTCACGATGCCCGCGAGGCATTTACCAAAGTAGACGCTATTGCGACACCCACTACACCATCTCCTGCCTTTAAGTTTGGTGAGAAGACAAGCGACCCGCTTGCCATGTACCTTGAAGACATTTTTACCGTCTCTGCGAACATCATTGGCACCCCGGCACTCTCGGTGCCGTATGGTACGGTGACGCGTGAAGGCAGTACGCTGCCAGTTGGCCTACACCTCATGGCACCAGAACTTGGTGAAGCGATGCTCTTTGCACTTGGCAAGGTACTCACAGGTGAAGCTGCATAGCTGCCCACTGACCCCTAGAACAGTGTAGAATGCAGATATGGCGGAAGAGAACCGCTCAAAACGGACCACATTTGAAGATATCATATTTATGCTCTTTGCCCTCATGCTGGTGGGGCAAGCACTTAATCGTCTCCCTGTCTTATTGCAGGAGCATTTTGGTATAGACATCGGTAGCAAATATTTGGTTGCGACCGCAGCACTCGGTGCTGACACACCGCTCGGTACACAGGTTAATACACCGCAAGGAACGCCGTACTATGATGACGCCGGTCCGGCAGGAAAGGAGCTGGGCACTTTCGCTCCCGGTACTTCACTTACCATTATTGACGGTCCCAAAACGGTTGTGGGTGGCGAGCGGTGGTGGTTCGTCGAGGATACCTCTGGTTCGGAAAGCGGCTGGGTTCCTGAGTCGGCGCTTGTTCATGAGGGTATAGGTGGGCTCAGCCAGGGTACCGGCCTTGGCGCAAAGGTGCGCGCTCTTATGGCAGCGCCGGTTTGGGATGCTGCCGGAGGTCTTAAGCAGGTTGGCGAACTTGTGAAAGGTCAGTACGGCGAGATTACCAAAGGGCCGGAAATGGCCCATGGCTCGAGGTGGTGGTACTTCGATGGTGAAGGGGATACAGCGGATGGCTGGGTGACCGAGGCGGTGCTTGTCCTTGCGTCGGATGCGGCGTGGCACACGGGCAGTCGTGTGCGAGCAACCGATGGAACTGATCTTTTTGAACGTGCCGGTGGCGGACGGGCGGTTGGGTACTTTGTGCACGGGGGGAAGGCGACCGTTATCGGTGGTCCTATTGAGGTGGGTGGTACCTACTGGTGGCTTGTTGAGACCGACGATGGCACGCAAGGTTGGGTAAGTGAACGCGTTCTTGAGGACGCTGGCATAAAGGGTTGGTTCCGTGGTGCGCTTGCCACACTACTTGTCATTGGTATTGTGCTTACCTTGGGTCTACTTGGAGGTATCATCTACGCGACGCTGCGTACCAATCAGATACGTGCACGAGAAGCACGCCGTATTCGAGAAGCCATTCCGAAAGCGATGCAGCCAAAACGAAACGAACGGTGGGATAAGCTCATTGAGCATGCAAGCTCGGAAAACCCGAATGACTGGCGTCTTGCCATTATCGAAGCCGATGTGATGCTTGATGAGCTTATTACGCGTATGGGGTATCATGGCACAACTCTTGGGGATAAGCTGAAACAGGTGACTCGTGGCGATGTCCGTTCAATTGACGCCGCGTGGGAAGCGCATCGTGTGCGCAACCAAATAGCGCATGAAGGAAGCGACTTTATTCTTACCAAACGTGAGGCACAGCGTGTTGTCAACCTCTATGGCTCAGTGTTTAAGGAGTTCAAATATATATAGTGTAGGCGCTATTGTTACGTAGCATGTTACGTAACATGCTACGTAACGGAAAACAACCCTCGCGGGTTGCTTTCCTGATCTTGTTGCGGGTGAGAAGCGCCGGGGACGCTTCGAAAGACTCATTGAGGACTTTTGTAAGCATGCGCAGCAAAAGACCCAATGAGTGGACAGGTTCTGTAAGAATCCGGAATGTAATTCCGGTCCCCCAACACTATATGTGCGTGTCTTATAGGGAAAACAACCCTCGCGGATTGCTTTCCTGATCTTGTTGCGGGGGCCGGAATTGCACCGACGCCTGGAGGTTATGAGCCTCCCGAGGTACTACTCCTCCACCCCGCAATGTACTGAACACCCTACCATATATTGTTACGTACTGGCAACTGAGCAAGAAAAGCAGGCTGCGTACGTCTGATACAATACACGTATGAAATACCGCAGCCTCTACAGTGTAGTACTCAGCACCACACTCTTGTTGACACCTTTTGCGTCTCTCCACGCAGGGTTACTGTTGGGCAAGTATGACCGCGAGCATATGACCACCCACACCGGCAGCCCGCAGGGTGACCGCACGACGAGTGGTCCTTGGCTTATGACATACTACGTCGGCTACCAAAACAGCTATTTGAAACCAAGGGACGTTGACTACTCGCTCATGACTCACATCGTTGTTGGTGGAGTTGGCGTGAATGCCGACGGGTCATTGAACGAACACTGGCACCTTACCGAAGGCGACGGACGCGAGATGGCACGCGAGGTTGGTGCGCGAGCGGACCGTGAAAGGGTAAAGAAGCTTGTTTGGCTGGGCGGACCGAACGAAGAGAGCAAGCTCTATGCAGCTACATCCGATCAAGTGCGTCCCACGACTGTGCGGAACATTCTTGCGCTTGTGCGAGAACTTGACTATGACGGTGTGGATATCGATTGGGAGCCTATACGCCGCCAAGACGAAGCACGCGTACTTGCCCTTGTGCGGGACCTGCGTGCAGCAGAATCAGACCTCCTTATCACGATACCGGTCAACTGGGTACCCACGACCATTTTGGCGACGAAAGACCTTTCCATATACCCAAAGCTTGCGAGGTATGTCGATCGGCTGTTCATTATGAGCTACTCCATGGCAGGGCCCTGGCCCGGTTGGCGAAGCTGGTACAGCGGTGCGCTCACTGGCGATACGCTCTCGACCCCCGGATCCGTGCGCACATCGGTACGGGCCTATGAGCGGGCAGGGGTACCAAACGGGATGCTTGGTGTGGGCATAGGTACCTACGCGACCTGTTGGGAGTACCCGGTGCGTGAGCCAAACCAGGCCATCCCAAGCACTTTTGCCCTAGCTGACGTGCACACCATGAGCATGCGTACGCTGATGGACGGATACTATGTGAGGAAGTACGAACGATGGGATAGTCGCGCTGAAGTGCCGTACCTAACGCTTCCCGTACCGATGGGAGACCTCCACTGCGGATTCATTTCGTATGAGAACGAGCGTTCTGTTGAGGAAAAGGTTACCTATACGCACACACATGGTTTGGGTGGTATCTTGGTGTGGAACATTGGTACCGGCTACTACCCTGATGCAGGGTATGGAGAACGTCATCCACTCCTCAAAGCTGCATCGGACGCACTTGAATAACTTGCTCACCTATAAAAGAGTAACGTGCTAGCATAAAGGTATATTCCTTGCCGCGTTGCGGTTAACCAGTTACGTATGCAACCATTTACCACGAAAGGCATTATTGGCAGATCGTTTAACCTCTTCAAAGCGAATTGGGGGATACTCCTCGGCTCACTTTTTATCGTTGTTCTTGTGAGTGTACTTTTCAGTCCACTCACCAAGAGGATGGATATGGTTGGCGTTTTGGCCACGTTCGCTAGCATAGCGGTCGATGTAGTTCTGCAGGTCGGACTTCTGCGTATCGCACTCGACATTGTTGATGGTAAGCAGGTGCACATAAGCCAGCTTGTGAGTGAGTATAGGATAGCGCTTCGATACTTTGGAGCGACAATTCTCTACATGCTCATTATGCTTGGCGGCATGCTTCTCTTTATCGTCCCCGGTGTTATCTGGGCCATCATGTTCGGCCAGTACCGTTTCTTTATTATCGACCAGCGCCTCGGCGTTATGGATTCGTTTCGCGCGAGTGCACGTGTCACGAAGGGCGCGAAATTACAGCTCTTCGGTTTTGGGCTTCTGGTTATGCTACTTTTGTTCGCAAGCGTGGTTGCGTTCGGTCTGGGGTTGCTTGTAACTATTCCCATGGCGGTGGTAATAGGTCCGCTCCTGTACCGACGGCTTCTTGCTGCACATGCCGAAAGTGCGTCGGCAGCGCGAACGGCTGAACCAGGCACACTACGGCCGTTTACGCCACTGTATAGCGACGAGCAACCAGTAGCACCTGCGGTTCCGGAAGCTGCACCAAGCGCACCGAAAACATCTACTCCCGACGAACAAAAAACCGCGTAGCGTAAGTTTCGGTATAACAAGCAAGCTGAGATAATGAAAGTGTTAAGCGCTAAATCGAGAAATTTGCTAGTCTAGTGCCGGTTTCGTTCACAAAAATGCATATGCGTACCTCTAGACATCGTTTCTTTGTCGCAGGCAGCATCATGTTGTTTCTCGTATAGACTGCCGTTGTTCGATCACCGCAGGTTGTATATGCCGCAGAAAGTGCTCTGTTTACAACGTTGTCGGAGCTTTTTGGATTAGATCGTGCTCTTTCCGCCTGGAACAGCGTGTTTGGCTCAGTCGGTACCCAAAGCCAGACGGCACAGGCTGGCTCAATACTCAGTAATGGCCTTGTCGGTCACTGGACGTATGATGAAGGGAGTGGCATGACCACTGCTGACAGTTCAGGCAATGGAAATATGGGCACACGTATCAATAATCCTACCTGGACCGCGGGGTATGTTGGGAGTGGCGCACGCTACTTTGACGGGGTGGATGATTATGTGGACGTACCCAATACCGTACTGAATCCAAGCGAAGGCACTGTTGTGTTATGGATGAAAACACCCTCCCACTTTACCGGAGACCTCGGTACGCGATTGGCTTTTGGAAATGCGCAGACCAGTGGCGGTAATAGGGTGTATCTGGGATACACGAGTACCGGCAAGCTCGTGGCTGCACTTGATGAATTAGGCAACATTCTAGGATCCCAACTAGCAAAGGACACCTGGTACCACGTCGCACTCGTGTGGCGCACCAATGGGACGGGTGAACTGTTTCTGAACAGTGTATCTGATGCGGTAGCGAGTTCGCTGACGTTTGTCTCGAGCATACAATACAAGGTGAGCATCGGCTCATACAGTGAAGGTTACGATTCACGGTATCAAGGCACCCTTGACGATGTACGCGTCTACGACCGCGCACTTTCGGTCAGTGAGGTATGGGACCTCTAGCTCTTGCAGGAGTACGTGGTGGAGTAGGGCGGGGCACTGCTTTGCTTTCGCAAGAAAGTGAGTAATGGCGCTAGAGTTAACTCTTGAGTGCCTCCTGCCGCCAACTGAGAAGTGTCAAGAAGTAAGATACTGTATACTGATCGTATGCAGATGACCTCACAAACTGGGTCGCTATTTCGGATGTGTAAATGATCACGAGCACGTTCATAGATCACATATTCATGTTTCCGTCCGCTTCAGGTTGTAGAGGTGTGACACTGACAGTGCCGCGAGTCGCTCGAACCGTCCATCACCTTACACGTGGTACATCTCCCCCATGGCAGTTTTCAGTGCCTTGCCGTTCTGGTGCTCGTATGCGTCCGCGAACGCCGCACGTAGCTTGATATCGTCATGCGTGTAGACACGTCCGAACGTTGGCTGGGTACGCTTTGCGCGCGTGATCTTTCCCCGACGTTGATACTGTGCGATGAGATGGTCGACGTGGCTCGCGGAGTACCCACTGTAGTGGGTGAGGTACCTGCGTACGATACCTTTCTCTTTCCGCTTGCGGTGTGCATAGCGAAGACGTATCAAAAGATCGGTCATTCACGTGTACACCTCTTTGTTGCTATCATGCCGCTTCACCCGGTTGACGCCAAGTGATTCGGCGGCTTTGAGTAATGCTGCTAATTGTGCAACACTCGTTATGTGATTGTCGTTCATGTGTATTGTCATGAACGCGCATGCTACGACATTCCCGGGGAAGGAGCCACATGTGGCTCCTTTTTCGTTGGAACGGCGGTGGGTGTTCACTGCTTTTGCGTTAGGTAAGACTGCTCGTTGAAGCACTGAGCCAACCATGCTACCCTAGCGGTTACGGATGCCGGGGTAGCTCAGTTGGTTAGAGCGTAGGACTCATAAACCTAAGGTCGTGGATTCGATCTCCACCCCCGGCACAACCAAAAAATAGAATGCATCTACGTTCCGTTTTTTGTAACCTGCTCGGAGCATGTGTGTTACATAAGGTACATGAACGAGCTGCTATTCAAACTATTCTTGGTAAACCTTGTGCTTTGTGCTTGTTTTGTGCTCACCACCATATGGACCAGTATGACCGCACCGCAATCTGAGCTCCTACCTCGGCTTATTGGCACCACGTTCGTGCTTGGATTTGCGTCTGCTCTTGGCTTTGTTTCACGCTTACTGCGTGCCCTCTATGAAATGTATCTGACAAAAGAATACTAGTATTAATTATATAATTAATACTAGTATTGTTACCTGCGTGCGCATGTATCTGTATTAAAAAGTGGTATACTATACACGTATGGCACGAAGAAAATTAGAAGAACGCGATATACGATCCCTCTTTAAGCTTGCGGGGGGGAAGAGCTACGCCATTACGCTCCCCATCGAAGTGATTCGTGAGTGGGGTTGGCGTGACCGCCAAAAGCTCAAGCTTACGGTGGACGAAAAGAAGAAGCGTATCGTGGTGGAGGATTGGCACAAGGCCTCTAAAAAATAGCGGACCAGGACCTCATTGTTTGTTGTATTTTTTTACCAAATACGGTACTCTGTTCCTCGTTGCGGACGTAGCTCAACTGGTTAGAGCCCCCGCCTGTCACGCGGGAGGTTGAGGGTTCGAGTCCCTTCGTCCGCGCATAGTCAAATCACCCCGGGGCATTAGCCCCCGGGGTGATTTGTACTACATGTGGTGGCGAAGGGACGTGAACGGGAAGGGGGTCGGGGAAACGGTAGTTTCCCCGTGGAGGAATCCCACAAAACCGAGTGGTTTTGTGAGCGCAGCGACCATAGGGAGCGAGCAGTGAAATTCCCTTCGACCGCGCAAATACAAGAAGCCCTTCGGGGCTTTTTGTGCGTTGGGCAACAGAATGTTTGAACTGGTATACTACATGCCATGAGTACCAAAGAGAAAGTAGAGCTCTATGTTGCAAATCAACAGAGTTTGCATTTGTACAAAGATACACGGAATGCGTTTGTTGATGTGTTGAGTGTCTTGCCTGATGATGATTTTGATACTATCACCAAGAATCTGATACTGATGGTACTACACGAAGGTGCCGTGGCACAGGTTATGCATTTTGAGCCGACCAGCGACCAGTTCCAGGTACTGCAACTCACCATTCCACATGATATTTCACCAGCAGCCATGCGGTGGGTGATTGCGCATGAGCTAGGGCATGTAATGCAGGGAAGGAACTGGAAAGAGGGAGATGGAGAGAATCTGGAAACCGATGCAAGTGACTGGGCCTCGAGATGGGGATTTGAGAAAACCAAGGACGTCGATGAGTACCTCAAAGATTACAGATCGAGATTTGGAGTGGAATAGTGATCCCTGTTGTACGTACCCTAGTTCCACCAACATTGTCCATGAGCCCGCGTCAATGAAGTTTTCCCAGAAAGACCGTTCGTATGAGCGGTCTTTCTGGTTCATGCACAGGATACGCTTGACAATGTAGCTACACCATAATAATATGTAGCTACATGAGTCGAGTTGAAAAATTGCTGAAACGGTTTCAGAAAAAACCTGAGTCGGCACGATACACAGATTTTGAATCGATCTTGTTGTACCTGGGGTGTGAGAAAGTGAGTGTGAAAGGTAGCCATGTCAAGTTCAAACATAGGAAGCTACGTCACGACATTGTCATTCCTGTGCACAAGAATGAATGTAAACGGTTCTACAAGAAGCAAGCACTCAAGCAAATTAACAAGTTATTCCACTAATTATGAAGACGAACGCTACAGTCACCGTAAAGAACAAGCAGTATCCATACACGCTCGAGAAGAAGCGTGGTGATGCGGTACGCATGGTGTGTAAAGCTGCAAAAATAGACCAAGAGTTTCTTGCTGGAGATGTGTCCGAGCTCATTCTTGATCTCCCGGCACTTATTATCGCAGAACAGGAGTATGCTGGGAAGCAAGATACCGTGATTCGTTTTCGCGTGTCAGCCCGCGACAAACATCGTATTGAGAAAAAGGCAACCGCGAAAGGCTACGACTCTGTCTCAAAGTACCTGCGAGACTTGGCGACAGCGTAAACTGGTTCCAACATCGTCCACGAGCCCGCGCAGATTGGTACAGTGATAGACGAACATGGTTTGTGTGATTCGGGGCCAAGGAGGAAAGAACATTTTGCCGTCTGAAGATATTGAAGCCGGTGAGTAAATGTTCATAACAAAATCGCCCCGTTATTCATTCGGAATGATGGGGCTTTTCTTGCAGAAACAAACAAATTACCAGACTATTCACGCATACAACACAAGCCGTATCTATACGGCCCTCAAACAGGCGCCACAAGCCTTCGCCAGGCAGTATGCTGTGCTGAAGTCCTCAGAAGGGGTGCCATAAAAAAGGGCACCTGTCACGCGTACATCCATAGCTAGTAACGAGCAACAACCAAGGCTGATGCGCCGGCAGACGTGAACTGAAACAAAACCTTCTACACAAGCGTATAGTATAGATAACAGTGAGGCCATCGCCATGCGAACACGCGTAGCGATATTATTCAATAGCACCAATGATATGTATCACTATTATCCAATGCATGAATATGGCTGCTTTGGCTGGGGCGAGGGTTTGATAGGCCTGTTTCTCCTTGCGGCGTTTATTGCGCTTGGTGTTGTTCTGGTACGTCACCTTTGGGGTGGCGGCAAAGGAGGGACACAGGGAAACGAGCAAGCAAGCGACTCGTTGCACATCTTACGCGAGCGCTATGCGAAGGGCGAACTCACCACGGACGAATATGAGGAACGAAAAAAGGTATTGAGCGAGTAACCACCACCAGGCACTAATGCCGGCATACTATACTAAATGTTTCTAAATAAACTAACTGCGTTCAGTATGAAATTGCCGGAAATATGGAGGGTAAAGAAGGCCGTCTAGCCCGTTGTTGTTGTGGTTGTACTTTTAGGTGGCTACTTTCTTCTGCGTAGTGGTGGCACCCAGGCAGTAACCTCGGCAATGGTCGTGCATCAGGTAACGACCGGCCCTGTCTCGACCGGCATACAGACGACTGGCAAAGTGAAAGCCGCTGAGATACTCGACCTCAATGTATATAAGCTGGCAAGTCGTATCGATGTGGTGCATGTTGAGAACGGCACACACGTGGACGTCGGTGACCTTCTCTTTTCGTTCGACCAGAGTGACAGCGCGGTTGCCATCGCGAACTCACAACTCAAGTTACGTGATGCACAACTTGGCCTTGAAGTGGCACAGCAGGCGGCAGGCGACCCCAACACGACCATCACAACACTAAAGAACGACATAAGTGTTCTTGAACAGAATCTCCTCCAGTATCAGGATGACCTGCGGACTGGGCAGCGCGATTTTTTCAACGCCGACCTTACTGCAGAACCAGGTAGGGACCGTTACGACCAGCAGGTAGAGAAGGCCGCACCTACCATAGGTGGTCTCTATAATAATAGTGAGCGGGGAGCGTACTTGATAAAATTGTATGCGTCAAACGAAAAGTCAGGTCTCTCATACACATTAAGTGGTCTTGAGTCGGGATCTTACCCGGTTTACCCGGGTGTGGAGACGCCACTTGGTACGCGTGGTCTCACCATAACATTCCCGTCCTCAGGCATAAGCAACCAAGATGTGTGGGTTATCGCGGTACCCAACACATACGATCCAGACTATCCGAAGAACAAAGAGGCCTATGACGACACCGTTCGCAGCATCAATGACAACATAGACAGTGATACCGTTTTACTCGAGAACAAGCGGACGCAGCTTGCGAAGGCACAGCGAAGCGACACGAATGACCAACGTGACCTTATGGTGCAGACGGCAGCGCTTGCGGTAGACCAGGCAAAGGTGGACTTGCAGAAGCATGTTGATACAGGCAACGAGCGCCGCATCATTGCGCCGTTTGTAGGAACGGTCGAAGGTATGGAGAACGTGGTCGTTGGCGCAACCCCAACCCCAACCCCAACCAAGGACAGCAACGACCCCATTGACCTCGGGTCTATCATATCCGATGAGTTCCTGGTCACCTTCTCACTGGGCGCGAATGATGTCGACAAGGTATCGCTTGGGCAGAAGGTACGTGTGACCCTCACCTCCGTTCCAAACAGTAGCCCGCTTGATGCTGTTATTACTGAGGTAAGCTCATTGCCCGACACGAATACAGTAGCGCAGTACAGCGTCTCAGCACGTATTGATACAGGCAACCTCAACGGCCTTAATTTGCGCGATGGCATGCTTGCAGACGTTGAGATCGTGCAAGAAGAAAAGACAAACGTGGTACGTATTCCCGTGTCCGCGGTACAGTACCAGGACGGTACTGCATACGTTACTGTGCTCGAGGGTCTCTCTGACCAGCAGAAACAACAGGCATCACGTATGGGTATCGTTCGCACCGACGTGACGAATCCCACAGAGGTTGAGCGCAAGGTCACGCTTGGGCTGCGCGGTTCATTTTATGCTGAGGTTACCGATGGACTTGTTGTGGGAGACCTTGTCAAGGTAAGCGGGGTCTCCGGTGATGCAAATCAGGCACCAGTCGTGCAGAATGCACGTTTTGGTCCCGGTACTGAACGAGTGCGTACGTCAAGGTCAAACGGCAACTCCAATAGCAGTTCGCAGGGTGGTAGATAATGTATTGTTGGCAATAGGCCATGAGCAAGGAACAAAAGAACATTGTTGTACTTGAGCACGTCTACAAGGAGTTCGTGCTAAGCAAGACCGTTACGGCCAAGGTACTCCAGGATATTAATGTAACGATACGTGAGGGTGAGCTCATCGCTATTGTGGGCCCGTCAGGTTCGGGTAAGTCAACCTTGATGAACCTTGTGGGTTGTCTTGATATGCCGTCGACCGGTGACTACCACTTTTATGGACAACAGGTAAACACCCTTGACGATGACGCGCTAACCGAGCTGCGTTCAACACAGGTAAGCTTTATATTCCAGTCGTTCCATTTGCTTCCTGGCAAGACGGTATTCCAAAATGTTATGTTGCCGCTACAGTATCAACGGAGTTTTCAGGTTCATACAAAGAGCGTGTTGCGGAAGCGCTCCGCAAGGCACATTTTCCTGAGGATCATTGGCATCACAAACCAAACCAGCTATCAGGTGGCCAGCGTCAACGGGTCGCTATTGCGCGTGCGCTGGTCGCGCAGCCAAAACTCCTATTAGCAGACGAGCCTACCGGCAATCTGGACAGCAAGACCGGCGAGAACGTGCTTGATGCGCTCAGGGTGCTCAACAAGGAGTTTGGCACGACGGTGGTCATTGTTACCCATGACCCGGCTATTGCTGAAATGGTCGACCGGACTGTACATATTATAGATGGTAAGTTAGAAGGCTGATATGAAAGTGCGGTATCTCATACAAGAATCTGCGCAGGCACTTCGAATCAATACCTTGCGCTCTATTCTCACGGTGACCGGTATCGTGGTCGGCATCTTTGCGGTCACTGCCATGCTTGCGCTTGGTGAGGGGCTTTCGCAGAGCATCAACGAGCGCATCAGTCAGTTCTCCCAAGGTGACGTGTCGGTACAGGGGACTTTTTCACAAGAGGATCTGACATGGATCGAGGACCAGCCATACGTGAAGACCGCACTTGGTGCCGTGAGCGTGAGCAGTCAGGATGTTCTCATCTTTGGTGAGGACTACAACGTCGGTGTCTCGAGTATGCTTGGCGATTTCAATACAATACAGCAGCCGACCTTGCGCGAGGGCGAACTCTATGACTTTGCTGACCCGAACTTCAACGGTGCCGTCACGGTAGTCACTTCGACGCTTGATGACGCGGTACGTGAGAAGAGTGGTGAGGGACTCCTGCACCAGTACCTTACTATTGGTGGACAGCGGTATGAGTCATCGGTATCCTCGAGGTGCCAACTGTCGGCTTCTCCCGGAACGATGGGACCGCGTACGTGCCCTACCGTACGGCTATCGGCACGCTTACAAGTACGAGCAATTTCTCATCCGTATCCATAACCCTTGTGGACCAGGCGTACTTCGAGGTCGCTGGAAAAAGTATTCTTGCAGGGCTTAACGCGTCACGGTATATTGCGCCAGACAGTACAGATCTTTTCAACGTATCGACCGCTCAGTTCACGATAGAGTCAGCACAGCAGACGACTGCCATAATAAGTCTTTTCCTCGGTGTGATTGGCGGCATCTCGCTATTTGTCGGAGGCATCGGGACAATGAACATGATGCTCACGACCGTGAGTGAACGGACGAAGGAGATAGGTCTTAGAAAAGCTATCGGTGCGCGCCGCAGAGATATTCTCGTGCAGATATTAGTAGAGTCAATACTCCTCACTTCCATTGGAGGTATTCTTGGCGTTCTGCTTACAGTTGTGGGCGCCTACTTTGCGAACAAAGCGCTTGCGACGTCAACAACCCCTATTTCATTACTCATCTCTAGCAACGTGGTACTGCTTGCCACAGGTGTCGCAATAGCGGTTGGTGTTATTTTCGGCCTCTATCCGGCAAATCGCGCGAGCAAACTGCAGCCAGTGGACGCATTGCGTGCTGAGTAGCGCCACTATTGCATCGGATGGGTCATTTTCGACTGCGTGTGCTGGGATTACTTCGGCGGTATACTGATGTCCATGGATGTCTGGCTTACCCATTTTCTGGCGCTCTGGCGTCCGCTCGGCTACAGCTTTGTCTTCCTTGGGGTCATGGTTGAAGGAGACCTGTTCGTGTTGACCACCGCAGCACTCGTTCGGTTCGGCTATTTTGATGTTTTCACCATGCTGGCGATAGCGTACAGCGGATTGTTGGTAGGAGATCTGCTTTGGTTCTATGCAGGTGTACGGCTTGCGCAGTCAGAGTCGCGAATTGCACGGTGGTTTAATCATCATGTGAAGCACATATCTCTTGACGTACAGAGCAACTTTTTCTTGAAATTGCTTGTTTCGAAATTCATATACGGCACGCATCATGCGACACTATTCACGCTCGGTTCAACCAAGATGCCACTGAGCACCTACTTGCGCTATGAGATACCAGCAGCATTCGTATGGCTCATACTCGTTGGCGGCATTGGTTACATATTCGCTTCCGCATTGGCAAGCGCCAAGCACTGGGTTCGGTCCGCTGAGCTTCTAATCCTTGCGATACTGCTCGTATACCTTGTCTGGGCAGCACTACTACGAAAACAGGTACACCTTGAGAAAGCGGATGAGTAATACTGCGGCAAGTACAACGTCTTGTGTAATGCACCATGCTAGTGACTGTACATAGCCGTACAGAGTGTGTACTCGCACCATGCGCATACATCTTCAAATGAACACGCTTCTCATAACACTCGTGGCGCTTGCGGGCGCGGGGTTGCTTCTTGCCCTTGCTCTTATGGCAACACGTGCGAACACAACTCCGGACCTGGTGGTCGAGCGATTTTATACGAATTGGCTTGACGCAGTACGTGGCGCACCTCCGTCATCCATAGAGCGGGGACTACACACCAAGAGTACATACGTGACGGAACGTTTTGGCAGGTATGTTGCACAAGAAGCGGCACAAGGGCACGACGGAGTGCTCTGCAGCACCACAACCCCTGCACAGGTAACGGTAGGCCCGGCTGTCATTGAGGCGGATGGTACGCGTGCTTCGGTTGACGTGACCAGGGGTTCCAGCGTGAGTCGCGTGTACCTTGTCCATGATGCACGAGGTTGGTGGCGCATTGATGAGGTTGACTGCGCTGCCTTAGCGGCAAATACTGCATCTTAGGTAACAGCATCCACACCAGTATGACCAAGGCGCCGATACGAGCAGAAGATTTTCGCGACCGCGTGTTCGCTGTAGTGCGTCACATACCATCCGGCAGTACGCTTACGTACAAAGAGGTTGCAAAACGAGCCGGAAATTCTCATGCTGCGCGTGGAGTTGGGGCGATTCTTCACACCAACTACGACCTCACTATTCCATGCCATCGCGTCGTTCGTAGTGACGGGACGTGTGGCGGCTATAACCGTGGCGTACAAAGGAAGCACGCACTTCTTGCCGCAGAGCGGCGGTCGCGGACATGTTAAGGGGGTGGTACAGTATAGGTATACTCGCTAACCTTCAAGACCTACATGAAAGGATATGTCACCAACATCGAGAAAGAGACACTCGAGAATGAGAACTACCGCAAGGTTCTCTACACCGCCAAGAACAGCCAACTTGTACTCATGAGCATCATGCCAGGGGACGAGATAGGTGAAGAAGTGCACCATCTTGACCAGTTCCTGCGGTTCGAACAAGGTAACGCGCGCGTCGTGCTCGACGGCGTTACCCACGAGGTGGAGGCTGATTGGGCAGTTGTCGTTCCCGCAGGTACGCAGCACAATGTCATCAACACTGGTAGCGATCCACTCAAGCTCTACAGCATTTATGCACCACCTGAGCACAAGGAGGGCACCGTACATCCGACAAAGGCAGAGGAAAAGGAAGAGCATTTCGACGGTACAACGACAGAATAAACTACCCTGGGCTTACGCCACAGGGTATTAACGACAGCTACGCTGTCGTTTAGTCAAACAGCGTAGCTGTTTGACCTGTGTCGCAAGCGACACAGGAACTCACTCCATCCCCGAGCTTACGCTATGGGGTATTTACGTGGAATAAATACACACCGACGAATCGCAGCGCGCACCCGCGAGGTACGTGCTGCGGTATACTGTCTCGTGTGAAGCTTGTACAACTAAATGTTGAACATCATAAGCATGCTAGGGAAGTACGTGCATTCCTTGAGGCCGAGCAACCAGATGTCGTGTGCCTCCAGGAAATAGACTTCCCTGACCTTATTGACCTGCAGCACAGTCTTGCGCTACATGCAGCATTTGCACCAATGGTCACGGGCACTGCCGAAACAGACGATGTACATGGTTACGAGGGCGTAGCCATACTCACACGTGTACCTTACCACACAACCAATCTTACGTATTACGCACGAAGCGGTAGTACGCCACCACCACACAGTGACGATGATAGGGAGTCACCATGGCAACCGCTTCTTGCAATCACACTGCCGATAGACCAACGACCTCTCACCATACTGACGACGCATTTCATGAAAAGTTTCGACGGGTTGCCGGACAATTTTCAACGTAACCGCATGCAACGTCTACTGCCTGCGCTTGGGCAGCATACGTCATTTGTGCTGTGTGGCGATATGAACATTCCTCGCGGTACCGAACTCTACAACGTACTGAACGAACGCTATTGCGACAACGTGCCGCCACAGTACACCAACTCGCTTGACCCGAACTTGCATAGGGTTGCGGGTCTTCATCTTATGGTTGATTACCTGTGGTCAACACCAGAGTGGTATGTTGACCAGGTATATATGGTAGATGGTATATCTGATCATCAGGCGCTCGTGGGTAACATCGTGAGTACTCACGACTAACAACCATGGATGATGCATACCAGAGGTTGCTGGAAAATCTACAGGTGTACGGCGTGGTGTTTCTTCTCATGTGTTTGTCATGGATGTTTGTGCCGTCTCCTGCACACGCATTCTCAAGTGATGCTATCCGCGTGCGATAGACGTTTTCCCCTGACAAGCCCGAAATGGTGGCCATTGCCTGATGTGAGTCAGGGCTTCGACACTACGATGCGGATAGCACGGCGTTACGGGGCGGCTTGAACGGGAACATGGTAGGTCTTTTCTAACGCAACGAAACGTAGCATCGCACAACAGAAGCTCTTGGATATGCTATAGATACGCTCCTCGGCAACATGGCGTATGCACGTGTACTTGTAGCAAACGAAGGAACGGTACCATGGTGCTCCTCAAAGACATGCTAGAGTTCATTGTCGGTTGCTCTAGGCACGTCTTTTACAACACAGCTCCCCAACGTGGCGCTATGGGTTGAATGATCCAGAAGTGCTATTACTCAAATAAGCACTTGCGCGAGCAGGGTATCGTGTCACCGAAGAGGTTGCATCGCCATAGTACCTCGATATTGGCACCTACCGTGCACGCATAGCACTGCAGTGTGCGGAGCGCATCGCATGCATCGACGAGCCTGCACTACGCGTCGCCTCGGTGTTGTCGATGTATGCACATGTACCGTAATCAACAGGTATCTCGCCAATGCATCCTAGGGTTTGCCCATACACCTCTGGTATAGTAAAAGTATATGCAACGCTACAACCTTCCAAAGAACAATGGACCACGTACCCCGTTCAGTGCGCAGGCAGACATATCCGACATACCGGACTCGTGGGGTTCTAGCGATATACCTGCCAATGTGCCGCAGCGTGCACCAGCACAAGGGGCACCGACGATGGCGCCACTGGCAGACTCGGCTGCAGCTGCTGTTAAGACCATACCGAAGGGTACGGTTGAGATCGCTGATTCACACGTACATCACGACTCGGTACTCTTTGTGCGAGGCGTCTTGAACGAAGCCATCCGACGCGGTGCTTCAGATATACACTTTGAACCGTTCTCCCAGGACTATCGCATACGTCTTCGTGTCGACGGGGTGCTTGCAGAATTCACGAGACGGCCGAGGGAAGAGTACGAGACAACACTGAATGCAGTTAAGGTGCTTGCTGACATGGATATTGCTGAGCATGTATTGCCCCAGGATGGGCACATAGAACTCGTGCTACAGCAAATAGATCAGATGGTTCCCGTGCACCAGGGAGAGACGGCCAACGTGCCCAAAACAGATGGCGGTGCAACCGACCAGTACTATGATGTTCGCGTATCGGTCTTTCCTTCTGTGAATGGAGAAGTTATTGTGATGCGCGTTTTGAATCGTGCGAACGCACTTCTTTCCGTCGAGGAGCTTGGTATGGACTCAGAGTCGCTGCAAAAGCTTCGAGTTGTACTCCTTACGTCCTACGGGATGGTGCTCGTTACCGGACCGACCGGTTCAGGAAAGACCACGACACTCTACTCTATCCTCCAAGAGCTTAAGAGCGAGGACAAGAACATCGTTACCCTCGAAGATCCTATCGAGTTCCATTTGGACTGGATACGACAGTCAGAGATACGCGAAGACCGGGGCTTTACGTTTGAACGTGCCATGACGTCTATTTTGCGCCAGGACCCGGACGTTTTGATGGTCGGTGAAATACGCGACCCACACACGGCCGAATACGCGGTACGTAGCGCGCTAGTGGGACGTATTGTTGGCTCGACCATACACGCAAATACTGCAATAGGCACCATAGCACGGCTCCTGGACCTTGGTATTCAGAGAAGTATTCTGGCGCACAGCATCAACGCCATCATTGCCCAGCGACTTGTTCGTAAGGTATGTGAGAAGTGTCTTGAGGAGTATGAACCTAGTAATATTGCGATGCAGCACTTCGGGCTTGAACTGTCCCACGGTCCTTTTCATCGCGGCAAAGGATGTGACGCGTGCAACGGCACTGGCTTCAAAGGACGCACAGGTATTTTCTCGGTCATGGTGCTTGACGACAGCCTGCGCAGTCTCATCTTTGATCAGCGACCACTTGCAGAGATACAGGAACATGCGATAGCCGGCGGTATGCGCACTCTCAAGATGGATGCCGCAGCAAAGATCCTTGCCGGCCTAACGACCGTTGAAGAAGCAGCCCGCGCTGTGTAGCTCTCACGTGCGTGCACTGCCGCATAGACAAAGACCACCGTGTTGTGGCCACTCTGTTTTTATGCCATTATTGAGCCTCATCTTTAGAGACCAGTTTCATGAGCGAGATACGAAACATAGCCATTATTGCCCACGTTTACCATGGCAAGACAACCCTTACTGATGCGCTTCTGCGTCAAACTGGCGCTGTAGCGGAGGGTGTCTCGATGGACTCCAATGCGCTTGAGCAGGAGCGGGGCATTACCATCTATTCAAAGAATGCTGCCTGTGTCTATAAGGATACGAAGATAAACATAGTTGATACCCCGGGCCATGCAGACTTTGGCTCCGAGGTCGAGCGTGTACTACGCTCCATTGACTGTGTACTTCTTGTGGTTGACGCACAGGAAGGGCCAATGCCGCAAACACGGTTTGTGCTCAAAAAATCACTCGAACTTGGCCATCGCCCCATAGTCGTTATCAACAAGATTGATAAACCTGCAGCGGATATAGATCGTACGCATGACCAGGTCTTTGATCTTTTTGCCGAGCTTGGTGCAACGAATGAGCAGTTGGATTTCCCAACTATGTTGGCCATCGGACGGGATGGTGTTGCAAAACGCTCGCTTGAAGACGACTCAAAGGATTTGACACCGCTTTTAGACCTCATCCTCGAGAAGGTGCCAGCAGCGTCAGGTAAGGACGACCTGTCGCTTCGTGCGCAACCCTTCAATCTTGCATATGATAACTACCTAGGTCGGCTCGGTATCATACGTGTGTATGAAGGCACCATCCGCATCGGCGACCTTGTGTACGCAAAAACAGCCACCGGCACGACACAGGGCAAGGTGACAAAACTTTTTACATTCAGTGGGCTTTCTCGGACGGACGTTGACGAGGTTCGCTCGGGGGACATTGCGGTGCTTGCAGGCCTCCCCGGCATCTTCATTGGGGAGACCATTGCCGCAGATAGCGACGCAGAACTGTTGCCGATAATAGCGGTTGATGAGCCCACCATAGAACTAACGTTTCTCGTAAACGACTCACCGTTTGCAGGTCGAGAGGGATCGTACGTAACGAGCCGACAAATACGTGAACGGCTTGAGAAGGAACTGGAGGTGAATGTCGGTCTCAAGGTAGAACCGGGAGAAGGAGGTGGCGAACGTTTTACGGTGCGCGGTCGCGGCGAACTCCACATAGCCATTCTGTTAGAGACCATGCGGCGCGAGGGGTATGAGGTGCAGGTTAGCCAGCCAAAGGTGATCATGAAAGAGCAGGATAGCACGCTTTGTGAACCCTATGAAGAAGTCAGCATAGATGTGCCGAGTGCTTTTCAGGGAGTAGTGATAGAGAAACTCGGTCTGCGCGGTGCTCGAATGCTTTCCATAGATCAGGTTGATGACCGAGTCCACCTTCTATTTGAAGGACCAACAAGAGGGCTGTTCGGCTACCGGAGTCAATTTATTATAGATACAAAGGGTGAGGGAATACTTGCAACGCGTGTTGTTGGATTCAAGCCGTATGCCGGCGAGATTGACCATCGCGATGCCGGTGCCATGATATCACAGGTGACCGGTAAGGTGCTTGCCTATGCACTCGACAACCTCCAGACACGTGGGACACTCTACATTAAAGAAAATACTGATGTGTATGAGGGGCAGGTCATAGGAAATACCGCAAAGGGTGATGAGATGGTGGTAAATCCCACCAAGGGGAAGCAGCTCACCAATATGCGCAGTAAGGGTATGGATGATGCCATAAAGCTTGTGCCGCCGAAACTGCTTACCATAGAGTCAGGGCTGGAACTCATGGCAGAGGATGAGTACCTGGAGATAACACCGAAGTCAGTTCGTTTACGCAAGATCCATCTTACTGAAACAGCCCGTTCGCGGGCACATCGCGCAGGTGCGTAGAGGTGCGCCTGTAGCCATTTGGCATGTCCACCTAGTTGAGGCTTTACCAAGCTTGTGGAAGCGGGCAGCACAGGGTACGATTAGGTACATAATTTATAGAGCCTAATACCTGTATGTCTTTACGCAACATATTCACCAGAACAAAGACCATACTGTTGGTCGAGGATGATACAACCCTTCGCAGGGCGCTCGCAGAAAGATTTAAGCAAAAGGGGTACAAGACCGTTGAGGCAGGTGATGCCAAATCGGTTCTTACGCTAATGACGAGTGCGAAACCGGATGCATTGGTGCTTGACCTCATCTTGCCCCTTAAAGATGGCATTTCGCTCCTTGAGGAGTTACGCCAGACAGGGTACATACTGCCTGTCGTCATACTTTCAAACTTGCTTGGCTCTGAAGACCTGCGCGGCGATGCCGAACGCCTTGACGCCGTGTTTTACAACAAATCTTCGGTATCGCTTGATGATATCGTGAACGTCGTTGAGAAGCGCTTATAACACAAAGCAGTATTATGGGACTATTCAGTTTTTTAAAGGGGCATAAGCGAAAACGTGTGCTTGTCGTTGAAGACGATGTACCCTTGCGCAAGTTCATTTCTGAGCGCCTGACAGAGAATGGCATTGACGTTGTGGAGACTGGTGATGGCGCTCGTGCACTTGACCTTGTTACTGAGTACAGCCCTGACTCTATTGTGTTGGACGTTATGTTACCGGGCAAGAATGGTATGCAGATACTCTCTGAGCTTCGTGCAGGTAACAATGATGTCCCTGTAGTTGTGCTCACCACACTTTCCGGAGAGGGGGGATTGAAGCTTGAAGCGACCAAGCATAACGCAGTGTTCTTGAACAAGGCAGATACCGCACTTGAAGTTGTCATTGATACGGTACTGCGTCATACTTTTGAAGACAACGCATGAAAAAACAGCAGGTAGACCATAATGCGCTACTGCTGCAGGTAATGGCGCACGATCTTTTGGCGCCACTCACCGCCATAAAATGGCAGACAGAGCTTCTTACGCGTGCGAGCGGTGACAAGCAGACAGAGTATCTTGAGGGTATCAACCAGTCCACACAACTCGGTATTAACCTCACGAAGCACGCACACGTGGCAGGGCGGCTGCTCGTCGGTTCCTATGACCCGTCGCCTGTCACTGCATCCCTTCCGGCTGCCG
>Ga0114931_10001416_pt1 | contig 30580 bp, 25 predicted proteins | sample 2SBtaG_FD_89579 | JGI IMG/M metagenome (GOLD analysis project Ga0114931, IMG submission 89579) | Deep subsurface microbial communities from Kolumbo volcano to uncover new lineages of life (NeLLi) - 2SBTROV14_V59a metaG | ecosystem: Environmental > Aquatic > Marine > Volcanic | place: Kolumbo... | reverse complement strand
TGAATTTATTACAGCTGGCCAAAACCAACAGGCAGTCCATAAAACGACTCAGAAAAATGTGTGGATGGGATGATCAGACTCTGGATTTAGTGATTAATAAAAAATCTTCATGAGGTGGCCCTGTCACTTACTCCTTTTCATCTTGATTTCATGGAAGAGCTTATGTAGGCTCATTCGCAAATCCAACGGCTAGATAGCCTTTGGGTAAATTACCGAAGTCGACCACTCTTATTTTTTATCTTTCGTCCTTATTGGTTTTATTTTTTTCTCTGGGCAAGGGGTATGTAAACGGACGGACAGGGAATTTGCCATCCCTGCTCTTACAGGAGAATGGCCATGGACAATTCCCCCGGGCGTCGATTCCCGCCAGGGAATTCCTCTTTTCTTTCTTGGGAACAGACATGCCATTTACTGGGAGGAGGGTCTTGGGGTGAGGCCAGCCAAGACGGTTCATCTTCTTTCCCGCCCACTCAGCATATGAATTCCCTTGACTGCTTAGCCGAGCAATTTTCTAATCGACCACAATTTTTCTTTTCCTCTGCCCATCAACCACCGTGGCCATTGGAAATATTTTGGTTGAAATGGCGGCTTCTTACCTCGCTAGCGCGTAAACTTTTCGCTTTTCATTCCACGAATCGAACACCCTATCTTGATCTTTGCCCAGGACGGGTCAATGTTGAATATCCCTCTCTTGATGATCCAACGCTTCCATCTCGGTGGTCATTTTCCCCGTTCTTTCCGGCCGAAGAATGCGCAATTCCCTACACCCCACAATCGCTAAGTCCTCTGCCTCCTGATTTCCCATCTGCATTATTTCAACCACCACATGGATATGATCCCGCCTTTGCTCACCCATGGCTTCAAAGCTTTACGCTTGGGCAACAAGAATCTGTTACCGCCCTGATTCGCTCGATAGCGCCCTCGCCCCCTTCCTCCGAAGGGGCAGGGGTTACCCAAGGTTTGTTCACTATTCATCTTTTCTCAGATACCTTCTCTTCCCAACCATTTTCTGACAAGGATGTCTTTTTTGTTCGAGTTCCTCCACTCTCTGGATCTTCCGGATCCTTAGAAATGTGGGCAAGGACTATTGACTCTGCGGAACGTGGCTTGGTGGTGCAGGGGAAATGTCAACCTCTCTCTACAACCGATTGGGAACTTTTTCGGCAGAACCAGCGTGAAGCCTTTCCTCAAACCCTGGTAACGATCTATTGTTGCTTTCATGTTCCATGTGATCTGTATTCACTTGGCATGATGATTTTTTATACCTTGCTTGGATATCACCCCGAAAGATTGAATCCGGTCACTCCGATCCTTCCCTCGCTCCTAGCCTCAATAGAACACATCGTCCAAAGTGTAAATCCGGCTGATGAGTTTGAAGTGGGCTATGCGCTGCGGCGCCGACTTGCTGAGGAAGGTCCCATTTTTTCAAAAGACCAAGTTGTGAGTTCTCCCTCTTCCCTATCCTCTGGCTTTGGATCTATTCCAGATCTTCTCTGGGATGAAGCCCTGGTGATCGCCTTCAAGCTGGTCTCCCACATTCCCGGATTTAGTTTCTGTTCACATGCCGGAGACTTTGATCTTCACTCCCCAGCCAATTCCATGGAACGAGTTGTGCATATCATGGAGAAATTGGGAGAAGGGATTCGTCTTGAACTTTTTGGACTGGCCCCTCGAAACAATGAAATACTAAGAGCTTGTCGGGTTCTCCGGCAGGAACTGTTTCCCCAAGAGGCTCCCACATCACCATGACGTGTAAACTCTTTATTCATAACACTGACCCCAATGTAGACAATCCGACTATTGAACATACGATGACTGGGGATCTTCTAACTCTGGGGCGTAGCAAGACAAACGATGTTCCGTTGGAGGATCCCAACCGACTCGTTTCTTCGCACCATGCGGAAATACGGCATCGCCACCATGAATGGTATGTCATCGATACGGGAAGTATGAATGGCACCAGGCTGAATGGCGAGACCTTGGAAGTCGGAAAGGAATTCCTTCTTCATGCGGAAGATGAAATTCAAATTGGGAAATTTTGTATCCGGTGTGTTCCTCAACCCGAAATAGCTCAGATGGATCCCTGTAGTGGACGCATTTCAGCCCCTACTCCACTTCCAGCGTTTCCTTCCCGTTTGGAACGGACAATCTCTTCTCTTGTTCGGGTCTATCAAGATCAGCATGAGCTTTCAATTTCAGATCGACAACCTTATTTAGTGCAAAGTTTGCGTGATGCCCTTCAAGATCTGGACGCTCAGGAGGCCGAACAATTATTGTCTTTAGTCGAATCTCACTTTTGTGGGTCCGAGGCTCTCCCTTACCAAAATGGAAAATCTTTCTCTTCTCCAGCTCCGTTTCCCACTCCTCCGCCCTCCCCATCGCCCCTGACTTCTCCTTCTTCATCACATGAAGGGATTGAAGCACTCTTGAATGAATACCTTGAAAGCGGTCATGGCTCACTGACTCCTGAAGAACAAGCCGAACTTTCTTCCCGCCTTCGACAAATTCTTGAAATGTTTTTTGAATTTTTACACAAGGCTCTTCAAGGCCGACGACAAGTCGAACAAGAATTTGAAGCCGAGGTGACCAGGATTTTTTCCAGGGAACGCAACCCAGTCAAAGAAGCCACCAGCGCAACGGCCCTGGGGAAATCATTATTTCAGGTGCGTCATTCCAAAGACAGACCTGACATGACAATTCAACATCTCCAGGCAGCGTTGGATGATTTAAGTCTCCACCATATGGGAATGATGGCGGGGTTTCGGGAAAGTTTACATGGCCTGTTAATGCAACTTGATCCCGCAACCCTGGAACAGGAAGCTCAGTCGACTCCTCTCCAAATTGGCCCGTTATCTATCCCTAGCAAATTCGTTCCTTTCTCAGGAATTCGAAACTGGTCATATTTCAAGCGGAAACACCACCAATTTTTGGACCAAGAGGTCAAAACCTTTGAGTCGATTTTAGGACCTCACTTTTCGAAAGGATATCTTCGTGTACATGACCGCTAGACTGTTGTTCAAAACTGGATGTATTCTTTCTCTCATCGGAGTCCTGACGCTTTTGGGTTGCGGAGGCACCCCCAAACAAGATGTGGTGCTTACTCTCAAGGCCACCCATGATTTGAACCCGGACCTCGATGGCACCCCCCATTCAGTAGTCGTCAGGGTATATACGCTTAAAGAACAAGACCGGTTCAATAAGGCCACCTTCAAGGATTTGTGGAAACATGACCGGGATACTTTGGGAAATGACCTACTGGCTTGGAAGGAGATCACGGTTCATCCCGATTCTCAACACCCCCTTGAGTTGGAAGTCGAACTAAAAAAGGGCGAAGGGTTTCTTGGAGTTGTTGCGTTTTTTCTCGAGTATCAGGGAAAAACATGGCGACAAATTTTGCCCTTGAAAGATACACCACTCATTCCCTTCAAAGCTCAGAAAATCGCCATTACCCTTGACCACCATTCCATTCAAATCAGTCAACCCAAGTAAGGCACGCGAAACGTTATGGATGCATATCAAAAAATTGTGTGGAGTGAGGGGATGCTATTAACCCCACATCATTTTCAATATCAAGATCAATACCAAGAAACTCAGCTTTCCGAGCGATTTCGTATTCTGTCTCCATTTGGTTGGGGAGTTGGAGAATTCGATATTGATAAGGATGGATTGGTCACGGGAAATTTCACGCTCCTACAATTCCGAGGCATTTTAGACGATGGACTGATCATCCGCATTCCCGATCAAGATCCTATTCCCGAAACACGCCCGGTGGAAGAATGGTTTTCTCCCTCAATGGATCACCTAGAAGTTTTTTTGGGAATCCCCAAAGAACATGAAGGAGGGGTGAATTGCCAATTTGATCAAGGCAGCAGCTCCCGCCGGTCACGATACTTTGGCACCCCTCATACCACGAGAGATTTTAATACCGGCGAGAATGCTCGAGAGGTCGTATTAGCTCGCAAAAATCTTCGTATCTTGTTCGGTGGGGAAGACAAGGCCGATTTCACCACAATTAAAATTGCTGAATTAATCCGAACCCCCGGTGGAGCAATCGCTCCTCGGGACACGTTTATCCCTCCGAGCATTTGGATTTCCTCAACCGAATATTTACCTCGGCTGGCCCGCGCCCAATTAGAAATCCTGACTGCCATGGCTACTTCGCTTTCTGACCTTCAGCGGGGTTTATCCGACCAGGGTGGGGTTGATCCACGACGCCTCTCCCTTCACCAAACCCTCGCGTCTTATATTCCCGTACTTGCCCATTATACTCAGGTAGGAATGATCCATCCTGAGTCTTTGTATTTATCCTTGGCGAGGCTTGCGGCTGCCTTATCTGCATTTTCTCCCGACTTAAATCCCAAGGACCTGCCATCCTATGACCACCTCAATCTTTCTAGCACCTTCCGGGAATTAGACTTGAAATTTCGTGAAGTGATGGAGCAACTCTCCCCCACTCGCTACCAAGCCATTTCGCTTGAACCGAAGGGAGAGTATCTTCTCGTCGGAACCGTCTCAGATCCCGAATTGCTTCAAGCTGGGCAGTTTTATCTCGTCGCGTCAGGAGAGTCGTTGGCCAATGAAGCCACTCGACAATCTTTTACTCAGGGCCTCAAAGTCGGAGCTGTTGACGACATGGAAGTTATTCTCAAGTCGGCCATGTCCGGTGTTCGTTTGCATCCAACTATTCGGCCGACAGCCAACATTCCCGTCAAAACTGGACATTTTTACTATCGCCTCGAGACACAGGGCAATTTTTGGCAACGCATTACTGAAACTCAACGCTTAGCGATTTATGTCCCAAGTGGGTTACAGAGCATGAAAATTGAACTCTTGGCAACCAAGGATTAACCCATGCCCACTCCCACACTTTCCAGCCATGGCAGACTCGCTGACGCATTTTCAGATTTGTTTCTTCTAGGGCAAACCCTCAAGGAGACCGCCGACCTAGGCAAAACTGAAACCCTATGGATTCGTTTAGAACAATTGTTTCATGAGGCAGATAAGCGAGGGGTTGACCTTGGATTTCCTCGAGACGTGTTGGACGATGCCCGCTTTGCCGTGGCAGCCTTTCTGGATGAGATGATTTTAAGTTCTCCGTGGCCTCAACGTGACGAATGGGCCTTACAGCCTTTGCAATTTCGGTTCTTCGGAACCCGAATCGCTGGGGAAGAATTTTTCATCAAACTCAACACCATACGCCGAGCCATGCCAATTAACATTGCCCTACTTGAGATTTACTATTCCAGCTTGGCCTTGGGCTTTGAGGGACAATATAAATTGGAGGATCGAGAAAAATTAAAAGGCCTTATTCATGACATTTACCGCGAATTGTATGCCAAAGAGAAGGATGCCACCCTCCTGTCTCCCCATGGTGAACGCCCGGAGGAAGTCATTGAACTGGTGAAGCATCGCTTACCTGCTTGGGTCGTGGTCGTTGCCACTGTGGCGATAATTTTATTTTTGTATACCGGCTTTTCCTTATTGATCAAATATGATGCATCCACAGTGGCTGAGGAATTACAAACTCGGGCATCGGAGATCATCCCTTGAAACGTCTCCTGTCTCTTCCTAAAACGATTTTCATTGGTTTATTACGCCGGCCCCAGTTGACCATTGGCTTAGGGTTACTCTTTCTGATTGCCTTAATTTGGGTTTTTGGTTCAGCCGTGGAGTTACACAGTCGTGAATCACGCCTTCTGGCCATTGTAGGCATCGTGCTGTGCTGGACAATCTTCCTGCTCTGGGACCGCCATCGTGCCAGCCAAGGAGCCTCCCTGCTCGAAGAGTCCATGAAGGTCCAAGCCGCAGAGCAGATTCAACATTCCCGGCCAGACCGCAAGGAAGAAATTGATGCCATTCGTGTTGAATTTGAAAAAGCCCTGAGCACGCTCAAAACGTCTAAATTAGGCAAAGGGGGTAGTAATCGAAATGCCCTCTACGCCCTCCCATGGTATATGATCATTGGTCCCTCAGCCGCAGGGAAAAGTACCGCGCTTCGTCAATCGGGTCTGGAATTTCCTTCTCTCGGGGAATCCGGAAAGGGCATCAAGGGAATTGGGGGCACCCGGAATTGCGACTGGTGGTTCACCAATGAAGCCGTACTCCTCGATACCGCCGGTCGCTATATGACGGAAGAGGAAGACAAAGAAGAATGGCTTGGCTTCCTCAATTTATTAAAAAAATATCGAAAATCCAATCCCATCAATGGCGTCATCGTAGCCGTGAGTATTTCTGACTTGCTGGAAAGTCATGAAGACGAGCTCACCCGGCACGCGCAAAATATTCGCATCCGAATAGATGAATTAATTTCCGGACTTGGCATTGTCTTTCCAGTGTATCTTTTGTTTACCAAATGTGATTTGGTGGACGGGTTTATCCAGTTTTTTGAAGATTTCGGCAAATCTGAACGGGAACAACTCTGGGGCTGTTCGCTTCCTCAACACCATCCCACGCAAGAAACTCCTCAGGCTCGTTTCGATGCAGAATTTCAGACTCTTGTCCAAGCCTTAGGCGCTCGACGATTAGCCAGATTAACCACCGCCTTAGGAACCAACAAAACCAAGATTTATGGCTTTCCTCTTCAGCTCAAGACTTGTCAAGAACGACTTTCTCATTTTGTCGGGCAACTATTCCACCAAAATCCGTATCAAGAAAACCCCATCTTTCGTGGGTTTTATTTCACCAGTGGAACTCAGGAGGGTACCCCCATTGATCGCATTCTTAATTCAGTCAGTCGTGCTTGTGGCCTCCCTCCCCTCCCCGGCCAAGTTTCACGACAGCAGGAGACTAAAAGTTATTTTCTAAAAAATCTTTTTCAGGATGTCATCTTTCCAGACCAACTTCTTGTTCGTCCATCCTCTGCCGTACATCGCCAACGAGGGATTTTTCGTGTAGCCACATTTATTCTTGCGGCGGTGGTAGTTACCTTGGCCGGCGTCGGCATGACATTTTCTTATCTCGGCAACAAGGTGTTAATCGAATCCGTTCGTCAGGCTTCCGCGAACGCTGTACAGATTCAATCTCATAATTCCCAATTAGGCCAATCTCAATACATCGACAATGTCGTGTATTTGGAAGACATTCGTTCGGAATTGAATCAGCTAGAACGTTATCAACAGAATGGGGTCCCCTGGCGGTTGTTAGGGCTCTATGAAGGCGGGAAACTCTATCAACCCTTACAGGATGTATATCTCCAACATTTTCGCCATTTAATCTTGAAACCCACACTTCAAGAAATCGAAGCCAATCTAAACCGATTTGGCACGACATTTGGCAGATCAGCCAGTCAACAAGATCAAGCCTACTATTTGGCATTATTCAAGACATATTTAATGTTAGGAGATTCAGATAATTTAGATCCGGAATTTATTTATCCTAATATTAAAAAACTTTGGGAAGGTCTGTTACGAACCCGCTATCCAAACTCAGACCTTCTTCCTGAGGAGGCTTCCCAAGCCATTTTTCGACAAATTGATTTTTTTACCCACTATCTTGCTAAAGCCTCAGCAGCTCAAACCACGTTACATGCCGGATTAGTTAACAATCTACGACAATACTTCCGGCGAGTACCGCTAACCCAACGGATATATGGCCAAATCCAACAAAAAGGCCAGGACACGTTAGCACCATTCACTCTTGCCACCGCTCTTCAAGAGCACCCACAGGCACCTTTCAATGGGGAATATTCAATTCCTGGCATGTACACGGCGGAGGGCTGGACTTCATTTTTCCAATCTGCACTGACTGAAGCCATAGAAGCTTCGGGAAAAGAAAATTGGATATTACAAGAACAGGGGACCAATTCAGGCCACCTGGAAGCGGCGATTAAAGAGTTATACTTCACCGACTATAAGGAACATTGGCTAAAATTTCTGAGAGCCACCACCATTAGACCCGCAGAGACTCTCCCCAATATTGAATCGACTCTGGCAAATTTAAGTGCTCAAAAATCATCCGTTGCTGCTCTATTAGCAGCGGTGGTAACCAATACTGGGCTTGAAGCGAACCCTTTGGTTCAAATCCAACAGGATGATTCGGGCCTATTAAAGAAAATGAAACAAAAGTTTCAATTTGATTCTGTCTCAGATCAAATTTCCGGTGGGGAACCTTTCTTGGATCCCGTATATGGTCAATTCGGATCTCTGCACCACTTCATCGCCTCCCCCAAAGGCCCCGACCAACCTTCGATTCTTGGACAATACTTGGCCGAACTCATTCGAGCTCACGAAACATTTCAAGTAACCGCAGTAGCTGGTGGGACAGAACAAGCGGCCTACAACCTAGGTCGCAGCATAGCCACCGGAGAGAAGAATGAATTAACTCAGGCTATTGTCAATACCCAACGCCTCTTGCAAACCCTAGATGTAAAGCTCCGCCAAGCCCTCAGTCCCATACTCCTTGAGCCTTTTCGAATGGCAATCGGTGGCATCATGAGGCGCACCACTGTTGACCTCAACAATCGGTGGCAACGGGAAGTCTATGAACCTTGCCAACGAATGATTGTCGAGCGCTATCCATTTCAAGAACGAGGCTTGGACGCCTCACTCGCTGATGTAAGCAATTTCTTTAACCCACGTGATGGCATCCTATGGACCTTTTATAACAACACCCTGAAACCATTTATTCTAGAAGGGCGAGACCAATGGGTGGGCAAAACTTCGCAAGGAGTGGGAGTTCCTCTTTCCCCATCCTTTTTAGAAAATCTTCGTTACTCTCGGCACTTATCCGAAAGCTTATTCGCCAATCTCCAAAACAACACCGAGGTCCCATTTATCTTGACTCCCTATCCCGCCAAAGGACCGGCTGGTCAATTTGTGAGCGAAATTTCTTTGGGAATTGTCGGTGAGCACCTTCGGTATCGAATGGGACCTCAAGAACAACAACAAATGCATTGGCCAGGAAAAACCAGCGCAGATGGCACGATTCTTCAGGTCAACGCCAATGGAACCTGGGAAACAAAAGAGTTTAAGGGAGAGTGGGGTTGGTTTCATTTACTGGATGAAGCACGTATTCTCCCCCATTCCCGTGACGATAGACGTTTCAAGGTGGAATGGGACATGCAAACTCGAAGTGGACAACAATACACGGTGATGTATGACTTGATTGCTCACAGTTCCAAAAACCCTTTTCGCCCAAACTTTTTCAAAAATTTTCACTGCATGCCTGACTTAGGATAATTCGCATGACGTCTTTCAACATTGGATGGTTCGGCAAAGTACCGCTTTCGCCTGAATTTATTAAGCACAACTCTGCCGGGCCGGTGTTTGCTGATTTAGACCAATGGCTCCAAGAAGGACTCGTGTACATAAAAGGTCGTTGTGCAGAATCATGGGCAGAAGATTATGGAAAAGCTGAGCCTTGGAATTTTTTATGGTGCCCCCCTGAACAGGATGAATTCTTGATTGGAACGGGAATACCAAGCACAGATAAGGCAGGTAGACATTTCCCATTTCTGCTCTTTTTACGGATGCCCCAACCGAGGGGAGCACACCAGCAAACTGGTGTGCCGGGATGGTGCCATGAATTTCTACAAGAGGCCAGAGCCTTGGGACAAACCGGATGGACAGACAAAGACCTCCCGACCTTTAGGACCAGCCTTTCACAACTGTCTTTTCCAAAGATTGAGAATTTCGTGCTAGAGAACCACCGTGAGCCTTATCAGCAATTTTTAGAGAATCACACCACAGCAGACTTTTTAAGCCATATATTTGGAGAGGACGAACATCCGCCACAAGCCAACGTATTTACAAATATACAAAGTTTCCTGAAACCTATTTCTAGTGAACGTTCTTCGCTACTTTGCGCTGGTCTTAAATTTCCTCTTATTCCAGTAGGGAGGAGTAACGAACCATTTGACCTGTTGTTCTGGATGGATATTACGAAAACACTATTTCCCCAGGGTAGCAATCCTACACATGTATTCTGGAAACGGCATGCCACGCCAGAGCAATCGTATATGCTCGTGTTTTCCAAAAAACCTGGTCCCCAGGCATTTCTTAACCTTATTCGGCCAGAGACTGAAGATGCATCTTGGTGTGATTTTTCTCAGCAAGTTCTGGAAATAATACATCAAGGGAAAGAAGAGGAGCGGCCTGAGGATTCCATCCCCATGAATGAGCCCTCCTTGTCTCTCCAGGATTGGCTGAATCAATGTAGGGTAGGTAAGTGAACGTTTCACGGACCTTGCAAGCTAACGAAAAGAGGACATCATGAACATTCAGGAACTACTGCATGCCGGGAACCTTTCTCAAGTGGTAGAGGAACTCACACAGAAGGTTAAAAAAAGTCCGACAGATATGCAGCTCCGAATATTCCTTTTCGAAGTACTCTCATTTCAAGGGGATTTTCTACGAGCCAATCGGCAACTGGATGTAGTGAGCCAATACAACGCCGAAAACGAACTCGCGACGCAAGTGTACAAAGATATCCTCCAGGCAGAACTTCAACGCCAAGAGGTCTTTGGAAAAGGCGTAAAACCTCACTTTGTGTTTGATGAGCCAGAGTATGTCACCTGGCATATTGAAGCGATTCAGGCCCTTCACGCCGAAGACCTGGCCAAAGCCAAAGAACTATTAGATCGCTCTGCGGAAATGCGACAGCCGTTAAAAGCTCAGGTAAACGGTAAACCCTGTTCTGAGTTTCTTGACGGCGATGACCGCATCGGACCTTTTCTTGAAGCCATTGTGAACCAGGTCTATTTATGGATCCCCTTTGAAGATATCTCAAAGATTACGATAACTGCTCCAAAATTCCTTCGAGATTTACTTTGGGTTCAGGCTCATCTGGAATCGCCCAAAGGACCTATAGGTGCAGCTTTTCTTCCTGTCCTCTATCCTGAGTCCCATACATCAGACCAGGAATTAGTTCGTCTGGGAAGGATGACAGTGTGGGAAGCCTTGGGAGATACAATCCTCTTAGGAAAAGGTCAGCATTCTTTCATGATTGATGGAAATGAACAGGCTATTCTTGAAATAAAAGAAATTGAATTTGAACACATAGAACCCACAGCTTCAACCTAAAAATGCCATGGTAGGACTATTCAGCAAAAAAGATTGGAAGATCTGACCAAACCCAGCGAATCCGCAATAGATTTGACTAATCTGGAACAGGTTCCTAAAGAGAGAGGAAGGCTTATGCCATCGCCCCCAATCGTGGACATCGACAGTCTCCTAACCCCTATTCCTGGAGAAAACCCCAGCGGAGTGGACGTTCGTTATACCAGGTATGACGAAATCAAAGAAGCGCGAAGAGAGGAAGAAGATCTTCCTCAGGGAGACTGGAAACCCAAGGGTAATCCCAAAGTGGCGGATTGGGGAAAGGTTATTGAAGTAAGCTCAACCGTCCTATCAAAAGAAAGCAAGGATCTTCAGGTTGCCGTATGGCTCATAGAGGCTCTGGTGAAACAACATGGATTTGCTGGGCTGCGTGATGGATTGAAATTATTCCGTGAATTACATAATCAATATTGGGAAACCTTGTACCCAGAAATCGAAGATGACGACCTAGAAACACGAGCCGCTCCGGCAGAATGGCTAAATGAAAATCAGAAGACCCCATTTTTTCCTTTCACCATAAAAAGCATTCCTCTCATGCTCGGAAACGATGGGAGTCGTTACTCCTATTTTCATTGGGAACAGTCTCGAGAGGTTGAAAATCTCGGACGTCAAGATCCTAAAAAAATGGCTGAAGCAATCGCAGAAGGAAAAATTACCAAGAAAAAATTTGATGAGGCGGAGATAGCTACTCCCCTCACCCACTGCCTGGCCCTGCTTGAGGATGTCCAACAATGTTGCCAGGAAATCGAAGGCTTAGAGCAAGTCATAAAAGAAAAATACGGTGAAAGCCATCCAGATCGGCCAAGCCTCTCTCATATCAACGAGATTATTGGAAACTGCCGTCAGTTTCTTGAAGACACAGTCCAGAAGAAAGGGGGAGCCGGGATGAATAGCGCAGGCAACAACCCTCCACCAGAAGGAACACCCCAGGCCGTGATAGAAACCACTGGGGCCAGCTCACCCGCACCGGTTATTGGAGGAGGGATCGACCCCAGCGATCGCTTAGATGCCCTCCGTCGATTAGCGGCGGTCGCAGAGTATTTTCGAAAAACTGAACCCCACAGTCCGGTCGCATATTTAGTCCAACGAGCCACAAGGTGGGGCGAGATGCCGCTTGAGGACTGGCTCAACGACGTCATTAAGAGTAAGGAGGTCCTGGGAAGCGTTCGGGAAACCCTGGGGCTAAAGGAAGACAAACCAAAGCAGTAGTCTATTATTGCCTACACCAATGAAAGGGGGAAACCCATGGGTAAAGAAAGCACGCAACATAAGTTAGATCGAGTCAGAGCACCACGAGTTCACATTACCTATGATGTGGAAACAGGAGGCGCTATTCAGATGAAGGAACTCCCTTTTGTATTGGGGGTGATGTCTGATCTCTCAGGAAAACCCGATCCTGACAATCCACTCCCGAAGTTCAAGGACCGGAAGTTTGTGGAAATTGATCGGGACAATTTCAATTCCGTTCTGAAAGGCATGAAACCCAGATTAGCCTACAAAGTAGATAATACGCTCAAGAACGATGGATCGAAAGTAGGCGTTGAACTTCGCTTTAATTCAATGGATGATTTTGAACCCGAACAAGTCGTAAAGCAGGTAGAGCCATTAAAAAAACTCCTGGATGTCCGAGCGCAATTGTTCGAATTATTAGCGAAGACTGACGGGAACGATAATTTAAGCGAGAAATTACAAGAAATATTGAACAGCGAAGAGACCATTCAACAACTTGCAAAAGATGCCGGAATCGAAGCCTCAAGTGGTGAAGAGGCAGAATCATCCGACGCGACCAAGGAGGGATGACCATGAGCGCCGAAGCTGAACAAACCCAAGCTGAATCAACGACTGAAGCCCAAGAGGTCAGTTTACTTGATCAGATTATCGATGAGGGTCGCATTGGACGCGACAATGAACAACGGGAGGCCTCGAAAAAACAAATTACCACCCTTATTGAAGAAGTCATGAAGGGAACGGTGACGGTCTCCAAAGATGTGGAGGCGACCATCGGTGCAAGGATTGCTGATATTGATGAGCTGATTTCACGCCAACTCAATGCCATCATGCATGCTGATGAATTTCAAAAATTGGAAGGGTCTTGGCGTGGCTTACAATATCTCGTCCAACAGTCCGAGACGAGCACCATGTTGAAACTCCGTGTATTGAACACTTCCAAACAGGACTTGCTGAAGGACTTCCAGAAAGCCTCGGAATTTGACCAGAGTACCTTATTTAAAAAGGTCTATGAGGAAGAATACGGAACCTTTGGCGGAGCCCCCTTTGGTGCCATGATTGGAGATTATGAATTTGGGCGTGGTCCCCAAGATATGGAGCTATTGAAGAAAATTTCAAATGTTGCCGCTGCAGCTCATGCTCCATTCCTGAGCGCGGCCGGCCCTGAAATGTTTAATCTTGACAGTTACACGGACCTTCCCAACCCCCGTGATATGGGCAAAATTTTTGAAAGCGCCGAATATGTGAAATGGAAATCCTTTAGAAAGTCTGAAGACTCTCGTTTCGTGGGATTAACCCTACCCCATGTTTTGATGCGGCTACCCTATGGGCCTGAAACCGTTCCGGTTGAAGCATTCAATTTTAAAGAAGATGTGGACGGGAAAGATCACAAAAAATACTTGTGGGGAAATGCCGCCTACGACATGGGGGATCGATTGACCAATGCCTTTGCTAAATACGGTTGGTGCGCCGCCATTCGTGGCGTGGAAGGTGGGGGACTGGTCGAAGGCTTGCCCTCGCATACATTTAACACCGATGACGGAGAAGTCGCTCTCAAATGTCCAACTGAAATTGCCGTCACAGATCGGAGAGAAAAAGAACTGTCGGATTTAGGATTTATTCCCCTCATCCATTGCAAAGGGACAGATAAAGCAGCCTTCTTTGGAGCCCAATCTGCCCAAAAGGCCGCGAAATATGACAAGGATGCTGCTAATGCCAACGCGCGGCTTTCCACCCAATTACAGTACCTTATGGCCACCTCCCGGTTTGCCCATTATTTAAAATCGATCATGCGGGACAAAATCGGACGTTTTATGACCCGAAAAAATTGCGAAGATTACCTCAACAAGTGGATCAAAAATTACGTGGTGAGCACAGAAGAAGCCTCGCAGGACGTGAAGGCAAAATACCCGTTAAAGGAGGCACGCATTGATGTCACCGAGGTAGCAGGGAAGCCAGGCTGTTACAAAGCCGTCGCATTCCTTAGACCGCATTTCCAATTGGATGAATTAACTGCCTCGTTGCGATTGGTGGCTGAACTGCCGCCACCAGCAAAATAATCGAAACGTATTGTAAATTTTTAACAACGAATTTCAAAAATTGTAAACCCTCGGAAACACGGGGAAAGGAAAAACTGAGGACGATAGCGTTTTCACCCAAGGTCTTGATTCAAAAGTGCAGTAAAAACAACACAATGTAGCAATCAAATAATTCTGACACATGTTTTTTAAACTGGCATATGACTTGCTGGTAGGTAAAGGTATATGAATGTAAAAGGGGAAGGCACACCACTCTAACCCCAAACACAATCTTAACCTAACTGTTAATTGGAGGGACAAAACAATGGCTGAACAAAATTCATTTCTTAACTTTGATGATGGCGCAATTCCTGGGAATGCAACGGTCTCTGGGTATGAAGACCAAGTCGTGGTGCAAGCAGTTTCCTATGGGGTTTCCCAAGCGGGTGAATGGGAAGAGGGGGAAGAAATTACGGGCCGCGTCACCACATTTGGAGACATGACTATTACCAAAATGATGGATAATGGAAGCCCGGCCTTGGCCGTAGCCTGTGCGAAAAAGACTCAATACAACAAAGCTGAGCTGAATCTTGTGGCTGGCTCGGATGCCTATTTAACGGTGACCTTAGAAAAGATCATCGTCACAAGCATAAGCGTAGGGTACAGCGCTGGAGAAAACCGACCAACAGAAACAATTACCTTGAGCTATCGAAAAGCCACCTGGCGATATGGGATAGCCACCACGTCATTTGATTTAGCGGCGGCGAGTGATTAAAGACATACACAATACAAATCTGCTTTTGGCAATTTATAGGGATAGGTTGGGATGAATTATGGTCTGTTTGAAAAAAAGAACCTTTCCTGAAATAAGCAGCCTTAGTTTTAATCGAACTACGCGCATTTGCACTCAACAGGTCTCTCCATCATTTCCTTCTTCCTCAACGGGAAGAGGGAAATGGTAAGCAATGAGGCTCTGTTATGATCTGCATGCTGTTGTAATGGTTCTTGAAGAGAATCGGTCTCGAAAGTGACCCTTTTCTCTCCCCGAAGTCCTGGTTTCAAGTAGGAGACTATCATGGGCCAAACAGTTGCAATTACCCCTCAGGACATTGGGAGGACAACACCGCCCATTGTTGCGGCATTTGACCTGGCAAAGGTTTCCCGTATTTTGCGACGCAATGCCATTGCGGCATCCTTTCAAGCAAATACGCGTTTGGAATGGAAACGTTATGAAGATCTCGTTGTAAGATTTTTCAGTTTAGGTGAGCCAGGAATAGCCGAGATCCAAATTGCTTCAAATAATAAAATTGATAAAGACCTCAATCGATTTTACCAATCCAACCTCAAGGCACTAGGCCGAATATCACGAAAAGCCAATGGCGCTGCGGTGTTGGATTTCTTAGAGAAAAAGGAAGCTGAAACGCAACACCTACAATTAGAATTGCGCTGTCTCTATAACGAAGCAAGAAGATTGAACAATGAGATTCGCCAAGAAGCTGCATGGACAACAGATAAGCTATTTGCAATTAAGGTGAGTGCAGAAGTTATATACGCAGGGGCAGGAGTACTCTCCGGCGTTGGTCTCACAAGTGGTTTTGCAGGTGGGATTACCTACGGTATAGTAAGCAACATGGCCATGACAAGGCATGAGTTAATGCGAAGCGATGTCGTAGCATACGTTAAAAAAGAGGCAAAAAAACCAATTCCCTCTAATACCGTTGGACTAACTGTAGGTGTCGGAGGGAGTGCTTCCATCAAAAAGGCAGCAGATGTGGTATCCAATGCTGGGCTAGCCATGGAAGTTGAAGCGGCCTCCTTAAAAGCCTATCAAGAAAATATTCAACCCAATCAACAAATGGCACCACGCCAATTAAAAGATGCTAATCTGCATGGTAAAGGTAATCTTGCCAAAGGACCGGCAACCAGATTAGCGCAAATAAAAGGTGCCGCAAAACTCGGAGGGTTAATTACCAGTTTGTATTTCATGAAGGACGATATCGCGACAGCTATAAATGGGTACTCACGCTCAATGGGTCACTGAACGATCAGGGGAGTCAGGAGACGACATCGCATAGGCGGTGGCCAATCTTAGAAATTAATTAATATGCCATCCTTTGATACTTCCCTCACCATCGCACCTTCAATTCTAGATCGCCTACTGGACGACGACCCGCGCACGGCTTCGCCATTTTTTTCCTTGTCAGATTTTTTAAACCCGCCAGGACTAGCGTTGAAATTACGGAACCAGGAAGATTCCATATCCACGTTAATACGAGAAAAGTGCAGATCGGAAATTCAGAATGGGATTGATGCCCATGATGGCACCTCTGTCGTTCCTACTGATCTTCAGGATGGAATGCTTGAAGGGCTGAATACCTTGATCGACGGAGATTGCATCTACGAGCCTGAAAGATTCCAAGGAATTTCCCTTTCTGAATCGACCATAAAATATATAAAATTCATGGAAGAAAATAATGAGATGCCAGGGGGTGAATCTAATGAGAAACCAAAGGGGAAAAATAGAAAAATGCCCGACGGTCGTCCCTTGATGTTTTTAAACCGCTACTTGCTCGAAGATGCCTTCCCCCGGCACCTACGAACCAGACGAGTTCGAGAAACCGCGTATACGCTAACCGAGCTACGAAGATCGGTTTCCCGCGCCCTCGAAGCCCTACTCAACACCCGGAGAGAACTCCTAGATGAGCTACGGCCAGAATTTAAAGAATTACAAGGCTCCTTGCTCAATTACGGCCTTCCCGATTTCACGGCAATGAGCCTTCTCAGTCCTACGGATCGGAAAAAAGTCCGTCGCGTGATTGAGCAAACGATTAACACCTTTGAACCCAGACTCCGCTCCGTCGAAGTAACCGTCGATATTCCAGAAGGCTACCAACAAGCCTTACATTTTCGCATCGAAGCATTGCTGGACATTGATCCCAATCCCGAACCCGTCACCTTTGACGCCGTATTACAACTCAGTACGGCCAAATATAATGTTGAAAGCCAATAGCGATGCAAGACGAACTTCTTCAGTACTATGAACGAGAACTCACCTTCTTTCGGAGGATGGGGCAGGAATTTTCTCAGGAATATCCAAAGGTAGCTGGGCGCCTCGGCATTGAAGCCGGCAAATGTGAAGACCCTCACGTCGAACGGCTCATCCAGGCCTTTGCCTTTATGACCGCGAGGATTCAGCACAAACTCGATGATGAATTTCCAGAAATTACCAATGCCCTCCTCAGCATTCTTTACCCGCATTACTTGGCCCCACTCCCCTCCATGTCTATCGTGGAGTTTGTTCCGGATCCCCTTCAAGGGAAATTGACCTCCGGATATACGATTGACAAAGGAACCTTACTGTATTCCCGTCCCGTGAGCGGAACCCAATGTCGCTTTCGTACCTGTTATCCCACCACCCTCTGGCCTATTGAAGTGACGGATGCTCGTTTTGCACCTCCGGAGCAAGCACCCAAAGGAGTCAAAGCCGCCACCACACTTCGACTTGAACTGACGTGCCAGGGTGGCGCTACCTTTAGCGAACTACCCATTGAAAGGCTCCGATTTTATCTCCACGGAGAAAGTCATCTTGTTCATGTGCTCTATGAACTTCTCTTAAATAATTCGTTATTGTTGAACAAGCAATGCGGCGTTCAAGTTCGCAAAGGGGAAAAATCCAGCGGACCCAAACCCATTGAACTTCCTCCCCCTTGTCTCGCGCCTGTTGGATTTGGCAAAGATGAGGGGCTGCTGCCCTATCCTCATCATGCCTTTATGGGCTACCGGTTACTACAAGAGTATTTCAGTTTTCCGCAGAAATTCTTTTTCTTTGATCTCTTGGAACTTGATCGTGTCGCGAAAGCGGGGTTTGGCGAAAAAATTGAAGTCCTGATTTTTCTTGATCAAAAGCCACGATTAGAACAGGGCATTGATGCCAGTATGTTCCGCCTGGGATGTTCTCCCATCATCAATTTATTCGAGCAGATCGCGGAACCCATTCGAATAGACCAAACACAATTTGAATATCGAGTAATCCCTGATGTGCGTCGCCAGAATGCGCTAGAAGTCTATGGCGTCAATGAAGTCACATGCACATCACCAAACCGAGGAAGCGCTGAATCCGTACGGCCCTTTTACTCCATTCAACATGGGGGCACTGAAAATCCGGTTGACTCCTATTGGTATACAAAACGAAAGCCATCTGGGAAAAAGGACGATGAAGGAACGGAAGTCTATCTCTCCCTCGTGGATTTGAAATTTAATCCAAAGTTGCCAGCCACTGATACGCTGACCCTCCACGTCACCTGCACGAATCGTGACCTCCCCGGAAAACTCCCCCCAATGAGTGAAGAAGGCGGCTATTTTGAACTGGAAGGCGGTGCGCCCCTATCCCGGATTCGATATTTAGTCAAACCCACAAAAACCCTCAGGCCACCGTTGGGAGGCGCCAACCAATGGCGTTTAATTTCTCACCTTTCGTTGAACTACCTGTCCATTGCCCAAGGGGGACCTGAGGCGTTGCAAGAAATTTTGAAACTTTATGATTTCACCAACTCTGCGGCGATCCGGAAGCAAATTGCGGGAATTACAAACCTGTCGAGTCGGCGAGTGGTCAGACGTCCACCGTCTATGGGATGGAACGGATTTTGTCGCGGTTTAGAGGTCTCTCTGGAAATTGATGAAGACAAATTCGTCGGCAGTGGGGTATTTTTATTTGCCTCGGTCTTGGAAACGTTTTTCGGTCTCTATGCTTCCACCAATTCTTTTATTGAAATTGTAGCCAAAACCGCTCAACGGGAAGGGACGCTTCGACGATGGCCACCGAGAGCTGGCGAACAGATTCTTCTGTAGAAGACATTCTCTTTACGGAGGGGTACCGCTTTAATTTCTTTCAAGCGGTACGGATATTGGATTGCTTGTATCCCGATCGAGCCTCTGTTGGACATGAGGTGCCTCCTGGGCAAGAAGTGGTCCGCTTTCATTCCTACCCTTCACTCAATTTTCCACCGAGCCCAATTTACGATGTAGCAAAAAGCGAACTGCCGGATGAACCTGCTCATATGGTCATCGCGTTTATGGGACTGACCGGTCCCCAAGGTGTTCTTCCACGTCATTATACAGAAATGATTTTAGAACGGCTTCGTGAACGAGATCGCACCCTCCTAGACTTTTTAGATCTGTTTACCCATAGATTTGTCTCGCTTTTCTATCGAGCATGGGAAAAATATCACATTCCAACAGCCTATGAACGAGGGGTAGTAAAAGGGTCTGGAGAAGATGTAGTATCACAATCGCTCTTTGCTCTTGTTGGCATGGGAACGTCAGGTCTGAAAGAACGGTTGAGCTTCAACCCGACAAGCCTCTTAGGCTATGCGGGATTATTTGGCCAACACCCTCATTCCTCTGTGTCGCTTCAACATATGCTGACTGATTACTTCAAACTGCCCGTGCAAATTCAACAGTTTATGGGCCAGTGGCTTGACCTCTCCGTTGACAACCAAACGCACCTCACTTCTCAAGAAGTCAATAATGTACTTGGCATAACCTCAATAGCTGGGACCCGAGTGTGGGACCAACAGGCGAAATTTCAATTGCGGATTGGGCCCTTGAGCCTACCAGATTTTTTACGCATGTTGCCGTCAGGCCAAGTAAATAAACCACTCATCCAATTCACTCGATTTTTTACCGGAGAAGAGCTCGACTTTGATGTCCGCCTAGCATTAAAGGCAAAAGAAGTTCCGGCTTGTCGCCTACAAGAGGATCAGGAATGCCCACCACGCTTAGGATGGACGACATGGTTGAAGGTCAATGAATTTACCCATGATGCAGAAGATGTCGTGTTTGCTGGTACAGCCTGATAGGCAGAGTGGCACATACATGAAAAACAAGATCCTAAACCCCTTGAAATTTATACTGGCCTCTTCCGGAGGATGACACAATGAACAGAAGCCTCAAATCCCTGATGGGCAAACTCAATGACACCAGCCGAACGGCATTGGAAGGTGCACTCGGTCTTTGCGTGAATCGGACCCACTTTGATGTCGAAATTGAACATCTCCTGCTTAAACTTTTGGAAGTGCCCGATACCGACATCGATCACATTCTCAGGCACTTCGAAATCAATGGTTCTCGCCTGGCCAAAGATCTCACTCGTTCCCTTGATCGATTTAAGACCGGCAACTCACGAAACCCCGGATTGTCATCTCAACTGGTCAAAATGGTAGAAGAGGCCTGGCTGAGAAGCTCCCTCGAGTACGGTTCAGCCAAAATTCGGTCAGGGCATATATTAGTCGCCTTGCTCAGCGATGAAAGCCTGGCCAAACTCGCTCAGGATATGTCCTCGGATTTGGCGAACATTTCAGTGGAAACCCTGGTGAAAAAATTTGGGACCATTACCGAGGGATCTTCCGAAGACAAAACCGCAGTAGGCCTTGGTGAACAAACAGCAGGAGAAACCGAAGGAATACCAAGGGGGGGCAAAACCCCGGCTCTGGATCAATTCACGGTCGACCTCACGGCAAAGGCCCGTGAAGGAAAAATTGATCCTGTGTTAGGACGTGACTTTGAGGTTCGACAAATTGTGGATATTCTGACCAGGCGACGTCAGAATAATCCGATCTTAACCGGTGAGGCTGGGGTAGGCAAAACCGCAGTGGTCGAAGGATTTGCTCTTCGGATTGCCCAAAACGATGTGCCAGAACCTTTAAGAAATGTCGCCGTCAAAACATTAGACCTTGGACTGCTGCAAGCCGGGGCAGGCGTCAAGGGAGAATTTGAAAACCGGTTAAAAACCGTCATAGAAGAAGTCAAAAGTTCCCCACAACCCATCATCATGTTCATTGATGAAGCCCATACGATGATCGGTGCCGGAGGACAGGCCGGGCAAAATGATGCCGCAAATTTATTGAAACCCGCGTTGGCCCGTGGAGAGCTACGAACTATCGCTGCCACGACCTGGGCTGAGTATAAAAAATATTTTGAAAAGGATCCTGCCCTCACTCGCAGGTTTCAAGTCGTCAAAGTAGAAGAACCATCAGAAGAGCAAGCCATCGTGATGATGCGTGCCTTAACCGACGCCTTGGAAAGTCATCATCAAGTTCGCATTCTCGATGAAGCGGTAGAAGATGCGGTGAGGCTTTCGCATCGCTATATCACGGGGCGTCAATTGCCAGATAAATGTGTCAGTGTCCTGGATACAGCCTGTGCCCGTGTCGCCATTGGCCAAGGGGCCAAACCTGGCCCCGTGGAAGACGCACAACGACGTATCGACCAGATGGAGGTGGAAATTGGCGCACTCCAACGTGAAGCCATAACAGGAACGGATCACCAGGACCGCATTGCGGAATTAGCCAAAGCCAAAACTGAACAGGAAGAGCGCCTGGGTCAACTCACAACCCAGTGGGAACGCGAACAGGAACTGATCGGAAAAATCAGGGAAATTCGCGCAAGCCTCGAAACACAGGTACTCAGAAAGAAGCTGGAACACCAAGTACAAAAAACGGAACCCAAAGCTGCAAAGAAAAGCGACGAGCCCATCACGGGAGACACACAAGCAACAACAAAGGCGCCTCAAGTGATTGATGCAGACGCCTTACGAACTGAGCTCACGAAACTCAACAAAGAACTTGAAGCACTTCAGGGAAAGACGCCACTCATGCAAGCCTGTGTCACATCACAAACCATTGGCGAAGTCATTTCGGGTTGGACAGGAATCCCTGTAGGAAAAATGCTCACCGACGAAATTAAAACCGTCTTATCACTACGGGATAAACTCGAACAGCGCGTCATAGGACAATCCCACGCACTCGAAGCCCTGAGCCAGAGAATCCGTACGGCACGGGCCAATCTCACCGACCCACGCAGACCCATCGGCGTCTTCCTATTAGTGGGACCCAGCGGAGTCGGAAAAACCGAAACCGCCTTAGCATTAGCCGACACCCTGTATGGCGGGGAACGAAATTTGGTCATCATCAATATGAGCGAATACCAAGAGGCGCACACCGTTTCTTCCTTAAAAGGATCGCCTCCGGGATATGTAGGATACGGCGAAGGAGGGGTGTTGACGGAAGCCGTAAGACGAAAACCCTACTCCGTGGTCCTCCTGGACGAAGTCGAAAAAGCCCACCCCGATGTCATGGAACTATTTTATCAAGTGTTTGATAAGGGAATGCTTGAGGATGGAGAAGGCCGGGAAATTGACTTCAAAAACACGGTCATTTTGTTAACGTCCAATACCGCGACAGATACCATCATGAAACTCTGTGCCGACCCGGATACCAAACCCGAACCCGAAGATCTCGTCGAAGCCATTCGTCCGGAACTCATAAAAGTATTTAAACCAGCATTGTTGGGCCGCATGGTCGTGGTGCCCTACTACCCGATCTCCGATGACATCATGCGAGAGATTATTACACTTCAACTTGGGCGTATTAAAAGCCGCCTCGCAGATAACCACGGAGCGACCTTCACCTATGACGACGCAGTGGTTCAGGAAATTGGCAACCGTTGCAAAGAGGTCGAAAGTGGGGCGCGAAATGTGGACCATATTCTTACCCGAACACTCCTTCCGGAGATGTCTGGCGAGTTCCTATCCCGTATGGGATCTGGGGAAGGTGTTTCCCGTGTTCATGTTTCGGTAGATGCCGGCCAATTTCAATATGAGATTGCTTGAGGAGTGTGGTGTTCATTTTCGTTATACCCGCATGTAGTGAGCGAGCATCCATCTTGAATCTTATTTAGAATGAATGGGTGGCACTAGGTGAGAAAAATGGGCAAAGCCCTGATGGCTCAAAACCTTATACCTATACGATAGGATTTTAACTTTTAATTTAAGATGCATAAAGACTACCTTTTATTCAAAAGGGAGAGGCCCTATGTTGCATTTCTTTTGTAGCTGCACGATCTCATCGTGCCCTCTTTGGGAAGTATCATGGGGCGGGAAAGCCAAAGAAGAGGCGGCATAAGATGCCCCAGCTACCCATTTCATGTTCTGTCCAAAGACCAGAATTCGTACGCATATAGAAGTGGAAGGTATGAACGAAAATGTAAATTACCATAAAATAGCGAAGAAGAATTTGTGAGGGTACGCGTTTTTGTCTCCGGTGATTTGCAACACAAACTATAAAGTAGGAGAAATCTATGGTCATCTGGACGGGCTTTGGGATTTTGATTCCTATAATATTTATACTTGGCGTGGGTGGTGGGGTATTTCTTGAGAACTCGATATTTGGTGATGCACAAAATTCTGGAACTAGAGCCATATGCTTCTCTTTAGGTTTGGCATTATCGTCAATAACTTGCTGGTTTTTTCATAAGTCCCTTGTAAAGAAGGGTACAAAAACGTTGTTGGACAAGGAAACTGGCGAGGATGTTGTGTTCAAGCCATCTCATTCATTATTTTTTATTCCAATGCATTGGTGGGGTGTTATTGGCGCTGCAGTTTCATCTTTCCTTCTCTTTTATGGCATAAAAACACTTCTTGGTGCATAAGTGGGAAAAAGATGAAGAAAAGAGGTCGGTGACAAGCGAGTCCAATTCGCATTTCACTGGAACAGCCATATATATGATCAGATTGGCGCAGGAAGGACTTAGCCGTGAAAGGATTTGCAATGGATTCCAATATTTTAAAATTCTTTCGAACCATTGGACTTCAAGCAAACCGTAAGGATTATGGCCAAACCCCTGGCTGCACGCCAAAAATGGAAAGGATGACTTGAACAAAACTTTTTGGCATCGCCCTTGCTTATAGTAAAAGTAAATGAAGATGGATTTCCAATAACGGCCATTGGGAATAACACATTTAACCTAAACGATCTTATTTATGCCATACACACAAGCCAATCGACTCCTCAGACTTGATACCCCCCTGGAAGATGATGTACTCATCCCGGGAGGATTCACGGAGCAAGAGGGCATCTCCCAAATCTTCAAATTTGATCAAGACCTACTGACAGAAGAAGGTCCGATCGACTTTGATAGCATCATCGTGGAAAAAGTCAGCACCGGGTTTGAAGGGCTCAATGACACGGAATAAACGGAGATTTCGTAGATGAATACAGAGGAAAAGATCGTCAGTGAATTAAAGGAACTTAAGGAAGAAGATCAAGCAGAAGTTCTAGATTTTGTGGAATTCCTGAAACTTCGAACACGCAAAAAAGAGGAAAAATATTTTAAGGATTTCTCTCTAAAAAGTGCTATGCGGGGAATGGTAGACGAGCCAGACATGTATGACCTTGCCGATCTGAAGGAACGATATACATGATTAGTGAGGGAGACATTGTTCTATTTCGGTTCGCTCAAACGAATCAAAATATCGGCAAGCTGAGACCAGCATTATTGATTAAAAAAATAAGGGCGGAATATAGGGATTGGCTTGTTTGTATGGTAAGCACAAAGATACACCAGATCATTGAAGACCTGGATGTCGTTATCCATGAGGAAGATGAAGATTTTAGTTCTACAGGGCTAAAGACAAGTAGCTTATTGAGAATCAGCAGAATAGCTGTGGTCGATGAAGCGATTTTCGAAGGAAGACTCGGTTCTATTGCTGGCAGAAGATTACGGGACGTAAAGGAAAGGTTCTCCCATTGGATGCTGGAAGAATAGGTTGACTCAGCATGGCGTTGTCTTTTCATTCATGCAGTGCCACCGAACCATCATCTTAATTGATACACTTAATAACTGAAGAACACCATGCCCTACACACAAGCCAATCGACTCCTCAGACTTGATACCCCATTAGGTGATGATGTCCTCCTCTTGGAAGGATTCTCAGGACAAGAGGGTATTTCTCAACTCTTCAAGTTCGAGCTCGACTTAATGACAGAAGGAGACCCCATCGATTTTAACAAGATCATTGGGGAGCAGGTTACCATTCGGGTCGAATTGCTCGACGACAAAGAACGGTTTTTTAACGGATTTATTAATCGGTTTGCCCAGACAGGAAGTGAAACCGGAGTATTCCATTATCGAGCAGAAATGGTGCCTTGGTTATGGTTTCTCACTCGGACGGCCGATTGCCGGATTTTTCAAAGCAAAAAGATTCCCGACATCATCGAACAAATTTTTAAGGACCTAGGATTCACGGATTACAAACTGGATCTTCAGGGAACCTACGACGAATTGGAATACTGCGTGCAATATCGGGAAACCGATTTCAATTTTGTGTCTCGCCTCATGGAGCAATACGGAATCTACTATTTTTTCGAACATGAAGAAGACAAACATACCTTAGTCCTCGGAGATTCCCCGTCTGTCCATCAAGCGGTCCCCAATCAAGCCAAAGCCAATTACGAACCCAGGGGAAGCGGGACGCAAGAAAAAGATGTGATCACCAGTTTAGAATTCGAAAAAGAAATACGTCCTGGAAAATATACCCACACGGATTATAATTTCACAATGCCCAGCACCAAACTCGAAGCCGAAGAAAAAAGCGTCATTGATATAGGCGGGAATGATAAATACGAGATATATAACTACCCGGGGGAATACCCCAAAAAAGCCAATGGCGCGACCTTGGCGAAAATTCGCATGCAAGAAGAAGAGGCCCAACATTATATCATTACCGGAAGTAGCAGCTGCCGCGCATTTACTTCTGGATACAAGTTCGACCTGGAGGACTATAAACCAGATGACCTGAATCAAAGTTATCTCCTGACAGATGGACAGCATGTCGGGTCCATGGGAGACACCTACACCCCTGGTGGAGCTACCGGAGGAGAAGAATCCTATTCCAACACCTTTACCTGCATTCCCCATTCCGTCCCCTTTCGCCCAGCCCAAGTGACCCCTAAGCCCCTCGTCCAAGGACCACAAACCGCAGTCGTAGTAGGACCGAGCGGAGAAGAAATATATTCTGACGAATTTGGGCGTGTAAAAATCCAATTCCATTGGGACCGTGAAGGGAAGAAAGATGAGAACAGCTCCTGTTGGGTGCGCGTCTCTCAACTCTGGGCAGGCAAGGGCTGGGGCGCCATGTACATCCCACGCACTGGCCAAGAAGTCATCGTCGAGTTTCTCGAAGGAGATCCTGATCGCCCGATTATCACCGGCCGTGTGTATAACGCAGAACACATGCCTCCATACGAACTACCCACCAATCAAACCATGTCGACTATCAAAACACTATCTTCCAAAGGCGGAGAAGGATTCAATGAAATACGGTTTGAAGACAAAAAGGGCAGCGAACAACTGTTTTTTCATTCCGAGAAAAACATGGATATCCGTACCAAAAACGATACAAAACAATATGTAGGTCGGAATTCCCACCTAAAAATCATCCAAGATCAGGTTGAAGAAATCCAAAACGATCGACATGAAACCATTGCCCGTGACCAAATCACAGAAATCGGGCGAGACCAACATGCGAAAGTGAAAGGGAAACAGGCTATTGAAATTGGAGACAGCCATTCCTTTACGGTAACCGGTGATGTTGTGGAGGTATTCAAGGCGGACCACTCAGAAGAAACGAGTGGCGACATTTATGTGAAAGGATCCAATATCGTCATTGAGGCCATGACGAACATCACTCTAAAAGTCGGTGGGTCATATATTGCCATTGAAGCAGGAGGAATCACGATAGAAGGTGCTGGTCCTGTTGAAGTGAAATCCCCCAACACGACCGTGAGTGGAGATGGCATGCTGACCTTAGAAGGTGGAGTGGTCAAAATTAATTAGGCTTATAGTACTCCTTACGTGGCCTGCCATGCCAAAACATAAGCCATATGTAAATTGAATAGGGGCAACCCATAACTGAATTCATCAATAGCATTGAGGGAGAACAAAGCTACCATGCCTTCAGCAAAAAGTGGAAAATCCGGGAATGCGGCTTCCCCTCTCGCCCCTAATAAACCAATCGATGCGGATCAGGCTAAACCAGGTTCGATGGTATCTTCTGAAGACCAAGAGGAAGAAAAACCGTTCAAGCCAGCTGAGCAAACAAATGAAGAGGGAGAAGAGGAATCCAAGGTCTGGATAGAAATTGAATTGGTCGATGAAGACGACAACCCAGTTCCCGGAGAAAAATATAAATGCACCATGCCTGATGGCACTGTCGATACTGGCACCCTAGACAACAAAGGATTCAAACGAATCGAAGGCATGGATCCTGGTACCTGTAAGATCACGTTTCCCAATCTTGATAAAGAGGCTTGGGAAAAAGCTTAAGCTACTATGTATGTTCTCTCCTCTAGAAGAAGGAACAAGAGGAACTAGCAACAACCGGTCCCCCCTGACAAAAATAAGAGGAATATAAAATGGGAAAACCAGCTGCACGTATCACTGATATGCATGTTTGTCCTATGGTGACAGGCTTGGTCCCGCACGTTGGAGGTCCAGTTCTTCCAGCAGGTGCACCCACTGTGTTGATCGGAGGAATGCCGGCCGCAAGAGTGGGAGATATGTGTGTCTGCGTGGGCCCACCTGACACCATCATTCCACCAGGTTCTCCAACAGTCCTTATTGAAGGAATGCCAGCCGCGAGAATGGGAGATATGACCGGGCATGGGGGAAGCATAGTGCTGGGATGTCCAACCGTTCTTATCGGAGAAGGTGGTGGAGGTGGCGGAAGTAGCTCGTCCGCTGCTGGAACAGCCAACGGAGAAGGAGCAGCGGCTGCGAGTGGTGGCCAAAGTGACGCTGCCGTTGCTACAGAAGTTAGTGAGTCCACCAAGGCCGACATTAAAAAAGTTATTCAGGCTTTTAATGAGGGAAGCTCTGATGATTCGACAACGACAAAACAAAAAACGTGGATTGGGGTGTACCTTAAAGACGCGGAAGGAAACGTGGTACCCAATGAAGATTTTCAAGTTACGCTCGATTCTGGAAATGTTTTATCAGGTAAAACAGACGAGTCTGGGTACATGCGATTCGATGATGTTGATCCAGATCAGGGTGAAGTGAATTTTATTAATATTCCGGAGAATGAAGATTCCAGTGAATCAGAACCTGAGCAGACAAAAGAACGAAGCCAGCGAAAGAAAACACGTCAGACAAAATCTAGAAACCAGCAACCCAATGAAGAGCCTTTTGAGAAAATCGGGCCAGCATTACCCTTTAGTGTAATTGATGATGATCAAAATAATGGTGAACCGGATGCTGATTGAAAATATGTAAAAGAGTTTTTAGTGCCAGACATTTCATTAGGAACCGAGAGGTTCGGTGAGAGTTTATTGTAACGGTAGAAATTAAAGGAAAGAAGAGATGGGAGATAATGATACAGCTTCTGCAACCACTCGCCGTCCCGTTTCAACAGGCCGGGATAACCACGTAACGCTCAGACCTTTCAACGTGAGTTTAACGGCCCCCAACTTCTGGGATCCGAGTGCCGGGCCTCTTCAAATCGCATACGATATTCATGACCCCACACGGAGGATCCGCCATGGGAGAATACGATATGTGGTGATAAAAAATGGTGAAGAAGAAGTAACAGTTCATACCCTTCAACTACAGGCCAGACAATTGAAGCATGGGCGATGTTATGAGTTGCCAGCCAGTCAACAGTGGGATGGGACAATTACTTCTGGGCTGCCCGATCAGAACGGGCAACGGGTGACAGCGGACTTAACGCCTATTTTTGTACATTTGGAAGTGTGGAACACGGACCAAGATAAACCTGGAAATCGTATACCTAGGGGACGACGTGGACGAACAGACCGCCAAGGGGAATGCTTGGAATTTGATGTAAAGGAAGTAGACATTCAGGCTATAAACGAAGCGAAGTGGGATCGGAATTGGGTGGTCCCCATGCCACCTCAAGAAGAAGATCGGGACAAAGACCAGGTCACGTTAACAATTGAAACGAAAAATGTACGAGAAGGAACACCCGTCAGAGTTGAGATCGCACGAATCAATGAAATCGATAATCTGGACTCTGATCATTATTACATCGATAGTGAAGGCGATGTGGAGGGACAACCAGGCCTACAAAAGTTAGTGGTACGAAAAAACCGTGTCGTGAATGCTGACAACGGTGAAAAACCCTATGTGATCTTTAATCAGTATGAGGAACATTGGAAATATCCTGGCAACAATTTCTACGCGTTTTCTGTGGGATTCGGGTCCGATGGTAGCCTCATGATTGCCTCAGAGCGGGATTACGTGAACCAAGAGAAAAAATGTCTGCACATGCGGTTCACCGTTCTCATTCATCACCCTGCAGGTGACCTCTCCACTTCACGGAATGCAGCCAGGCAATTACACCATTTTTTTCGTAAGGAAACTCGATATTGGCGGAGTTACCTATTGCTTACGGGACCACCGAGTATTCGAGAATGGGCTAGATCTTACGGAGAAAAGTTTGCTGTTTTATTTTTGGGGCATGCAGCTGCATATTGCACCTACCCTGGATCTGGATTGGAGCCAGCGGATACGAACTATGATGGCCATCCCGTATACTGGAAGGGCCGACGTGGCAAGAAAACCTCTCACTTTAAAAAAGTGCCTAGGGACGGTTTTCCCCCAGATCAAAATCTTTGCCCAACTGCTATTTCTAAAGCAAGAACTGGCGGCTGTGGCCAGAAAGACTGGTTTGGGCACCAACTGCATCTCGGGCGTTCTCCAAATCAACCTGCATTAGGCTCAATGCGAAACAAAAAATACTGGTATGGAAATAGACCAGGACGGACCAAGCGGGATGGGCTAGAATTGATTGTTCAAGATAATGATAAGGTCAGTGGAATATACACTATCAAAAGACTCGCGCCTCGGTTTTTGTTTTTTGGTGATAGCTGTCGAACAATAATGACGACAAATTTTGGCGAACATTATACGGCCGCTTCCACAAAATACTTCCACGGGTGGGTATTCACCGTGGACGATTCCGTTGCAGCCTCAGCTTGCAATGAATTATTCCGGACCTGGATCAAGGGAACACCCCGCGATCCGGCATCCAGTGAATATGACTTGGATCGGTTCCTTCAAATCTATCGGCATCAATATTCGCGAACACGGGCACGGAGAAAAGATCACCCGCGAATCATGGATGAAACGGGTGTGCTCAATTCAAGTCTCAAGGCTGCACCAACAAATTCTTCTGAAGCGTTAGAATGAATATGCTTAGTAACCTTCAACGCCTTAGCGATAGCCAACTTCAAAACTTAGCTTATGAACGATTGAAGATAAGGCTAGGCCAAGGCGGGCCAAGCGAACAGCAAATCGTGCATTGCGAAGTACAGGATGAATGGGATTCAACCCTATTAAGGGATATCTCACAACACAAATTTCATGTTCTTGGTCGAGCTGCAGATGTCATAGTCTTCTTTGATGAAAAAGGGAACTATAAAGGTT
>Ga0114931_10001415_pt1 | contig 30598 bp, 25 predicted proteins | sample 2SBtaG_FD_89579 | JGI IMG/M metagenome (GOLD analysis project Ga0114931, IMG submission 89579) | Deep subsurface microbial communities from Kolumbo volcano to uncover new lineages of life (NeLLi) - 2SBTROV14_V59a metaG | ecosystem: Environmental > Aquatic > Marine > Volcanic | place: Kolumbo... | reverse complement strand
GCTGCGTTGTAGCTGCTCTTTAAGTCCGTCAATATGGTTGATATAAATGTGGGCATCGATCAATGTGTGCACAAACTCCCCCGGTATAAGACCCACCTCAGCCGCAATGGCTTGCGTCAAAAGCGAGTAGCACGCCAGATTGAATGGGATACCAATGGCAATGTCTGCGCTGCGCTGGGTAAGGTGGCAATTCAAGTGACCGTTCTGTACATTCAACACCCAAAATGCATGGCAGGGCGGGAGCTTGCTTGCGGCCGCATTGGCCGGGTGCCATGCGTTTATGATGATTCGTCGCGAATTTGGGTTTTGCTTCAATTCATCTATCGCCCAACCGACCTGATCAAAAGAAAGGGACCCGTCTACCTCCCGCTTGACCCTCGGATGGCTTTCGTCTACAAAGACTTCGGCGCCCAGCGCGGTACCCTGCTGCGGTACTGGATAGCGGCGCCAGTAGCGGCCGTAGGCTGTTTCCAAATTCCCATCCTGGTCAGCCCATGCATTCCATATTCTAGTATGCTTACTGAGATTTCTGATGTGGTCATCGCCCGAAAGATACCAAAGGACCTCCCACAACATCGCTTCAAAATTCACCTTTTTGGTTGTCAGCAGAGGGTAGCCACGCTTCAAATCGACACGGTAGCTTTCTGCAAAAGTAGAAAGAGTATCTTCGCCGGTACGGTTTGATTTGCGTGTCCCCTTCGTCAGGACACGTTCGACCAAGTCAAGGTAGGGCTGCATTCAGTTCCTCCAGATCATTTCTGACAAAGATAGTGCGGCAAGGGATAAAATGCAATGATTGACGACTCGAATCCTGTCACTCCTCTTGATAGTGTGTCGCGATTTTCCCACATTGCAGTCGTTGTATTCACGAGATATGAAGGAGACGAATCATGCACGATGCCAGACTTGAAAAACTAGCGACCGTTCTCGTCAACCATTCCACGCGGGTTCAGAGGAATGAAACCGTCTTGGTCGAGGCCGTCGACATCCCTGAAGATATGGTTATTACCTTGATACGACACATTCGTGACGTTGGCGGCGTTCCTCTGGTGACGTTGAAGAGCAACCGCATTCAGCGCGAATTGCTCCACTGCAACGACGAGGCAACCATGAAGCTAGCGGGGGACACCGAATCCTACCGGATGGAAAAAGTTGCTGCGTATATGGGATTACGCGGTAGCTACAACATCAGCGAAACCTCGGATGTGCCGGCCGCTGCCATGCGTCTTTATGAGCAAAATTGGCTGAAGCCCGTTCATTTTGAAATACGTGTTCCGAAAACCAAATGGGTCGTTCTACGCTGGCCTACACCTTCAATGGCACAGTCGGCCGGGATGAGTACAGAGGCCTTCGAGAATTTCTATTTCGATGTCTGTACCATGGATTATGCTAAAATGGCTAAGGCCGCGGAGCCACTTAAAGAACTCATGCAGAAAACAGATCAGGTTCACATCGTAGGCCCTGGCACAGACCTCAGGTTCAGCATCAAGGACATTCCTGCGATTGCATGCAGCGGTACACACAACATTCCGGATGGCGAGTGCTTTACCGCACCTGTGCGCGACTCGGTAAATGGCACGATTTCGTTCAACACTGCGACTATTTATCAGGGCACTCGGTTTAGCGACATCAAGCTAACATTTCAAAATGGTCGTGTAGTAGCGGCGTCTGGCAGTGATTCACCGAGGTTAAATGATATTCTTGATGCGGACGAAGGGGCACGTTATGTCGGGGAGTTTGCCATAGGGTTCAATCCCTTCATTACCAGCCCAATGCTGGACATTCTCTTTGACGAAAAAATCGCCGGGTCCTTTCATTTTACCCCGGGGAACGCTTATGACGACGCGGACAATGGCAATCGGTCCGCCGTGCATTGGGACATGGTGCAAATCCAGACGCCAGAGTTAGGAGGAGGAGAACTCTATTTCGACCGCCAGTTGATCCGGAAGGATGGACGCTTCGTTCCTTCACAACTACAAGCTCTAAATCCGGAAAAATTAAAATAGTCGCTGGCCCCCGCGTTCGCTAATTCCCTTTTCGGCTTGCCAATTCTTCAGCTTTCACGAAAGCCCTTTCGCCTTGTTCCTTCTTGCCTGTGTACACGTAGGCCGCCGCGAGATTGCGCCAAAGTGCGGCGTTCTGTGGTTGTAGATCGAGCGACTTTTCCAGGTAGGGGATGGCGCGCTGATAGTTGAGAATCGCTTTCTGCTTCAATGTTAAAGGGTCGAGAGTCTGGTCCTTTTTCGCGCGTTTCGTCTTTAGGTCCCGCCGGATTTTTTCTGCCAGACTTAAATAAGCGTTGCCTATGTTTGACAGTGCGTCAAAATCGTTGGGGGCTAATACCAGCGCTTGCTGAAATAGCATAATCGCTTGCTGAAAGCGGTGTCTCTTAAAATGATGCACGGCCAGAAGAAACATGAGGCCCGGGTCATTCGGATTCGCCGCAATAGCGGCCCGATAAGCTGCCAACGCCTTTTCAGGCTCGCCAAGGGAATCATACGATAGGGCCAAATTGGCCAGCGCGTCACGATGTCCCGGGGCCAGGTCGAGGATTTTCCTGAGAACCGGAATGACCTCGGCAAAGTCCCGCTGTGTATAGTACAAATTGGCGGTCGACATGAGAATATCGATGTCATGGGGGTGGCGTTCGATCAAGCCTTTGTATAGCGACAAGGCCCGTTTCGGCCGGTCCTGGTTCAAGTATGTACGGGCTAACTTTCTGTAAGCATCCGTTTTGGATGAATCAATCAGAATGGCTGTCTCAAGATCAGATTTCGCTCTCCCATAATTCCCACGGTCCAGGGCCCGGACACCGGTTGTGTAGTGTTCAATCCAGTATTGCTCGCGAACGGCTGTTGTCTGAGTAAGATAGAGATCCGTAAACTCAATCGCTGCGGCAAAATGCCGATTCATCTTATCGAAACGTCCTCTCCGGGCATAGATTTGTCCCAATAAGAGGTGGGCCTCCGCGTTCTTCGGCTCGGATGCGACCGCTTTTTCCAGTTGCTGGAGCGCGCTGTCCCAATCATTATTCTGCATATAAATCTTGGCCGACGTGACTTCTTTGGGCTGACACGCCAAGGCGCCGAGGAGCAGTGGCGCACACAATAGAATTTGGCGTAACGTCGGAGTTCCTCTCATGCGCTTGCGCGCTCCCGTAGGTTTTTTTTAAATGAGGGATAAATCACGCCTTTCTCAGTAATGATCGCCGTGATTAAGTCGTTCGGTGTCACATCGAATGCCGGGCTGTAGACTTTTGTACCCTGCGGGGCAGTTCGGCGACCGAATCCCTCCGTGACCTCTGCTGCGGCGCGTTCTTCAATAGGTATTTGCGACCCTTGTTGCAAATCAAAATCGATAGTTGAAAAGGGCGCGGCTACGTAAAACGGCACCCTGTGTTTTTCTGCGATGACGGCCACGTTGTATGTACCAATCTTGTTAGCCGTATCACCGTTTGCAGCTATGCGGTCGGCGCCCAGAATCACGCAGTCTACCTTTCCTTGCTGCATGACAAAGGCTGCCGTATTGTCGCAAATGAGCGTGACGTCGATGCCCTCATTCATCAGCTCCCAGGTGTTGAGTCTTGCACCTTGCAGGAGCGGACGGGTTTCATCGGCATAGACGTGAACTTTTTTTCCTTGTGCATGTGCCGCAAACACAACCCCCAAAGCCGTTCCAAAATCTGCGGTTGCAAGGGCCCCCGTATTGCAATGCGTCAAGATAGAAGCACCCGCCTTGATAAGCTCTGCACCGTGTTTGCCGAGTTGACGACACGTTAGGCGATCTTCTTGCCAAATCGCAAGCGCCTCCTCTTTCAGAATTGTTTTTAACTCATCCACAGATTGGTCGCGGCAAGCCTTTGCGCGGGCGAGCATCCGTTTGGTGGCCCAGGTCAAGTTTACGGCTGTCGGCCGGGTGCCGTCGAGATACTCGGCCGTTTCTTTGAGTCTTTGAAAAAAACCGGACTTGTCGGACCCCTCGAAATGCTGCGTTCCCAAAAGAATACCGAATGCGCCCGCTATTCCGATAGCGGGGGCTCCCCGGACGCGCAACGACTGAATCGCTTCGCCAAGCACCGCTACATCTTCGATATCGAGATGGACCAACTCTCCTGGCAATTGGGTTTGGTCAATCATTCGGACTCTGTCCTCGCGCCACTCAATCGTGGTTACCGGCATTCTTCTCTCCTGCAAACATGAGCGTAGGTCTCTTTTTCCTGGAGACCAACGATTGCTGGGCCAGGAAGGATCCAATTCGTGTCGAGAAGTTAGTGAGGTTGGGGCGAAGAATCAATAGAAATGACAGGGCTTGGGCAGGATACCATCGCCACCAGGAGTCGAAGTCTGCTCGACGGTGGACGGCCAGCCATCTTCGGCTACTTGGTCGAAAAAAGACTTAATTTCTTGTAATCTTTTCCAACCATAACCGTGACGGACAACTGCAAGGAGTTATCTAGTTCTGAAACAACCTGTTTCTTGTCGATATTGAGGACTTCAGCGACTCTGAGAGCATTTTCGGTGTTCAGCGACACACGGTCGAAAATCAGCGTCTTGTCCAGAACAAAACCGCCGGGATAGTTGCCAAAGTCTACGACATCGAAATCGTGCTCTCGGAGGTATTTTGTGACGTCGTTCGCCAGCCCTTGAACGCCGCAGGCGTTGAGGACTTGCACCGTGATTTTGTCGTTTGCAACGACAGCGCTAACCCGCGCCGCAGAGCCGATGCTTACAGTCGTTTCATCCGGAGATTTGAAGAAATTCGAGATCAGAGAAAAAATTAGAACCAGGTTAACGAGGCTTAAAGCCCAGATAGCAGTCGTCAGAAGTTTTTCCTTCAACGACGGGGAGGTCTTGCGGGTTTTTCGCGAGCGCTTCACAGGGCTCTGACGTTTTGATCTCTTGTTGGGCGTGGCGCGGCGTCTTACCATCCTCTTCCTCAAACTAAGCGTTTTTCGGCAGTGACTAAGACCGGCGTGTTATTCAGCCGAATTGGATCCCTTCGACTTCTGATCGTCTGTCTGGTTCTTTCGATCATACCAGTCACGTCTGCGGCTGATCGGATCCAAAAACGGAGATGATTGATAATAGGTTGAACCGGGTAGTTTGCTGTATTCCATTTGCAGCTTTAAATTCTTGGTGGGTTTGTACTCAAAACCGGCTCTCGAGATAAAAATCTCGGTCGTGTTTTGCGCGTTGCGAAATTGACCTCCCAAGGCTTGGTGTCCTATGCCCAGTTGCAAATGGACACTGAGTGGGTCAGTGAGCTGGTAGCGCATTGTATTCAGATAGACTCCCTGGGTGATGGTCTCTCCACCAAACGATCCGAGGGAGAGAGAATAGGAGTGAGTCATAGAGAATTTGTCTGGATTGAACCCTAACACCCCCCAAAAGTCCCCGATTTGGGTTGCATCAGAGCCTGCGCTATATCAACCTCTTTATCTTTCTTGAATTGACCGAACCCAACAGCAGGAACCAGGGAGGCCACCAGCAGCGTCGAAAAGACTCGTTTCCAATACATCAGATGCCTCGCCAAAAAAGACACAACCGCTTCTTTGTACATTCGCACTTTCTTTGGGGAGTCTAGCAAAATATTCATTCAAAAGCAACAGATTTATGTGCGCGTAAGGCTGACTCTACAGACCCTCCTGGCCAAAGCCAATGACAACATCGATCCTGCGGTTTTGAGCACGGCCGAGAGCATTGTCATTGCTGGCGATAGGCCGGCTTTCGCCATATCCTAATGCCGTAACTCGAGTTTCCTGTAGCCCCATGTTGGCGAGCAGATACTGCTTTACCGCCATCGCTCTTTCGTAGGATAAGTTTTCGTTATATCGGTCGTCCCCGATAGAGTCCGTATGTCCTTCTACGGTAATGGGAGAGGTCGTAAATTTCCTCAGGGCTCTTTGTAGCGTGGCGAGAACACTAAAGAATTCCGGTTTGATCGTGGCCTTGCCGGAAGGAAAGGTAAGCCCAATCAAGCGAATAATGATATCTTCGCCCTTCCTGAGAACCATGGCTTCATCGCTGGCAAACATGGTTTCGACAGAGGTTACCAACTCATCGCGCCGCCGCTTAAGCTCAAGCTTGTACTGCTTCTCTTGCAATTCTGCCTGTAAGCCGCGCTCTTTTTCCCGGTATGACTGTAACTCGCGCTGAAGTCCGGCAATATCCTGGTTTTTTTCTGCAACCTCCTGTAAAAGATCTCGTTTTTCTCCTTGCAAGATTTGCCCGACTTCCTGAATGCTCTTTAGTGGCTTGTCCATGCCTTCGTCAAACGTGGCATCAAAACCGATCGTTTTTGCCGCCTCTTTAACTAACGCTTCCCTGTCCAAGAGAAAGTTCTCCCACTCCTTATCGTTTTTCTTGAGTCTCCGGATCTCGCGCGTCAGGAAAATAGCATGGCGTGCCTCAACCTCAGCCTGCTCAGCTTTCGCCTGAGCACTGGACTCGGACCGCCGGTTGCTATTCAAAATACCCTCTGCTTCGTTTAGGAGTTTGAGTGCATTCGCATACGTGACCGGCGCATACTTATTGGCCTCTACCTCTTTGGCTTCCCGCATCAGGTTTTTCACGCTGCCGATGATACTGACTTTGATCGCAGTCAATTCCGCCTGGCGAAACAGCGCTTCAATTTTCGGTATTTTCTTTCTAGCGCCTCTTATATCATTTCTTTCCAGCTTTTTCGTCGCTGACAGGAATTCCATTTCTGCATCGTCGTACTGTTCGCGGGCAAACTCCGTCGCATTGGCTTTTAAGGCATCCTCTCTGGCGTGCAAGGTGGTTTCAAATGTCACGTGGCCCAGCTTTGCCACGTCAAGGCATTTATTCAGGTAGCCCCTGACTTGCGATAATTTTTTTTGGATGTCCTGAATCCCTTTCTTCCGTTGCAGATCTTTCGCGGCCTGGCCATATTTTGCCATTGCATTCTTGAAATTGTCCGGAGAAAGAATGTTGGCTTGTTCGGATTGTGCCTGGGCAAGCAGCTTGTCCGTTTCATCGAAAAGGGACTGCCTCAGATCGCTGCTGGTTTGGGAGAAACCAGGCGTGATAGCTACTAGAGATAACGCAGCGATTCCCACCCTTACGAAATGAGTTACACCGGATGCGCCTGCCATATGTCACCTGTGTTATTTGAAAGTCAACTTGGATTGTAGCCTAAGTCAATGGTAGAAAAAAAAGAGTGATTTGTCAACACAAATTCTGGCGTGTGCTTCCGAAGTCACAGCCCGCGATTATCTCGCCCGAACCGACGTGTGCGCCTTAACTGCCAGGACGAGCGACAGGCGGAACTTTTGCTTCTTCGAACGGTGCAATAATTTCCGGTGCTCTGGCCGGCCGGCCGTTACGCCAGGGACTATAAGTGGAGATTTTTCTTGATTTTGGTGCCGAAGTCATTTACTTTTCGAGTTCTTCCAATTGCATCAGCAGTGAGGACGGCACATGAGTGAGCGTTTGGCCAAAGAAGAGATTCTGAAACTGGGGAACGTCCCTGAACACATTGCTATTATCATGGATGGCAATGGCCGCTGGGCCCGCGCAAAGGGTTTCTCGCGAATCAAGGGACATAAAGAAGGTATCAACTCCGTTAGAGAAATCGTCAAGGCGGCGGGTGAAGTGGGTGTTTCTTATCTAACCCTCTATACATTTTCCACTGAGAATTGGAAGCGACCCAAGAGAGAAGTTTCGGCGTTGATGCGTCTCCTGCTGACCACAATTCGGAGCGAGGTAGACGACCTGCACAAGAACAACGTGCGTCTGAGAGTGCTGGGACATCTGGCGGATTTGCCTCTGCCCGCCAGAAAAGCGATGCAAAGCGCTATTCGGCGTTTGGAAAAGAACTCCGGGCTCACTTTAAATCTGGCTTTGAGCTACAGTGGGCGACGCGAAATCGTCGATTCCGTAAAGTCGATTGCGAAGCAAGCATTGTCCGGTGCTATTCGCACCGACGAAATTGACGAAGCGACCATCGCGCGCAATCTATATACTGCTGTAATTCCGGATCCGGATCTCTTGATTCGGACCAGTGGGGAATTGCGGATCAGCAATTTTTTGTTATGGCAATTGGCGTATACAGAAATCTATGTTTCAGAAGTGCTATGGCCTGACTTCCGGCGCATTCATTTTTTTGAGGCCATCAGTGCTTACCAAAAGCGAGAAAGGCGCTTTGGCAAAGTCAGTGAGCAACTCAAAAACGGGCGGGCAGAGGCAGTGCAATAGCGTTATGGCCGTGTTTGAATCGTGCACGCGTGGTTTGGCTGGCTAAAGGTCAACTCGCTCGTCTGCACTAAGCTGTTGTCGATACCAAATGTTACGAAAGCTGCTGCTAACACCCTTTGTTCTGATTCTCTTCATTGCTTTCGTCCTCTACAATGGATGGAATCTTTTCCACATAAATAGTGGTGTGCATGACCTGGTTCTCTCCAGGCTAAGAGCCATTGTTGGAGAAGATTGTCATGTTGACCGCCTTTGGCTTGGATTCGGCTCTGTTAATTTCGAAGGCGTTAAACTCTCCTTTGACGGTTCTCCCTATGAAGTCCAAATTGATGAGCTAAGGCTCGGCTACACATTCGAAAGTCTTCTCCGGGGGAGTACAGATCCCGAAAAAGCTGCTGAGGAAATATCGATATCAAGGCCGAAGGTTACGATTTGGTACGATCCTCAAACGACCGTCGACACCGACGTTGACCTTTCGTGGCAATTATCCAAAGATGCTGAAAAGAAGTATCGCGGGCTGCTCAAAGAATATGATTTTATCAAACGCATCACGATCGATGACGGCGAAATCGAGCTGCGCGATGTAAATGATTCTTTGTCGACACAACTGGCGACAGCGATCAATGGCTGGACTTACACCGACGACAAGGGCAAGGAGTGGATCCGCTTAGCCGGCCATATTTTTAAGAGTGACGAATACAATATGGCGATGTATGGCCAGCTCGACCTGGAACGCGGCGGGATAGACCATCTCAATGTCGATGTGAGTGACTACCAGCTGTCTGATGAGATTCCACTCTTGCTGCCTGACTACATCCAGGTCTCTTCCGGTGTGGTTCAGGCTCATTTGGCCCTGACGGAGCGATTTACCCCTACTCGCGGGTTCAACATCGAGGGTAACGTCAATCTCAAGGACGGCAATTTGCGTCTGGCCAGGGATAACGTTTTTTTTGAGAACATTCAATTACAGGCCGCAATAAAGGGCCGAGATATTGTAATCGCTCAGTCTCTCAAGACATTAATGGCTCGCCAACCACACTCGAGGGCACCATTTACAATTTTCTCAAGCCTGAATTCGACTTACACTTAAGCTCAGATTCTCTTGATGTCCATACGTTTCTTGCTCGCCTATTGCCCGGTGAGGACATGGGTCTGAGAGGCATTACTTCTCTCGACCTGAGTATTCAGGACGTGGCTTCACATCCCAAGATTTCTGGCTCATTTGCCTCGGACACACTCCAAGTTTACGGTCAGAAGGTTTCGGATCTATCCGTGGGGTTGACTTTCGAAAAACTGGTCTTGAAGTTGGCCGAGATCAAAGCAACGTTGGGGGGCGCAATGCTCACCGGCGCCGGTTCGGTAGATCTTTTTTCTCCAGAGAAGATGTTAAACTTCGACCTCGGGGTCACCGGCTCCTTCCATGATCAGTTGCAGCGGTTTGGTTTGTTGGCGGGGAACACAAGCCACGGAAATGCCAGGGTCAAAATTTTTGGCCCAATTCGTAATCCAGTTAGTACCGGCGAATTGAGTCTTTCGGTCAATGATGGGGAAGAGCAACAGATCGATTTAGACGGCTCTTTCAGATTTAGTCAGGACCGCCTGGTATGGGACGTGTCCTCTCCAGAGCACGCATTGCAAATAAACGGTGCCGTTGACAGCGTTTCCAGCAATTCCCACTACAACATTGATGCCACTAACACCGAGGTGTTGCTCGGACTCTCCGACAACCCGGTCTTGACTTTTTTGGCGAAGCGCTTCAATTTGAATCTTTCGGCGGCCGGGTCGCGAGAAGGTGTTCAACTTTCGATCGATGGCTACAATGACCAAAGCTTCGAAAAAATATTTAGTTTGACAACCGCTTCCCAACAAGGCCCGGATATGTCTGTTGGCACAGGCACGATTATTCTGCTGCCGAATAGAAGTGAAAGCCATCGGGGCACCTTCGAGTCACGGCGGACGGCGGACGGCTCTATCGTGACAGACCTGGGAATAGAATCGTGGCTGACCGGCCATTTTGAGGTTGACTCGGTTGGTATTCCCCGTGGCAGGGTAGCCATTTCTAAGTTAGATGCATCCTTACTGTCACGCCTGACTGGCGCAAAGGAGGGTCGTTATCGCGGTAATTTGTATGGCCAGCTGACAGTTGGAGACGAGGCAGACAGCAACGACTATGCCGGTAATTTTTGGTTGCTGGACGGTTTTCTTGGAGATGTAGGCCCTCTGAAAGGACAGGTTGAGTTTGAGAGTGAAAACGCCATGCTCAAGGTCAACAAATTCTCTGTGCAGGACGCACGCACCGATTCTCTCAGCCTTATTGGTGAAGGGACATTTGATTTTCGCACGAATGAAATAAATGCGGGTTTGGCCGGTAGCAACGTCAATGTGAAAGAAGTGCTGGGGTTGCTTACCAGCTCAACAAACGTCGCGTCGGGCGACGCCATGATTCAGGTAACGCTGCAGGGCCGGCTACCGGAAGTTCCTATCTATGGTAGCGTGGTGGTGCACAACGCCAAGGTATTGATGTTGGATTTTGATGAAATTCGTCTGAACTTTGGTAACAAAGAGTCCTCTCTTTCACGAGACTTTCTCAAGATCGGAAATGTTGAATTGCAGAAAGGGGATGATTTTGTGCTGAAGGGGAAGGCGGACTTGCCCTTTAATGGTCGTGCCTCACTTGCCCTGGATTTGTCCGGTGAGGGAAATTTTTTGGCAGTCCTTCCTGATATGGCTGCGGTATTCCAGAAGTCGAGGAGCGAAGGTCATCTTGATCTAAAATTGACCGGGCCCTACAACAAGCCGGATTTTACCGGTAGCCACCTTTCCGTGCGGAACGGTGAGCTTGAGCTCTCTAGTGTCGCCTCCAAGATAGACAACATCGACGCGGAAATGGAAGTGCTCCAGGACGACTATTTTCTGCACATTGAGAACCTCATGTGCACAATAGACGGCCACTCTCTGCAGATTTCAAATACGAATGATTTAAGTACGATTGGTCCTGGAACGTACGAAGCTTTGCGACTAGCAGGCGATGATTTGAGCCTCGGTGCGTTGTTGCTGTCAACAGGGAAAGGCGGTGTCCCCTTGCACATACCTGGTCTCATGGAGCCGGGTGAAATAGGTCGCTACGATTTGAGTGGACATGCCGATTCTGAAACGTTTTTTATTGCGGGCCCCTGGCGGCGACCTTTTGTAAGAGGGACAGTTGGCGTGCGAAACGCCAACTTGATGTTTCCATTCGACGATAATTCGGGCGGGAATCCGCTTGTACGCAACGTCATGAACAACATTGATTGGAACCTCACGGCTTTTTCCGAGAAAGACACACGCTACGCACGACAATTCCCGGCAGGCATTTTTGTTGACATGGAAGTGGACAAGGAGAATAGCAAACTGGAATTTAGAGGGGTCTTGAAAGATTCGACCTTTACTATCGGCGGAAAGGTGGAGTCGAACCGGGGAGAAATAGAATATCTCGATCTTAATTTCCGGGTCGAGAAAGTCGGTGCCGAATTCGACCAATCCTCATACTATCCTAACGTCTATGGTCGGGCTTGGACGGTGGTTCGTGATACCAGCAACACCCCAAGCGATGTTTATCTAACATTGGTAACTGTCGATGATGCCGGGCAGGAAGTCGGCCGTGGACGATGGGATAGAATTAATGTCAAGTTGTCGTCTGAGCATCCGACATATGACGAGTCCCAGAGCGACATCATGGCTACACTCGGCTACTCTTCTGACAACATCGATGAGCAGGCCCGTAGAGCCCTCGGTTCCAGTACCGACAATTTCCTGTTTAGGCCGTTGCTTAGACCCATAGAACGCCAGCTAGAACGTAAGCTTAGACTCGACGTCGTTCGGTTTAGTTACGCCATTGCACAGAACTTTCTAGATTCAAATTTCAGCAACGATCAGCTGAGTACCTCATTGGCTTTGCTGCGAAGTAGCCGCCTCGTGCTTGGTAAGTACCTGACGGAAAACATGTACTTGTTATACTCCGGTGAACTCAAGGCTGGGATAGATTACCAGTTTCAGGATAAAGGTGTGGGCCTGCAGCATGTTGTAGGTTTGGAATATCGTTTGACAAAGAAGCTACTTCTGCAAATGGAGTATGATTATAACTCTCTTCTGGAGGCCCACAAAGACGACAAGAAGGTTTGGCTAAGGCATAGTTTCCCGTTTTAGTTCATGTCGTCGCTCAGTATGCAAAGCTAACGTTTTCGGACGAGCTAATTGAACTTTTGACCGCAGCGAGTTGTTAGAATAGTTGCTCTCCAAGAGACCCGATGATTTAAGGAGTTTTAAGATGTACAAGGTTGCAGGATTCATTTTAGGGGCGTTGTTCTTCTCCCTCACAGTGGGCGATATGGTGTACGGTCAAGTTGGGCAAAGACGAACCATCAAAGTCGCGGCCATTTCGGTCGATGGCAACGTAACCGCCGACGCAAACTTTGTAAAACTGAATTCGGGGTTGGCGGAGAATGAAAACGTAACCGGCGAGGATATTCAGAAGGCGATCAAGCAACTCTGGAGTCTGAACCTTTTCTCCGACATTCAGGTCTTACTCGACCGCGAAGTTAACAACTCCGTCTACCTGACGATCAAGGTCGTTGAATACCCCAGGCTGGAGCGGATTGAGCTTCAGGGAAATAAGAAGATCAAGAAGAAAGACCTCGAAAAGCAACTCGATTTTTATCGCGGTCAGGTACTGGGTCCACAAGAAATCGAACGGGCAGAGAAGAAAGTCAGGAAGCTTTACGAAGAAAAAGGCTACTTACTCGCACAGGTAAAGTCATCAGTCCTAGACGGCGCCAGACCAGGTAAGCGCATTCTGAGACTTAAAATAGATGAGGGGAACAAAGTTGTAATCGAGGGGATTCGTTTTCACGGCAATCAATTCGTTAAGAACGGCAAGCTCCGTAAGCAACTAAAGGGCACCAAAGAAAACGGCTTCTTGTTTTTCGGCGGCGGCGATTTTGACCGAGAAAAATATGATGAAGACCTAAAGAATGTTGTGGCCTTCTACCGTAAAGAGGGATTTCGGGAAGCTGAAGTTGTGAGAGATTCCATTTCATATGGACCCCAAAAGAAGGAAATGTTTATTGATATTTGGGTTGACGAAGGGATACGTTATTACTTTGGTAACATAACATGGGAAGGCAATGAACTTTACAAGGAGGATCGGCTTGCCGACTACCTGGACTTCAAGAAAGGGGACGTCTATAACAAGGAAAAAATCCAGAAAGCCGTTTTTGAACGTGTCGGAAATCTTTATTACGATGCCGGCTACATTTTTGCCCGCGTCACGCCACAGGAAACGCCGGTTGGACTTGATACGGTAGACATCCACTTTCGAGTTGTTGAAGGCAACGCCGTCAAAATCAACAAGATCAATATTACTGGCAACACAAAGACTAAAGAAAAAGTTATCCGACGGTCTTTGCGGATAAGGCCGGGAGACACCTTCAGTCGTGAAGCACTTGTACGAAGCCAAAGGGAAATTTTCGTTCTAAATTTCTTTGGTGATGTTCGACCCGATGTTCAACCTATTAGTGACGAAAAGGTGGACATTCTCATCGACGTTGAAGAGAAATCGACCCAAACTGCAAATATGTCCGCAGGCTTCAGTGAGCGCGATAAGCTGATCGGGAGCCTCGGCATGACCATGAACAATTTCCTGGGCAACGGTCAAACCCTTAGTTTCGATTGGAATTTTGGCAGAGCTTTTCGTTCCTTCCAGGTCGGATTTACCGAGCCTTGGTTTCTCGACACGCCGACGCTAGTCGGCATCAACGTCTTCGATACGAAGCGCGACAGCCGATTTGTCGGCTACGATCAGCATAGTACGGGCATGAGTCTCCGAATGGGCCGCCGTCTCAGTTGGCCGGACAACTTTTTTCGTGCCGATTGGATCTATCGGTACGACCGGACCAATCTTTCAAATTTTGTTGACGCCCTAAAAAACTCGCGAGCTGCACAGCAACAGTGGCCCCTTACGACGAGCGGGTTGACACAAATTATTTCCAGAAATAGCCTTGACCGACCCGAATTCCCGACTTCGGGATCGCGGTTTTCACTTTCTACGGAATTGGCGGGTGGGCCGATGGGTGGCAATGTGAGTTTTCATAAACACATTCTAAAGAATGAATGGTTTACGCCGGCATTCCTCAATTTTGTTTTGTTCAATAATTTTCAGGCAGGGTATATTGATGGCTTTGGCAACGACCTGGATAATATTCCCTTTCTCGAGCTGTTTTTCATGGGAGGAGAAGGTCTGTCACGGTCAATCGCATTGCGTGGTTACGACGACCCTCTCTCCGGTGGCAGGTTTCTCGGAACAGGGGGCAAGGTCATGTTCAAATATAGCACTGAGTTAAGGATCCCAATATCACCGAACCCGACTATCTTTGGCCTGACATTCGCCGAAGCGGGCAATACGTGGGAAAGCCTGGGCAAAACCGATATATTTGACCTGCGGCGTTCAGCGGGTGTAGGGCTGCGTATTTTCATGCCAATGCTCGGCATTATCGGCTTCGACTATGCCTACGGCTTCGATAATATTGACCCGCTGACTGGCGAAAAGTTTGGTGAGTGGAAACCCCATTTTGTCTTTGGCCGAAGTTTCTAATTGCCATTTATTAGGTGATTCATATCTCCGCGGATAAGAGCAGGTGGGTTCCGTGCGAACGGACTATTCCCATGCATTGACTGGAAACAGTCGCAGCGACGACACAAAGACATGAGTTTACAATTGGTTTAGCTAAGAATAACTTTCTAGGAGGCAAGAGTGAAATTGAGAGTCAGTGGTTTAATCCTATTCGCGATGTTAATGCTGGGGGCTGCTGTGCGTCCCGCAGCGGCACAGCTCAAGATTGGATATATCAACTCAAGTAAGATTTTGGAGACTTACAAAGAAGCCATCGATGTTAGAAAACAATTGGCTGACTTGAATTCACAGTGGGAGAAAGAAGCCCGCGATATGCAAAAAGAGATGCGGGATCTGCAGGAACAGTTGGAGTCGCAAAGCTTGCTTCTCAGTGAAGAGCGCAAAACTCAGAAGCAACAGGAAATTCAAGGTTTGTATCAGAAATACCAACAATACCTGCAAGAGAAATGGAATCCGCAAGGTGGCGAAGCAGCCAAAAAAGAGGTCGAATTCATTCAACCGGTCTACGACAAGATAAATGCCGCTATCAAGAAAATTGGTGCCGCTGAAGGCTACCAGTACATTTTTGATGTAGTCGCCGGCAATATCTTGTACGCCTCGGAAGACCAACCGGACCTGACTGAAAAATTGTTGGATGCTTTGAATAAGGAGCTGGCGGCACAGACGAGTGCCAAGGCCGACGAGGGCAACAAGTAAAATAGATTCTTATTGCGGGGAGGTTTTTAGGTGCTAATCGCTTCTGAGAAGGTGGTTAGCACCTAAATTGTTTGTGGGCTTATACTTACAGGCGTCTAACAAACCACCGACCTGGTTTGTGCTTAAGAAGTCACGACCATTTCAATTTGGAGGAGCGATGCCGGAAACGAACCAGAATCTTTCCACACCAACCGGACCCTTGGATATCATGGCCATTCAGGGTGTTCTTCCACATCGATATCCGTTCCTGCTAATTGATCGCATATTGGAAATCGAACCTATGAAGCGAGTCGTCGGCCTTAAGAATGTGAGTATCAATGAACCCTTTTTTGAAGGCCACTTTCCCGGGCGTCCGATCATGCCGGGAGTCTTGATTTTGGAGGCAATGGCCCAAACCGGAGGGATGCTTCTGATGGATTCCGCGCACAGACCCGCCGAGAAATTGGTCTATTTTACAGGAATTGATAAAGCGAAGTTCAGGAATCCGGTCGTCCCGGGAGACCGGCTCAGGTTTGAGGTAGAATTGTTGCGCTCGCGTCAGACCATTTTTAAGATGGCCGGCAAAGCATTCGTCGAAAACGTTCTCGTCGCTCAGGCAGAATTGTCGGCGGCCCTCATGGACAAATAGAATCCATCCGAGTTGAATTCAGCGCAGAAGAGATGGCGTTTTCTTGATACGGGAGCTGGCAGCGGTCCCTTTAACATGGCCGTCGATGAAGCGCTTGCAGCCGGTGCTACGGGCCACCCCCCGACCCTCCGACTCTACAAATGGCGTCCTTACACGCTATCGATAGGCTTTCATCAGGACAAACACGATATCGCCGTTGACAGATGTTCCAGACATGGTGTAGAAATTGTTCGCCGGCTTTCGGGTGGAAAAGCGATCTATCATGCAGAAGAAATCACTTACAGCGTCATCATTCCCTCGACATCTGAACTTTACGCCTGTCGCGCCACCACTCTATACAAACTCATCAGCTCGGCTTTACTGCAGGGGCTGCAACACTTCCATAGGGGATTGACGTTGACCAGGAGAAAACGCAGCGACTCTGATGCAACGCCAGAGAATCTGCAGGCAGCTTGCTTCACGACGACAGCTCGATATGAAATTCAATATGCCTCGAAGAAAGTCGTCGGAAGTGCACAGCGACGTTTCACTCACTCTGTTCTACAGCATGGCTCAATCATGCTCGGGAATGAACACTTAAACATTGTATCTTTTTTGCGCGCAACAAACGACCCAGGCAGGCGACGAATGCGAGGCTTTCTGGAGGACAACACGATTTCTATTGAAACTATCCTGAAAAAAAAAGTAACTTACGATGAAATCGTCCCTGTGTTAAAACGCGGCTTCGAAAAGGCTTTTCAAATTGTCTGCTCCGAAGACTCTTTGAGCGAGGAGGAAATCGTCCGGATTACGGCCCTTGGGAAAAAATACCAATATTATGGAGGATACCAGCATGCCTAAGTTGATCGCACCCATCATAGCTATTTGTCTTATGGTTCTAACGCCCACAGCTCAGGCCCAATATTTTAAGTTTGACAACCTGACACCGGCGGATATCAGCGCTGGCGTTCCGCAACAAGAGGTGAAAGCCATTGTTGGCTTTTTTGGATCGCTGGTGGGCAGCGGATTGTATCACACAGCGGACCTGCATTCGGTTGGCGGGTTTGATGTCAGTTTGCAAGGCGTGGTGACCAGTGTGCCCGACGACATCGAGCTGCTGCCAGCCTTTATCGATGAAAATCGCGTCGGCCTGGCATTTCTTTAGGCCAGCCTTGGATTGCCGGCTAAGTTTGAGTTGATAGGTCGCTTTTTTTATTTTCCTTTCGGCAGTGACGGTGATCTCAATGTCTCGCCGCCGCGGGCGTCCGATAGCCGTGGCGGACTTACGCTCATAGGAGGCGGCCTCAAATACGGCTTGCTACAATTGCCCGGGCTGCCTAAGATCACGATTCTCGGGGCTTACCACGCGTTGCTTACGCCGGAGGAGTTTGATTTTGGCACCGTCAGTACTTTCAGTTTTAAAGGTGTCATCAGCCATTCCGTGCCGCTGCTCACAGTGTATGTCGGTGCGGGCATTGACATTACGACTTTGAAAGTAAACGATAGTTTACCGATTGCCATTCCCGAGATCGAAGGTCAGCGTTTTACAGAAAACGATCTTCAGTACACCATCGGCGCAAAAGCTCGCGTTTTGCCGTTTGTTTTCGCCAATGGCTCGGCAAATTTTGGAGACTTCAACTCCTTCAATCTTGGTCTTGGCATCAGTTTACGTTAGGGTGTGCTTTCACATGAATGAGTGCTCAGGTCATTTTCCCGGATGAAACGTCTTTCAGTATTGGGTTCAACGGGGTCGATCGGTACCAATTGCTTGCAAGTGGTCACCGCTAAGAAACGCCAATTCGATATTCGTTACCTGACTACCTATCGTAATGCGGACCTCTTGCTTCAGCAAGCCAAGCAATTCCAGCCGGATGCCGTTGCGATTTTCGATGAGACAATCGCCGCCCGTTTTGAGCCGAAATTTCGCCAAATCGGCGTGCGGGTTTACGCGGGTTTTGCTGGCATTTTGGAGATTAGCAGGCAATCTGTAGATATCGTCGTCAATGCCCTGGTTGGTGCTGTCGGCTTGGAACCAACACTGTATGCGTTGCAGAAAGGGCAGCGCGTGGCCCTGGCCAATAAGGAGACGTTGGTTCTGGGCGGACAACTGGTTATGGCAAAAGCGAAGGCCATCGGCGCGGAAATAATCCCGATCGACAGTGAGCACAGTGCGCTCCTCCAATGCATAGTCGGGGAAACCGACAACGCCGTATGCAAAATTATATTGACGGCCTCCGGCGGACCCTTTCGAAACCGCTCAGGCAGTTTTCGCGACATCACCGTCGATGAAGCTTTGGACCACCCTAATTGGGTCATGGGGCCAAAGATTACGGTCGATTCCGCTACTCTTATGAACAAAGGCCTGGAAGTGATCGAGGCGTTTTGGCTGTTCGGCATCGAGGCCTCCCGCATCGATGTAGTGACGCACCCGCAGTCCATCATTCACAGCCTGGTCGAATTCGAAGACGGTTCGGTGAAGGCTCAGCTCGGCGTGCCGGATATGCGCATTCCTATTCAGTACGCGTTGAGCTACCCTCTACGGTTGCCGGCATCCTTTCCGCGGCTGAATTTGACTGAAGTAGGTTGCTTGACGTTTGAGAAACCCGATTTTGAGAAATTTAGGTGCCTGAAACTTGCGTTTGATGCTTTAGATACGGGCGGCTCCGCTACCGGTGTTCTCAATGCGGCCAACGAAGAGGCTGTCAAACTTTTTCTGAATCGGGAAATCGGTTTTGACCAAATCCCGATCATTATTGAAAAGGCTCTGGCCCGGGGTGAAAGCAATGGCGTTGCGACCGTTGAAGAACTTTTGCACACCGACCAAAGTACAAGACGTTATGTTCAGGACAATAGTTGGTGAATGAGAAGACGCGGCCCTGGCTTCGGATATGAACCTGATGCGGCACCCGTTGTTAGCAGGTGCAATTCCGTCCAGATGCGCTCAAGTGACCGGCTGCTTCTATAATATTTGACAAGGAAATTCAATGTTGACCACACTGCTTTCGTTTGCTTTCGTATTGGGCCTTCTCATTTTTGTACACGAGTTGGGACATTTTGTCACAGCGAAAATGGTCGGCATCAAAGTGGAGCGATTTTCACTCGGATTCCCACCGAGAGCTTTTGGCTTCAAGCGCGGCGATACCGATTACTGCATTTCCTGGCTACCGCTGGGAGGCTATGTAAAGATGGCTGGCATGATCGATGAAAGTTTGGATGACACCATCACGGGGGCTTCCTGGGAATTTGCCTCAAAGTCGGTTTGGCAAAGGGTTCTCGTCATTTCCGCCGGTTCCATTATGAACTTCATCACCGCCATCGTGATTTATGCGGCCATAGTTTATGCTTCCGGTATCGGCGAAACCGTAGGGACTGTTGTCGGACAGGTAATTGTCGGAAAACCAGCCGAGTCCATCGGGCTTATGGCCGATGACGAAATCGTCGCCATTGATGGCGAAGCCGTTACGGTTTGGCAAGACCTGACCCGTATTATTCATAGCAAGCCCAACGTCCAAATCAACATAGAATGGAAGAGGGGTGATCAACTCTTATCGAGCAAAGTCACGCCGGAGTTGAACGCGGAAAACAACATCGGTCTGATCGGGATTGCCCCGAAGATGGCGTACCGCGACGCAGGTGTTTATGAGTCGATGAGACAGGGCGTAGTGAATGCTTACAATTTTCTAAGACTAACCGCCCAGTCCCTTAAACTCATTATCACGGGCAAGGAATCCTTCAAGGAAGCCGTTGGCGGGCCCATCATCATTGCAAAACTGGCTGGCGAAAGTGCCAGACATGGTTTCGAATCCCTTTTGCTTTTTACTGCCTTCATCAGCCTTAATCTAGGATTCTTCAATTTGTTGCCTTTCCCGGTCCTGGATGGAGGGCATTTGGTTTTTTTGTTGCTAGAGGGTGTGATGCGCCGGCCACTACCGATTCAGGCACGTATCGTCATCCAGAAGATAGGAATGGCCGTATTATTGGCGCTGATGGTGTTTATCCTGATCAACGACATATCCAGGTGGGATAAGTTCAATTTCTAGCATTCTTTGCGCCTCACTTTTTCCCATGTCCGGCCACCCCCATTCTACTCATTTTTTAGTGTACCCCCGGTCACCTCTGCCTTGCTTCGGGCCTTGACTATTGGGCTTTTTTTTAGTATCTTGTCACACTTTATCTGGACAAGCTGGAAGAAACAACCAATGGCAAAGCGCGACGTCGCAGCGTTTGCTCAGGCGCCAATAAGAGACAACAAGGGGGTCGTTTCGCGACACGGAGAGCACTCTCCTGATTTTTTCATAACTTTTCAAAAATTTCGTTACTGGCAACCTGATTTCGGGCCAATAAACATACCAGTCAGGTGCCAACATCAGCTCAACCCAACTAACATCCATATCTTACGAAGGTCAATCGACTTATGAAATTTGCAAACAGGATGTCGCGTCTAGGGACAGAAACAGCGTTTGAAGTAATGGCGAAGGCCAAAGCACTCGAAGCACAGGGTAAAGACATTGTTTACCTCCAAATCGGCGAACCGGACTTCCCAACCCCAAAACATATTATACACGCCGGCGTGGCCGCTTTGCAAGCAGGTGAAACTCACTATTCGCCTGCAGCGGGCATTATGCCGCTGCGGAAAGCCATCGCCGACGAGGTTGCCTCCCGCCGAGGAGTTCGGCCGGAAGTGGAAGAGGTGGTTGTCACGCCGGGCGCCAAACCTATTATGTTTTTCGTCATTATGGCTTGCGTGGAAATTGGGGATGAAGTCATCTACCCTAATCCTGGGTTTCCCATTTATGAATCAGTTCTCAACTTCGTCGGCGCTAAGCTGGTACCATTACCCTTGCTTGAACAGAAAGATTTCCGTTTCGATCCCGATGAGTTTCGTTCGCTGGTAACAGACCGCACAAAATTGATTATCCTTAATTCGCCTGCCAACCCAACGGGCGGCATGCTCACTCGCGAGGACATAGCCATGGTGGCAGATGTCGCCAGGGAGCGCGGGATTCTGGTTTTGACCGATGAAGTCTACAAGAACATTATCTACGAAGGCGAACATCACAGTTTGTATTCACTGCCCGGCATGAAAGACCAAACGATTCTACTGGACGGTTTCTCAAAAACCTATGCCATGACCGGCTGGCGCCTCGGCTGGGGCTGTATGCCGAAGGAAATAGCGCAACGAGTCGAACAACTCATGATCAATTGTAATTCATGCACGGCAACTTTTTCTCAGTACGCGGGCATTCAGGCCCTGCAAGGCCCTACCGATGAAGTCGATGCTATGGTCGAAAAATTTCGGGAGAGACGTGATTTCATTGTCAAGGGCTTGAATCAAATCGATGGCATCAGCTGCATCATGCCAAAGGGGGCTTTTTATGCCTTTCCCAATGTCAAGGAAATTGGCATGGGGTCGCAGGAACTCGAAACCTATTTGCTGAATGAAGCTGGTGTCTCTATTCTGTCCGGCACTGCTTTTGGCAAATATGGAGATGGGTATTTGCGTTTCTCATACGCCAACTCTGTCGAAAATATATCCATTGGCCTGGAGCGCATCGCGCAGGCTCTGGCCAAACGTTAAAGTGAATAAGGGCTTACTCTTGCAAGCAAAGAAAACAGCGCTTTATGATGTCCATGTTGACCTGGGCGCGAAGATGGTCGAGTTTGCCGGCTACCTCATGCCCGTCCAGTACAAAGGCATCCGGGAAGAGCATTTCAAGGTGAGGGACTCGGTTGGCATTTTTGATGTGTCGCATATGGGCGAGTTTTTTATTCAAGGTAACGCCGCCGGTGCCTTCCTACAAAAAATGACGCTCAATGATGTGACCAAACTTGAAAAGAATCGAGCGCAGTACACGGCCATGTGTTTCGAGGATGGAGGTCTCATAGACGATCTTATTCTCTATTGCTATGGTGACCACTATATGATGATCGTAAATGCTTCGAATCGTGAGAAAGATTACAATTGGCTCCAACAGCATTTGACGGAAGGAGTCCACCTGGAAGACCGCAGCGACGAGATTAGCCTGTTCGCGGTGCAAGGCCGTAACGCGCAGGCCACCTTACAAAAAATAGTCGACGTTGACTTGTCCGAAATAAAGTTCTATTGGTTTCGCGAGGGCAAAATTTCCGATGCTGATGCTTTTATTGCACGCACCGGTTACACGGGTGAGGATGGTTTTGAAATTGGCGTGAGTGCAGACAAATCTGTGCAAGTTTGGAAGGCTATTCTGGACGCGGGTTCGGAATTTGACATTGAACCCATCGGTCTGGCCGCCCGCGATACGCTTCGTCTCGAAATGAAGTATTGTTTATATGGCAATGACATTGATGAGACAACGAATCCAATAGAGGCCGGCCTTGGGTGGATAACAAAAGTCGACAAAGGTGATTTTGTGGCGCGCGATCTTATTGTGAGGACTAAGGAACAGGGGGCCGGGCGTAAATTGGTTGGATTTGAAATGAAAGAAAGGGCCGTGCCACGCCACGGTTACAAGATCGAAAAAGAAGGTCGCGAAGTGGGTTATGTTACCAGCGGCACCTTCTCTCCCAGTCTGGGCAAAGGTATTGGCATGGCCTACATTGAAGTCCCTCATCATGCAACCGGCACAGAAATCGGAATCGTCATTCGTAACAAAGCCGTGCCAGCGGAGATCGTCAAAACGCCTTTCTACCAGCGACCGTATTGATTCATGGCCAAACCCGGAACACCTGAAGGGTGAAAAAGACACTAGACACTAGCCCCAGCGCCTGGTCGTTGTACGCAATCATCGACGCAGGGAGCCTTGGCGCGCGCTCTGTCAGATCTGTCGCAGAACAGCTCGTAGAAGGGGGCGTTAGTGCGATTCAACTGCGGAACAAAAGCGACCGAATCGATGACTTTTTTGCTGATGCTGTCCAGGTAAGGACGGTCACGGCGAATGCCAATGTTCCGTTCATTGTAAATGACCGCCTTGATATTGCCGTTGCCGTCAGGGCGGATGGCATCCATGTGGGGCAGTCAGACTTGCCGGTGCCTGCCGTCCGGCGCCTCCTGGGGCCAGAGAAAATCGTCGGTGTTTCAGTGCACAACACCAGGGAAATGCAAGACTGTGAGCAAAGCCTGGTGACCTATTGGGGCGTCGGTACGATTTATCCAACTCGAACAAAAGAGGATTTAACGGCAACGGGGGTCGATGTCATAACCGAAGTCAGAGCGATGACGGCCAAGCCTGTCGTGGCGATTGGAGGTATAACCTTGAACAACCTGGAACCGGTCTTCGAAGCTGGCGCAAGCGGTGTGGCCATCGTTTCGGATTTGCTTGTCTCGGACGACATCGCAGGCCGCACCCGGATGTTTGTTGATCGAATCGCGCTATTGCGCTCCCAAACTGCAATTGCTAACTGACTGAGAGTGACTGAAAGATGGCACGCCGGAAATCTGACAGGAAATCAAGCAAGGAAGAGATTTTGGGCATTCTGCTGATAACTCTTGGCGTTCTGGTGTTCATCAGCTTGCTCACCTATGATTCACTCGAACAACCCGATAGCATCGCTGCCGGCGGAAAAATCAATAACAAGCTTGGTGTGGCGGGGGTCTACATTTCTAACTTTCTCGTGCAATTCACAATTGGATATCCCTCCTTCGTCTTTCCGATCATGATTTTTATGTTTGGATGGAATTTTTTTCGCGGCAAGGAAGTGGTAAGAAGTTTACGTTTTTCAGGCTATCTGTTGGCCTTTGCCCTTTATACTTCGGTCGTTTTGGCTATCCCGGCCGTGATTTCAGGCGGCGCGAGTCAGATCGGGTTCTCACTCTCCGGACTAGTAGGAGGAGTCATTGCCCAGTACCTTCTTGACTACGTTGGGATCGTAGGGAGCATTATCATATTGCTATCTTTGATCATGATCACCGGTATTGGCGCCACCAAGAGAAGCCTCTCCGGTGTATTGACCAACCTGTCCAATGAGGTGCTTGTGGCCTATGACAGCCTGCGTGACCGCTGGATGGAAAGACGCAAGCGGCGTGGCAAAAAAGGTAGAGAAAAGAAGCTAGATTTCGACTCTGCCCGAGATTTTGAGTGGAAGGATGATCCTGTTGATGTAGCGGACGAAGGTTCCAACGTCTGGACTGACGACACGGGAAGCCAGCCCCTTTCGCCACCGGCCAAGCCCAAAATATCGGTACCGCAATATGAACTAGACCTGACGGAATCGAACGAGCCGCTTTCTGCAGCGGTTGAATTACCCCCGCACGAAGAAAACGTACCCGTCAGCAATTACGCCTATCCAACACTTGATTTGTTAAAGTCACCGCCGGTCGAGAGCCAGGAAATCTCTGAGGATGAGCTGAATGCAAATGCTCAAATATTGGAAGATAGGTTAAGGGAATTTAGTGTCGATGGCCATGTGGTTGAGATCAACCCCGGACCTGTGGTCACGCGTTATGATGTCGAACCCGCTGCGGGCGTCAAGATTAGCCGCATCGTGGCGCTTTCAGATGACCTGGCGTTGGGGATGCGGGCGAAGCGAATTCGCATTGTTGCTCCCGTGCCGGGAAAAGGCGCCGTCGGTATTGAAATTCCGAACCGCAAGCACTCGGTCGTGTATCTGCGGGAGATTTTGAACAGCAAAACGTTCCGTAGTTCGGATTCCCCCTTGACTATCGCCCTCGGCAAGACGATTTCCGGTGAACCCTACGTTACCAGTTTGGAGCAAATGCCACATCTGTTAATAGCGGGTGCGACCGGATCCGGGAAAAGCGTTTGTTTGAACAGTATTATCGCCAGTATTCTGTACAAGGCTCACCCGACGCAGGTGCAGTTCGCCATGATCGATCCAAAGCGCCTGGAGTTGACCGTTTACAACGATCTCCGACACCACCATTTGACGTACAAGGAAGATATCAGCGAGGAAGTGGCTACCAGTCCCGAGAATGCTATTTCCGTCCTGAAAAGCATGACGATGGAGATGGACCACCGGTATGAAATTTTGGCTCGTGCGGGTGTGCGCAACATATCGGATTACAACCGCCGTTTTCAAGAGGGTACTTTGCAGAGCCTGGAACATGAGGAGCCCTTCAAACCGCTCCCATATCTCGTTCTGATCATCGACGAATTGGCTGATCTGATGTTGACCTCAGCACGCGAGATCGAGGAACCGATCGCCCGTTTGGCCCAAATGGCGCGGGCAGTCGGAATTCACCTGATCGTGGCTACACAGCGACCTTCGGTAAATGTTATTACAGGTGTGATCAAGGCCAATTTCCCGGCGCGAATCGCTTTCCAGGTTGCATCAAAGACGGATTCACGCACGATTCTGGATTTGAACGGGGCTGAAAAACTGCTAGGCATGGGAGACATGCTTTTCATCCCGCAAGGAAGCCCTGAGCCCATCCGCATTCATGGGGCATTTTTATCCGTTGATGAAGTCGAACGGATTATTTCTTATATTCGTCACCAACCGCGATACCCCAAAGAGAAATTACCAAAGGATGCTGAAGATCCAACCATTGTTGCAGAGCCTGGTCAACTTGGCATCGGGGGCCCTCGGGATGCATTGTTTAATCACGCACTTAAACTTGTTGTGCGCCATCAGCAGGGTTCAATTTCATTGGTCCAGAGGCGGTTGAAAGTTGGCTATGCCCGGGCCGCCCGTCTCATCGATGAGCTTGAACAAGCCGGTGTTGTTGGACCCTATGACGGCAGCAAGGCGCGCGAGGTCCTCATCGATGAAGAGGAACTAGAAGAGATGGACCTCGGTTAAATTCTTCACGCCGTCATCTGTTCTACGAAAGAGGCTAGCTTAAAATGGTTCGAGTATTCATAATGTCAATCTGCCTGATCCTGAGCGGGGGCCACACATCTCAGCTTTTCGCCGGCTCCAAGAATGCCAAGGATATCGTCAAGCGGGTACAAAAGAAGTATGGTGCGTTAAAGACACTGCAAGCTGATTTTGAGCAGATTTTTGTTTGGGATCTGGCAGGTGAGACGCAGACAGTCAAGGGTCGCATCTATGTCAACCATGGTAACAATTATCGCATCGATACCGACTCGCAATCCATCGTGACGGACGGAACCACTGTGTGGACCTACTCGAAAGACCGCGATCAGGTCATCATCGATTCGGTGACGAAGTCCGAGGAAACCCTTCCCACCAACCTTCTCTTTCAGTATGCCGAAGACTACAAACCGATCTTCCGGGGTGAAGACAAGTTCGATGGGCGGAAGACGTACATCGTTTATCTGGAGCCGAAGGATCAGGATGGCCTGGTTCAATCCATGACGATTTGGGTCGATGCGTCAACCTGGCTGACCACTAAGGTTGAGCAAATTGATATCAATGAAAATATCAGCACCTATATCGTGCACAACGTTCAGGAAGATATAAAATTGCCCGCTTCCCTTTTCACGTTTTTGCCAACTGATGACATGGAGGTCGTTGATTTGAGGACCGGAGAATGAGGCATCGAAAAGAAACATTGACAGCGTTCAGCCCTGCCACATGCTAGCCTGCCCCACGCGCCTTTTTCGTTCAGAAACGCTATGAGCGACTTTATTACCCTGTCTGCTACTGAAATTCGCACGCTTTTGGCAAAGGGTGAGATCGGGCCCGGAGAGGTTGTTGCAGCAGCACTAGCTCAAATTGAGAAACACAATCCGACCATCAATGCCATCGTCACTCCCAATGAACGCGCTTTGGAAGATGCACGTGCATTGGAAAAGCGACTACCCGAAAGTGCGGCGCTGCCGCTTTTCGGGTTGCCTGTTGGCATCAAGGACGTTACGCCGGTCGCAGGGTTACGCACGACGTTTGGCTCACCCTTGTTTTCGGACTATGTTCCGAAAGAAGATGCCCTGGTTGTATCGCGTCTGCGAGAGGCTGGTGCTATCATAATGGGAAAAACGAATTGTCCGGAATTTGCTGCCGGCGGCAACACGTGGAACGATGTATTTGGACGAACCTGCAATCCATGGAACCCGGAAAAGAGTGCCGGGGGGTCTACCGGAGGAGGGGCTTCAGGTCTGGCAACCGGTATGATCGCGCTGGCTGAAGGAACGGATCTTGGCGGGTCTCTGCGCATTCCCGCTTCCTTTTGCGGCGTCGTTGGCATTCGCCCGTCTGCCGGTTTGATCCCGACCTATCCCTCGACCTATTTGTGGGACGCCTACCAGGTTACGGGTCCAATGGGTCGCACGGTCGAGGATGTTGCGTTAGCTCTGCAGGCACTGTCCGGTCCCAGTCCGAGGTCGCCGATTTATCAACCAACTGCCGGCCGTGACTTTTTAACCCCTGCGCGCACGGGAGACGTGTCGGGGCGGAGAATTGCCTACTGCCGAGATATCGCAGGGATCGGCATCGATCCGGCTGTGGAAGCCGTGTGCCGCAAGGCAGCCTTCGAAATGGCTCAAGCGGGTGCCATCATCGACGAAATCGACCTGGACTTGTCCTTTATGCGCAAACCGTTTCTGGCATTTCGGGGTTACTGGTTCGTCGCCCAACTGGGCGACCATCTCGACAAGCTAGATGCATTCGGCATCAATGTGTCAAACAATTTGAAGGCCGGTCTGCAAGTGACGCCGGAGCAACTTGGCGAGGCGGAAAAAGCGCGCGCGCGCCTTTGGCACATTTTCGAAGAATTTCTTCAGCAATACGATCACCTGTTGACGCCTTGTATGGCTGTGCCGCCCTTTCCGGTCGAACAAAATTATCCTGAAACCATAGCCGGGAAGAAAATGGACACCTACATAGACTGGATTGCCCCAACCTTCGTTTTGTCCATGACCAGTCTGCCGGTGGCATGTGTTCCCGCCGGCCTCGATGAAACGGGCTTGCCGGTCGGGATGCAGATCGTGGGACGCCCCCTGGCAGAGGAGGAGGTTTTGGCTGCCGCCAAGGCTTTTCAAAGTGCAAATGATATTGGCTTGCCGGTGTGAGTTAGACAAAGTACGCAAGACCTATCTCATAAACTTGGCCACTGAGACACAGAGTACACGGAGAATTTTTGCCAGCAAATCTATCCTTCGATCGGGTTTGCACGGTTCTTGACATGAAGGGCTGCAAGGATTTGTTTCTTAGAATTCCGACTTTTCAGAACCTTGGTAGCGATGAATTTTGCAGAATAAAACGTGGCCTGTCCGGTCGACCGTGTTCCGGTAATTAATTCCTTTCCATCGTGTTTGGTTACAGCCACAATTTATTGCCACGAAACTACTACGAATAAGCAGTCAGGACTGAATGGCTGAAGCCTCACACCAGCAAGCAGGTTTTACCCTCCGGGCAGCCATTATCGCTGTTGTCCTTTCTCTTTTCCTGCTCGCCTGCTCTTCTTATGTTGCCCTTAAGCTCGGAATTGCACCGTGGCCCATCATTTTTTCCGTCGTTGTTTCGGCCAGCCTGATCAAGGTGTTGAATCGTTCCGGCGTTGTCAGCATTCACGAAATCAATGTGGCTCAGGCCGGGGCCAGCATCGGAGGGTTGGTGGCTGCCGGCGTTGTTTTCACGGTGCCTGGCATTTTGTTTTTGGCAAAAACCCGGGGACTCGATGTCCCGTGGCCAAACCCCTGGCTTCTCGGTCTCGTGACGGCAGCGGCCGGCACACTGGGTCTACTTTTATCTGTGCCGCTGAAGTTCACCTTTGTTGACCAGGAAAAGCTGCCCTATCCGGCCGGGACGGCAGGCGCGGAGCTGCTCAAGGCCGGCAAGACCGGAGGACGCAAGCTTGCTCTTGTCGTCATGGTCGGCGCGCTGGCCGGCATTTTTGCACTCTCCAGGGATCTCTGGTTTCCCGGCGGTTTTCAACTCGCTGCTCTGGCCGGCGCCGGGGTTTTCGTGACCTTGCAGCCCTTTCCTTTGTTCCTGGCAGGCGGTTACATTTTGGGAACGAAGTCCGGGTACTCCTGGTTAGGTGGCGCGGTTTTGGGTTGGGTTGTGATCGTTCCTATCCTATTCCGGCTTGGCTTTGATTTTTCTGCTGCGCAAGCCTTCGCACGAAATCTTGGCATGGGGATTGTCCTGGGCGGCGGCCTCGGTTTTTTCGTCGCGTACTTATTCCCACGCATCAGGCAGTTTTGGCAATCCCTGTTGCAGCTCAGAAAAACATTTCTGCGACTCTTACCCCTTCTGCTACTCGGATCCTTCCTGTCCCTTGTTGTCGCAGGCGTGCCGTCGTTGGCCGCTATGTTGACTTTGCTCGGCGTTTGCCTGATGGTTGTCGTCGCGGCGAGAATGACGGGTGAAACAAACATCGATCCACTCGAACAGTTTGGTATTTTCGTCGGATTGGTGGTTGCAACGACCTATCAGATTCTTAGCCTCGACCTGACCTTGCAAGCGTCGTTCATGATTGTGACCTTCGTTAGTGTCGCCTGTGCCATCGCCGGCGATGCCGGACACGACTACAAATCTGCAGCCATAATCGGCACCAGGTTTGGGGATGTCGTCAAAGTGGATCTCATCGCTGTCATCTTTGCCGCTTTTGCTGCCCCTTTTGTTCTGGACATTATTCGACTCGGTTTCGGCGGCGTCCTCTTTACCTCAGAAATGCCGGCACCGCAAGCCCAGATGGTCGCAGGCAGCATTTTCGGATTTGAATATCCGATCGTTTTCACTTCCGGCATGGCTGTCGGATTTTGCGGGCAATTTCTTAACCGTGTCTTGCCAAGCAGGATGCAAGACAGGGTCTTGTTGATGCCCGCCGGTATCGGCCTGTTCCTGGGATTAAGCCTTGCTCTGCCGCTTGCCGCGGGTGCCTTCATCCGAAGTCGAATTGACAAGCGCCGGCCGGACCTTTTTCATCCCGGGCTCGTGATCGCTGCCGGGGTGATGGGAGGCGAAGGCATCGCGGGCTTCGGCGCAGGTGCGCTCACCGTCGCCGGGTTAGATTTTGGCCTGAGCAGCATGATTTTACTTGTGCCTGGGTTACTTATTTTCTTATTTTCCTGCCTAGTTTTGGCTCGATCTAGTCGTGCCCGGACAGAGCAATCCACTCAAACCTAACCAAATGGAGATCATTTATGCCTCTTACCGAAAAGCAGTTAGAAATGTGCGATTCGAGCCAATGGGATTTCTCCGATCTAAACGCGCTCTTCATGAACTGTACTCTGAAGCGTTCACCTGAAAAGTCACACACGCAGGGGCTGGTGGAGATTTCCAAAGCTATCATGGAAAAGAACGGTGTCTCGGTTGAGGTGCTGCGACCGGTTGATTACAACATCGCCTACGGTGTTTATGGAGATATGACCGAGCACGGCTGGCCAGATGACGATTGGCCCGAAATTTATGAAAAGGTAAAAAGGGCGGAAATTCTGGTGCTGACATCCTCAATTTGGTTGGGGGAGAAGACCTCCGTTTGTACGAAAGTGATCGAACGATTATACTCCACCTCCGGTGATCTGAACAAGGATGGCCAGTACGCCTACTACGGTCGGGTCGGTGGTT